>OLQH01000470.1_pt1 | contig 44592 bp, 29 predicted proteins | sample 1672671 | NCBI WGS metagenome assembly OLQH01 (sample SAMEA3136712, study PRJEB25190) | human gut metagenome
CGCTGAGCGGCAGCGAAGAGTTAATTTACACGAACCCCGGCAATCACGCAACCCGAACCCTCACGGACACCCCGCGAACCCTTGGAAAACAACACATCCACCGGCGTGTCGAAATTCCGTCCTCCTGAATCGTCTTTCTCCTTTTCCACAGAAACCAGCCTATCCTTCCGGAAAACATGTTCGTCGTATGAGTCGCCTTATCAGGAATTGACGGAACGATACGTTAAGGGGATTCTGTTATCCTGTGGGGCGCAGCGGAGCAAAATGACCTGCCAAGACGGGATGGTCCCTTTCATGAACAGGCTTTTGACTCGAAATAGAAGACGGATCGAATATTCCGTAGTGATACCGCGAAGGGAGGGAACGGCATGGAGGCGCAGCTTATGAGGCTACAGGACCTGCGGCTCGAAGAAGGAATGTCTCTGGAACAACTGGCCGGGCTCTCCGGCGTGGATCATGATCGTCTCGCCATGTTCGAAAACAATCCGGAAACCGTACGCAATATGCATTTGGACACCGCTTGCCAAATTGCCAAAGCATTGCACTGCAACGTGTTGGAGCTCCATCCCGACGAAGGTTGGAGAGGCGGAATCCACTGCGCTGAATCCGGTCTAAGAGACATTCGTCGGACTCGCGGCTATACGCAAAGCGAGTTGTCAGAGATGACAGGGATTCCCCAGCCGAACATCTCTTGGTTTGAGACAGGCTATCGCTCAACCTCAGGCATGCGGCTGGATACAGCCAGGCGTCTGTCGGAAGCGCTTCAATGCGATCCAACAGATTTCCTAAAAGAAGCGTATCGCCGATATGAATTTAAGTGTTGTATCTGATTTAGATACAACACTTAAATTTCATCGGATGCCATACTTCGCCAAACGAATGCATCCCGCGTACTTCCCATCTCACCAAAAGGATTAGGCAAGAGAGAAGCCCTTCAATCATTGACTTCACAAACGATAACGTCCGAAATCTTGCGCACTTTCGGACGTTATCTGGCGCGGAGGACGCATTTGCGCAGTTCGGAGGCGATGAGCACGATCATGGCAAGGCCCAAGCATTCGACCCATGCGCCGGCGCTGAGCGGTACCGTACCGAAAGCAATGTTGAGGAACGGAATGTAGATCACCGCCAACTGCAGCACCGTGCTCAGTGCGAGCGCGCCCCATAGCCACTTGTTGGAGAACAGTCCGACGAACGCCGACTGCAAGTGCGAGCGCGAGGCAATCGCGTTCAGCATTTGGGCGAATACGAGAATCGTGAAGCCCATGGTGCGCGCTTCAGTCATTTGCGCGTCGTGGCCGATCGCATCGACGGAGCGGTCGGTGAACAGGCCTCCGGCCAAATGCATGTCCATGCCGATCAGGGTGACGGCCGCCATAATCACACCAATGAAAATGATGTCGCCCCACATTTCGGCGTCGATCACACGATCGGTGAGTTTGCGAGGTTTGCGTGCCATCACGTCATCGGTAGACGGGTCGACACCCATAGCGAGCGCGGGCGCAGCATCGGTGAGCAGGTTGATCCACAGCAGCTGCGTGGCGAGCAGCGGCACGATCACGCCTTGGCTGCCGGGCTGGGTGATGCCGAGGAATCCGGCGAACATCACGCCGCCGAACACGGTGAACACTTCGCCCACATTGGAGCTCAGCAGGTAGCGCAGGAACTTGCGGATGTTGTCGAAAATGCCTCGTCCTTCGCGCACGGCTGCGACGATGGTGCTGAAGTTGTCGTCGGCGAGAATCATTTTCGCGCTTTGTTTGGTTACTTCAGTACCGGTAATGCCCATGGCGACGCCGATATCGGCGGTTTTGACGGCAGGAGCGTCGTTCACGCCGTCGCCAGTCATGGCCACGATATTCCCTTGCCTCTGCAACGATTCGACGATTTTCAGCTTGTGTTCCGGCGCGACTCGCGCATAGACGGACACTTCACTGGTCACCTTGTCGAAGGCCGCTTCGTCGGGCAGTTCGTCAAGCTGACTGCCGGTCATGGCCTTGCCACCCTTGTCGATAATGCCCAAATCGGTGGCGATGCGAGCTGCGGTCAGCGGGTGGTCGCCGGTAATCATTACCGTACGGATGCCGGCGCGATGCGCTTCTGCCACGGAATCACGCACTTCCGTACGCGGCGGATCGATGATGCCGACCATGCCGACCCAAATCAAATCATTCTCAAGCACAGCGCTTTGTTCCGCAATATCGGCAACATGACCCGCGGAGTTCAGCATGACTCCTGGCACTTGTGCAAGCGAAGCGGTACCGAGCGGATGGTAGGCCTGACCCAACGTGCGGTACGCGTCGGAAGAAAGCTGTTCGACAGTCGCAAGAATCTGCTGACGATCACCTTCCGTAAGTGGACGAACGGCACCGCCGACCGCAATTCTGCTGCAATATCCAAGAAGCACATCGGGGGCACCCTTGGAGAAGACGGTCAGGCGGCCGGCATCAGTGTTGTCTCGCGCCACGATGGACATGCGCTTACGTTCGGAAGTGAAGGGGATTTCGCCGACGCGCTCATAGTTGGCATACTTGCGATTCGCCTTCACTTTTCGTGCTGCGACAATGAGTGAGACTTCGGTCGGGTCGCCGACCGCTTCCCACGTTACGTTTTCCGCATTTCCGGCAGAAGCGACGACTTCGCGCAGTTCGCCGTCGTTTGCCAGTGCACCCACGGCAAGGGTTGCGACGGCTTCCGATTCGATGATCTCGCGTATTTGCGCATGTTCCATGGTCTGCGAATCGACCACCATGCGGCCTTCCGGCGCATAGCCGGTGCCCGTGAGCTGCACTTCGCCGCTCGGCGTGACTACACGCTCCACGGTCATCTCATTGCGGGTGAGTGTACCGGTTTTGTCGGAGCAGATCACCGAAGCGGAACCGAGCGTTTCCACCGAATGCAGCTTCTTGACGATCGCATTATGCATGGCCATGCGCTGCACGCCGAGCGCGAGCACTACCGTAAGAATCGCAGCCAAACCTTCCGGCACGGCCGCGACAGCCAGAGAAACGGCCAACAGTAGCGAATCGATTACATCGTGAACGTCTTGGAATCCTTCGGTAAGCGCGAGCGCGACCAGCACCACGACCGCGATGATGCATACCGCAATGCCGAGGATTTTGGAAACGTAGTTCATTTCCTTTTGCAGCGGGGTTTCGTCGTCTTCCGTGGCTTGCAGCAGGTCCGCGATCTTGCCGACCTGCGTGCCCATGCCGGTGCTGGTTACGATGGCGCGGCCGGTGCCTTGCGTTACGGACGTGCCGTTGAACACCATGTTGGCGCGGTCGCCGAGGGCTTTCGCCTGTGCGAGGGTGTCGGTCTTTTTGCCGACGGGCACGCTTTCGCCGGTGAGGCTGGCTTCCGCGATGCGCAGGCTGGCGGCCGTAAAGAGGCGTCCGTCCGCGGAGACGGAGTCGCCTTCACCGAGCACGATGATGTCGCCGGGCACCACGTCGACCGTGTTGATGCGTTCGATTTGACCGTCACGCAGCACGTTGGTCTGCGGCGCGGTCATGCTGGAGAGCGCTTCGACGGCCGCTTCCGCCTTCGATTCCTGAATGTAGCCGAGCACCGCGTTGACGATGAGAATCAGCACGATGACGATGGCGTCGAACGGCAATGCTTCGCCGCCTTCCGCACCCGGTACGGCGTTGGCCCGTTCTATGAACCATGCGACGAACGAAATGCCGGTTGCAGCCAACAGCAGGTAGACGAGGGGATCTTTGAATTGTTCGAGGAATTTCTTCCATTTCGGCACCGGTGGTGCGGATGCAAGTTCGTTCGGTCCGTACTTGTCGAGTCGCCGCTTGGCTTCCGCTTGGCTCAGGCCGGTATTCAAATCGACGCCAAGCGATTGCGCGACGGTTTGTGCATCGGCGAGCGACGGATCGACTTGCGGTTGCGTTGCGATATTCTTCGCTTGTTCGAAATTTCCCGAACTGGTCTCGCGGAATTGGGTGGATTGATCTTCCTTGCGATCAACCATGATGATCTCCTTGGGAGCGCCGCGGAGTAGTCAGCTCTCCCCTGCCGTTGCGATAGCGCGAAAACCGGAAAATTGCGATTTTCGCAACCACTCGCTGAACTGGGCAATGCTGCGCGGTTGTGGACACCGGGCGTGTGCCATCGGTGCATTCCTGTCATTATTGCACACCATGCCCATTTTGCAAGACTGCCACACACCGTCTTTTGTCAAAAATTCGCAAATTCGTGAAACGTGTCGTGAAACATAATTTGCAATCTCACTTCAATCACATACCCAATCGATTGTTCCATCACAAGGCAACATGGGTCGCAACGTCGCCACCATCTTTATCGGAAAAATCGTGAGGTCACCAGATCAAAATCGTGTGGCAATTTGTTCAAATCGCGTGGCAAGACAGCCAAATCATGCGACCCATCCATCAAAATGGACGATGAGGAGGATTTTGTTGATGGCTTAAATTAGACAGATTGCCTAGAATGAGGGATAGGACTTCCGAAACGTTCGAGCGCAGTCGAACACATTCACACACGTCCGAACGTCACGAAGCAAGCTCTTCAAGGAAAGGGGCCATCATGAGCGACGCAATGAACAACCCGTATGCGAACAATCCGAATCAGAACGGCAGCAACGGACAGCAGCCGCAAGGTCAGCCGGAATACGGGGCATACGTGCCAAATCAGCAATCGCAAGGCCAACAACAGAACGGCAATCCCAACAATTCGAGCAATCCGTATCCGAGCGAGCCGCAGACCCCACGCTACTTTGACGGCCCCAACGCCAACCAAAACCCGAACCAGAACGGCTTCTTCTACGCGAGCTACACCACCGGCCAACCGTACGGACAGCAGAACAGCCAACCAGGAACCGGCAACGACAATTGGCAGCCAATCAGCCCGTTCAAACTTGCGGAGGAATGGCTGCCAAAGAAGGCGAAGAACGCGATCCGCGGCACCTACGCAATACTTGGCATCGCCGCCATCATCCTCGGCCTGGCACTGCTGATCTGGCCGGGAGCCACGCTGAAAGTCGCCGCAATCGCACTCGGCGCATACTTCGTGGTTTCCGGCGTGGTCCGCATTGTGACCGCAATTGTGGAACTCGGGCTTCCGGGCGGATGGCGCGTGCTTGACATTCTGATCGGTCTGATGCTGTCTGTCGGCGGTGTGGTCATGTTGAAGAACGCAGCGCTTTCCGGAGCCACGCTCGCGGTGCTCGTCACCATGGTGGTCGGCCTCGGCTGGATGTTGGAAGGCGTGATGGCGCTCGTGGAATCATGGCGCATGCCAAGCTCCGCATGGGCCATGATTTACGCGCTGCTGTCGATTGTCGCCGGCTTCATCGTGCTGTTCTCCCCCATCAGCTCCACGACCTGGCTGATTCTGTTCGGCGGATGCGCGCTTGTGGTGATCGGCATCGTCGCAATCGTGCGCGCATTCATGTTCGGTAAACCCAATCGCAAGTAATTTTCACGGCGAAGGCCGTAAAGTCTGATTATCTCTGTTTTTCCAAGGGCACCAAGCAACAGCTCAGTGCCCTTTTTTCACGCCTATCGTCATCCGCTTTTCATATGTTATTACTTTTTTCAAGATTAGCCGATGATTTTACAAAAGAAGTGACGACCGTCGCATGACATCGATGGTTTGCCCGGCTTAGAATAAAGGCACAACAGAAGAACGAAGAAAAAAGATAAACACAATACAGACTTACGGCAGCGGCCAGAGGAATGACAAGAAGAAAAGACGCGCCGCCAAGCCAAGTGAAAGGAAACATCATGAAGAACAACACTTTCGACCAGATCATCAACTCCGACCTCGCCTCCATCGACCCGGGCTTCGGCCAGTTCGCACTCGCCAAGGCCTCCGCCGACCTGATGAAGAAGGTCCTTAACAAGTAAGACCGCTTCCTAGACGGAAGGCAAAGCGCAGGCGCGACAGCACCCCGCTCCTCTTCTTTCCAATCCTTAAATCACATAGCGGGAGGCCGCGGTTCCAAACGGAATCGCGGCCTCCCGCTTTTCACGTACGCCGGCTACACCTCCTCAGCAGCGAGATTACGGGCTGCGGCACGTTCGCGGGGACCGCGCGTCACATAGAAACCAATCGCCACAATCACGAACATCACCGTGCAGCAGGTCCACAGCACGTGGCTGCCGAACGCGTTCAGAATCCAACCTCCGACAAGCGGCGAGAACGCATTGGACAGCGACCACACCAGGTTGTACAGGCCCTGATACGTGCCGCGCACATCCTTTGGCGCGATGTTCGCCACCGTCGTGGCGGCAATCGGGAATGTGCCAAGCTCGCCGAGCGTCCACAACACGGTCGCAATCGCAAATGTCACCCACGAATCGGCGCCGATTTGGAACGCGTAACCAACCGCCGTGATGGACATGCCAAGCACCAGCACACGGGTGTTGCTCATCCGCTGAAACAACGCGATCGCTGGAATCTGCAGCAAGCACAGAATGCCACCGTTGATGGTCAGCAGGCTGGAATATTCGTCCGTGCCGAGCCCAATCTGCGTCATGGAGATCGGCAGGCCGCTGACGATCTGGTAATACGCCAGCGTGTACAGGAACATCAGCACCACCATCGACATGAGCGCTTTGTCGGCGCACGCGCGACGATAGCTACGCCATATGGAGAATTGCTGCGATTGGGTAGTTTGTGAAGTTTCAGAACGTTCCATAGGTTGTTTCACGCCGCGTTTCACAAACCGTCCGGCAACGCGCACACCCAATCCGGCTTCCTTGAAGAACACCATCATCAGCAACGTGGCGAACACCAGCACCGCCGCTTCCACATAGAACATCAGCGAATAGGAAATCTTGACAAGCTGGTTGGCGATGATCGGCCCGATCGCAAAACCGAAATTCACAGCCCACGTCTGCAACGAATACGCGCGCTTCTGCTTACGGAACGGGACAACGTCGGAAACGTACGCCGCGACCGCGGGCGTCGGTACGGAGGAAATCACACCGTATATCAGCAACGCAATCGCCATAATCCAAGGATCGCCGATAAAAGCCAGCAAAACCAGCATCGCAGCGGAACCCAAGTTACCGATGACAATCATCGCAGGCCGCCCGAATCGGTCAGACAACGCGCCACCGTACAGGCAGCCGAAAATGCCACCGAAACCGTACATGGAAACGATGGTGCCGGCCACGCCCGCGCTCACATGCATGTCGGAAACAAGATACATGGAAAGGAACGATGTGACGAAACGGCCCATCCACAGGATGAGCAACGTGACCCACAAACCCCAGAACATGACGGGCAAACCAAAAATCTCTCTTCTTTTCTCCATTCCATCCATCATATCGGTTAGGAGCGAAGCAGCCGTTTTTCCCGGGGTGCTGGGACAATAGGCAGTTATGGCAATGAAAAAAGGACCGACCAAGGGGTCGGGTGGAAAGCATCGTAACTCGCTGAGGGGCAAGGGACCGACTCCCAAGGCCGAAGACCGAGTGTATCACAAGGCTTACAAGGAAAAGCAGGCTACCAATCGCCGTAAGATGGCGGATCCGCGGCTGGCAGCACGCCGCCGCGCGGCAAAGTTCAGCTCGGAATCCGATGATCTCGTCATCGGCCGCAATGCCGTACTCGAGGCGCTGCGCTGTGGCGTGCCCGCAAGCACGCTGTATGTGGCCGCACGCATCGAACATGATGATCGCACGCGCGAAATCATTCGTCTCGCCGGCATTCATGGACTGAACCTCATGGAAGCTGACCGTTTGGAAATGGATCGTATCGCACGCTCCTCCAACCATCAGGGCGTGGTGATGAAGGCGCAGCCGTTCCAGTATTCCTCGCTCGCCGAGCTGGTGGAACGCGCTGACAAGAAGTCCCGCGCCATGGAAGCGGCCAACTCCACAAGCGCACGCATTGCGGCACGTCCGCTGTTCATCGCGCTTGACGGCGTTACCGATCCGCAGAACCTGGGCGCGGTCATCCGTTCCGCGGCCGCATTCGGCGCGAACGGCGTGATCCTACCGGAACGTCGCTCCGCTTCAGTCACCGCAGCCGCATGGAAGGTGTCCGCAGGAGCTGCCGCACACATGCCTGTCGCCCGCGTGGTGAACCTCACCAAAGCCATTGAAAGCCTGAAGGAACGCGGATACTACAGCGTCGGCCTCGACGGCGGCGGCGACGCCCTTGTTGGCGAAACCGGTTTCGAAACCGATCCGCTGGTTGTAGTGCTTGGTTCCGAAGGCAACGGCCTGAGCCGTCTTGTACGCGAGACATGCGATTCCATCGCCGGCATCCCAATGTCGAACATGGTCGAATCACTGAACGCTTCCGTCGCAGCAGGCATCACATTGTATTCCGTCGCACGCGCCCGTCGTGAGGCCGGTGCCGCCGCCAACGCGAAGTAATAACTCGCAAAGTAGCAGCAAGCACAGCGAAACTGCGGAAGCAACCACAGCAAAGCAGCACGTCTGGAATGATTATGAGCGGATAGTCCATACGGATTATCCGCTCATTTGTTATGCAAGTCTGCACTTGGATTGATCCTGGGCTTACCGCAGACTCAGCATTGCCTTCGACTCGACTATCGTCTTGTCTCAGGGCGCACTAGCTGAGACTCCACTGGAGCCTCAGCTTTTCAGTGCGCCCATACGGCTGCGTCGGGATCGTCGTCGGGGTTGTAGCCATCGTCAGGATCGTCATAGGTGTATTCGTCGTCGACCACACCGGAATCAGCTTCAGCGTTCAGGGCGTCCACATCCTTCGTGGTGAGCTTGTACTGCGGAAGCACCTTGTCCACATAGCTTTTCACAGCCTCGGCCATCGGCACATCATGACCAGCACTCTCAGCCAAGAACCAACGGTGGTCAAGCACCTCATGGAAGAACTGCGCCGGTTCGATCTGCGAACGATATTCGCGCGGAATCATGCGTACGGTCGGTTCGAACACTTCACGCATCCAATCGGTAGCAACAATCTCAAGATCCTCACCATCACGCCATGTGGAAGCACGGTAGGCATCCAAATCGTTGAGAAGTCGACGAGCCTGATTCTCCTGCACATCAAGACCAGTCAAACGCAGCAGCTTACGATTCGCATAACCGGCATCGACCACACGCGGACGCACCAGCACGCGCTTGCCATCCTCAGCGGTCTTCATTTCCAGCTCATCCACATCAAAACCAAGCTCATTCAGCTTGTTGACGCGCTTCTCAATCTTCCACATCTCATCCGGACCGAACTTGTCGGTATCAGTCAGCGCACTCCACAGCGAATGATAACGATCCACCAAACGGTTGCCGATCTCAATCTCATCAACATCGCTCGGCAGCAGCGAACCGGATGAAAGATCCATCAATTCGCCAATAATGTTCGTACGAGCCAAATCAACATCGTATTCACGCTGGCCTTCCGTCAGATTAATCTGCAGATCACCGGTTTCCGCATCAACCAAAAATGCGGAGAACGCGTAGGCATCACGCAGGAACAACACGTTCGACAGCGACACATCACCCCAATAGAAGCCGGCCAAATGCAAGCGCACTATCAGCACAGCCAGTGCGTCGATCAGTCGTTCCGCGGTATCTGGGCGCAGATTACGCGCGAACAGCGCACGATACGGCAGTGAGAACTTCAAATGCTTGGTAACAAGAATCGCTTCCAGCGGCTCACCTTCACGGCTATGACGGCCCGTGACCACGGCGATCGGCTGCACGGTCGGCAGTTCCAGCTTCTGCAGGCGACGCAGCAGCTCGTATTCTCGTTCCGCCACATTGCGCGTAATTTCCTTCATGGCGTACACTTCGTCGCCCACGTGCACGAAACGCACCACGTGCCTGGAAATACCACGCGGAAGATTGGCCAGCAGGTCTTCCGGCCAAGTAGCCAGCGGCTTTTCCCACGGCAGGGTGAACATCTTCGGATTCGAGCTTGCGGCGGTGATTTTCAACGCCTGCGGCTCCGGAGATGGTGCGGCCGGATCTTCGGCCTTCACGGAAGTTGCTTTCAGCACACGGGGATCCATCTGTGGCAATTCAAGAGATTCCATAAAACAACAATCTACCTGTTGACCTACCCGAAGAAGCAAGTATGGACGAATCCGTTTCACCTGCCGATATTGCATCCATCGATATGCGATGATCACCATTGAAATTCCAATATCGCATTTCATTTGAGGTCTCACCATTGCAATCTCAATGATGAAATCTCACTACAGGAAAACAAATCTCACTATTGCAGCTACAACAAAAGAAGCCCCGCACCAACGCGGGGCTTCTCCAACGAGACGGTAAGAGAGGAAGAGTACGTCTCGTTTAATGGTTGACGGAAGTTCGCACTTCCGCCAAGTTTTTATTCAGCCACCCGCCAGCCACTTCTCGAAAGCAGCAATCGACGGTTGGTTACTCGGTATCAGCTCAGTTCAGACGCAGCTCGGTCGACGGAGCGAACAGGTGCATCTTGGACGGGTCGATCTTGATCTTGACGGTATCGCCGACCTTCGGGAGAGCACGCGGGTTCACGCGGATCGTGGTGAGCTTGTTCTGGTCGGACATCATGGTGGATGCCTCAGCAGCGGAGCCATCGGTGATGATGTTGCCGTAGATGTAGCCGTCAGAGCCCAGATCCTCAACGTTCATGACCTTGAGGGAGAAGGCATTGGTGTCATCCGGGGCAGCCAGAGAAGCGTCTTCCGGACGGAAGCCGACAACGATCTGGTTGTTGTCTTCAGCGGTGAGCTTGTTGACAGCCTCGGCCGGCAGATCCACAGTGTCTTCGCCGATCTTTGCCTTGCCGTTGACCACCGGGTGGGTGTTGATGTTCATCGACGGAGAGCCGATGAAGCCAGCGACGAAGACGTTGGCCGGACGATCGTACAGCTCGGTCGGAGCGCCGACCTGCTGCAGGACGCCGAGCTTGATGACGGCGATGCGGTCGCCCATGGTCAGAGCTTCGGTCTGATCGTGGGTCACGTACAGGGTGGTGACACCCAGCTGGCGCTGCAGAGCAGCAATCTGGGTACGGGTCTGCACGCGGAGCTTGGCATCGAGGTTGGACAGAGGCTCATCCATGAGGAAGACCTTCGGCTCACGGACGATTGCACGGCCCATAGCCACGCGCTGACGCTGGCCACCGGACAGAGCCTTCGGCTTACGATCAAGGTACTCGGTCAGGTCGAGGATCTCAGCGGCCTTCTCGACGCGCTTGCGGATCTCTTCCTTCGGAGTGCCGGCGATCTTCAGGGCGAAGCCCATGTTGTCGGCCACGGTCATGTGCGGGTACAGAGCGTAGTTCTGGAACACCATTGCGATGTCACGGTCCTTCGGCTGCATCGTGGTGACATCCTTGCCACCGATGAGGATGCGGCCCTTGTTGACCTCTTCAAGGCCAGCGAGCATACGCAGAGTAGTGGACTTGCCGCAACCAGACGGGCCAACCAGCACCAGGAACTCGCCGTCCTTGATGTCCATATTCAAATCATCCACCGACGGCTTATCGTTGCCCGGGTAGATACGAGTAACATGGTCGAATACGACTTCTGCCATGATTTGTCATCCTTTCAGAGGCAGGTACGTGCCTCACGATCCGTTGTAAAGGGATTTCTTTCGGTGCCTCGCCTTGCGGCTTACAACTTCGACAAAGCCACAATTCAAAGCGTTAATTTATTTCTTTGGTTTAGCGAAGGTTCTCTTCGTTGAGCCACGTTCCATGATACATACAACGCTAAAACTGTCAATGCGTGTCGCGAGTCGCGCTGTTTGCCTCCGCTGGCAAAAGGGGATTAACGGCGTAGTAAATACACGCATTTATCGCCATCATGCAAGACAATGGTGCGGAGCGAAAGACAGAACAGGGAGGTTGCAATGCGCAATATTCGAATCGGCGTGGTCGAGGACGATCCCGCAAGCTGCCAACTGGTACTTGACTATCTCAACCGATATCAACAGGAAAATGGCGAGCAATTTACCGTTTCCGTATTCGACGACGGCGCACGAATCGTAGAAAAATATACCCCCGTTTACGATATCTTACTGCTCGACATCGAGATGAGCGAAATGGACGGCATGGCCGCCGCGAGACGCATCCGCGAGCGCGACGACAAAGTCGTGATCGTGTTCATCACCGCTGCCCCGCAATATGCAATCAGCGGGTATGAGGTGCGTGCGTTGTCGTACTTGCTTAAACCTCTACCGTGGTTCGCGTTTTCGCAGGAGCTCAAGAAATCGATCGACATGGTGCGACGCAATGGCGACGATTCCATGCTCATCGAAACCGGCAACGGACAGATGCGCCTGAATCTTGCCGACATTCTGTATCTTGAATCGATTCGGCACACCATCGTCATCCACACGCTGGAAGGCAAACTGTCGATCAACGGAACGCTCAAAGACATGGAAGCCAAGCTTGCCGACCATCATTTCTTCCGCTCGAATTCCTGCTATCTGGTGAACCTCAAGCATGTGACGGGCGTTGCCGACCAGGATTGCATAATGTCGAACGGTGAGCAGCTGCGCGTGAGCCGCCCACGCAAGAAGGCGTTCATGGCCGCACTTACCGATTATATGGGAGGCGGCAGGTGATCGGCGCAGCATTACCGAATATGCTGGCCGGATTGACTGCAGGATTGGCGAACATACTCCCTACAACACCTTCGGCCACGATAACCGTGCTTTCGGTGCCGTCGATGACGCCGATCACCAACGCCCTGCCCGACATTCCTCGCTCATATACAGCGATCTGCGAATGGGCTGCCTGCATGGTGTATATCGCAGTGCTGTATCGGCGCGTTCCACTCCAGCGGTCGATCATCGTCAGCGCGACCGGACTGCTGCTGCTGACTGCAGTGCAGTATTTTGACGGCAGTATGCCGATCTGGTTCTGGATTATCGGCATGCTGCTCGCATTCGCCTGCATGTATGCGACGATTCTGCTTGACGTTATTCTGACCGCGAAAGAACGCGCCTGCGCCGATCGCGGAATCACGTTCACCGCGGTCGCGGACGGATCGCTGTTAAGCGGCATGTCGTCGATGGATATCGCGTCGCTGTTCGGCAACGCGCTCGACAATGCGATCGAAGCGACGTCGAAACTGCCGAAACACGAACAGCGACTAATCAAACTTGCGTTATACGAGCAAAATCACTTTATTGTCATCCGTGTGGAAAATTATTACGATTCCCGGCTGAAGAAAGATGCGGAAGGCAATTTGCGCACCACCAAGCGCGACGACCAGCACCGGCACGGTTTCGGCGTGAAGTCAATTCGTCATATCGCGCAACAGTATGGCGGCGAAGTGACGATTCGCACCGAAGACCACTGGTTCATACTGACCGCGCTCATTCCGAAGAAAACCGGTCTTATGGCCATATGAAAAACCGCGCCTGAGTCATCTTCATTATCGGGCGTTCAACACCGGCCACCCGTACACCAACCCCCCCCCTAGCCTATCGTCTAATGCACCCTTACATGCGCATTCTTCTTAATTAGCCTCTTTTTTCGCACTTTTCGATAGATGAACAGCAGCAAGCGGTCCACCCAAACGGCTTGCGACGAACGCACTGACCGCAACCGCGAAGCCAATGGGAACAAACAGATTAATCGGAGCATCCGCAAGTTCCATCACCAAACAAATCGCCATAAGCGGAGCCTGCTGGGACGCAGCCAACAGCGCGCACGCACCCAGCAGAGCATACATGCCAATCGAATTCGTGTGGAACACCTGCATCCACAGAACACCAAGCAACGCACCTCCCGAAGCGCCGAGCGCAATACCCGGCTGCAACACACCTCCGGAAGCGCCGGAACGGATCGTCAACAGCGTGACAATCGCCTTCGCAAGGAATGAAACCAACAAAATCGGCAGCACAGCCAAATCAACGTCGGACGAGAAACTCAACTGCGCGGTGGCGCGACCATTGCCCATAACCTGCGGCACCCAAATCGCCACCACACCGGTCAGCAAGCCCGCGAGCGGCAGCATCCACAGAATGCCAACGCCCGACGGCTTGGATTTCTCAGCCCACTGCGAGCCGCGACGGAACAGCGCGCCGGCAGCGCCGAAAATCATGCCGGCAACCAGCGCGAACGCCATGTAATCGGAGGTAAACAAACCGTCGGTTTCACCGATCAAATAGAACGTATGCGTGCCCTTGACCAGCGACGCCACCCACGAAGCCAGCGCGGAACAGGCGAATGCGAGCGTCACCGTTTCGAGAGTTATATCGGCGAGCAGAATCTCGACCGCGAAAAACGTACCCGCAAGCGGCGCGTTATACACACCCGCAAGGCCAGCCGCAGCCGTGATTGCCACCAGCATACGGGTGTCTTTCGCATCAAGATGCACCCAACGCGCGAACCGTTGGCCGAACATCGCACCCAACTCGCGCGGTGCCACTTCTCGACCGATCGACATGCCCGTACCGACAATGAAAATCTGCAGCAGCACATGCACGACGGTCTGCCAAATCGGCATAATATCGCCATTTACCGCCTTTTTAACGGACGGTACTTTCGTACTGCGCGTACGCAACAGCCACCAAATCACGGCCGCGATGGCCGCACCCGCGGTCACGGAAATCAGTCGACGAATCACAGGAACGTTGAACGGGCCGGATTCCTGCGAATTCTCAACATAGCCGAGCGCAAGATGCTCGACGCCGTACAGCATCAACGTCAGCAGACCGGCGGCCGCACCAATGGCCACTCCCACAATCACCACCGCCGCAATCAGCGCCGGAATTCTGCCGATCTTTGGCTGCGTTCCTTGAGAATTCTGCAACTCCTGCGATTCCCGTGTTTTTTGCGATTCCCGCGATTCCCGCACTCCTTGCACACCGTCTCCTTCGTTCAATCCACCCCCAATTGTCCCACCTGCCGCAGCGTTCATTTGTTACGCCCCGAGCGTGGCGATCGGCAGCACCAGAATGCCGTCATCACGACGGTATGCAATATCACCACGCCCGACAATAAACGCCATGAATTCAGGCTCACGAACTTGAGATAGAGGATTTCCGCACACTTTTTCTTTGAAAGCATGTAGTTTGTCCACATTTTTCTCCGTGACTTTCAAGTCGCTCAGCTTAATCTCCACCGCAGCCCAGCGACCATCCACCAATTCAAGAATCACATCAACTTCAAGACCTTTTTCATCCCGATAATATGCGATTCGATTCGCACCACCCATCGATTCGAGATATACGCGCAAATCACGAATCACCAATGTTTCAAACAAATCTCATACTGAATCAAAGACAATAATGATGACGCTCTCAGCTCATCCAGCACAACTCATTGCACATCATTTGATAGGGATTGCCGCGAGAGCTGCATCTTTAGGTCATCGACTTTTAATCCCAAACGTCTGATATAAAGCGCCTGTCGACGGATAATCAAATCACGCATATCATTTCCACCGGTTCCAGGGTTACCTTCATTCGTGCGACTGGAAGTAACCTCAGAATCGGGGAGATTCACCATTTTCAGCACTCGAAACGCATTCACGCTTGAGCCACTCTGCATATCGGATACGTGAACCAGTAATACTTGACTGCAGGCAGCGAAGCCAGATATTGTGCTTGTTCCGGAGAGAATCGTTCGTCGCTCATGCTTACTTTTTTCACTTCATCGTGCAATCATCTGTATGGGATTTGCCGGCCGAATTGACGTCCCGTATGCGGCGCCTCATGCGCAATCTGAACAAAATGAACGCAACAAGTAACATGAGCCCCGCTGCCGCAGCAATGCTGCCTACGGCGGCACCCGTATGACCGATAAGACCAGGATTGCCCGGCTCCTCGCTCGGGTTATTTTCGGGCGGGACAACAGGAGTTTCAGTGCTAAATTTCGGCTCTACTGTGATGTTGAGATCAGCGGATGTGTCTCCACTGCCAGGAATCGAGATGAGGAACGGATCACAGTCGTATGCTTTGTTGGCTTTCGCCGAGCTCGTGCGGGAGACCAGATATAGGCCGAGCGGCAGATTCTGGAAAGTGAGCTGACCAGCTACGTTAGTGGTGCCGGAATGCTGGTACAGCTTGTTTTTCGCCGCGTGCGTAGCGAGCTTCTTGGCAGCATCGTGATATTCACTTGATGTCAGGCGTTCCCAATCGGCAGTGAGCCCGGAAAAATCGCCGACGGTTTTATATGAGGAGACGCTACCATCATTGTTCGTTGTGACGGTGGCGACGCGCACGATGGAATAGGTATCGCCGGCAAGCAATTTGGGCGAAGCCGTGTCTCGGCCCCATACGGCATTGATGGTGAGAGCGCCGAAAGAATCAGCTTGCGCATACGGCACCATAGAGCCGAAGGCTGCAAGAACAGTGAGGACGATAGTAACGGCGGCGGCAATCATGGCAGCAATGCGCGCCGCACCATATTCGCTTCCGCTATGCAGGTCTAACATGTCTGCCCGGTCCTTTCCGCCGTGATGAATGTGATTGGTTATTTGTACTGTCTAGCTGAGGAGGCAAGTCACCGTCCGGCTCGATATCCGCAGAGTCAGAATCACCAGATGCGACCTTGGCGCTCCCACTCTGCCGGCGTCGCCGCTCATGACGCTGCCATAAATGCCATGCGATGAGCAAGGCAATCAGTGCAAGAGACGGCAACCAGTACTGCAGCGGAATATCCACGTGGAACTTGGATTTGGCGTCATCCTGCTGCTGCGGCGTGTATGGGATGCGATGGCCGCGCACCAGCAGCCGATGCGTATTAACCGCATACGGCGTACAAGTGATGAGCGTGACCAAATCCTTGCCGGGCTCAATTGCCAGTTGTTTGGTATTGGTCGGCAGAACGGTAGTGATCTTATCGACCTGATACGCATACGTGTCTTTAAGTATTGTGATGTAGAACTTGTCGCCTTTTTTCATAAGGTTCAAGTCCGTGAACAGTTTTGCCGTGGGCAAGCCCCGGTGGCCAGACAGCGCCGCATGCGTGGACGCGCCACCAACTGGCAGTGAGGTCTGTTTGAGATGTCCGATGCCGGATTGCAGTACTTTCTCGGAAGTGCCGTGATAAATCGGCAGGGTCTCCTTGAGCTTAGGCACTGTGATGTATCCCATCATGCCGTCACCGTCAATATTGAGCAGACTGTTGTATTCCTCGTCCGTGGATGCGGAATTGACGGCACCGGTTAGGGCGTCGGTCTCTCCTGCATCGTTCTGGGCGAGCTTTTCGTTATAGGCGTGCGCAGCATCCAGCACCTTCTGGTACTGTTCCTGGCTCAATGCTTCAACGCTGGCGTCGTAGTTATTTACGGCGCGGCTGGCGTTGCGCATAATGAGGAAGTTGCTGATCGTCGGATAGAACAGAATGAGCATTCCACCGAGAATGACTAGTAAGGGCAGGATGTTGCGCAGTCGTTTCATCGAGCGTTCTTTTCGCGAGGAAACCGTGTTGTGGGCGTAGCGGGTGTGTGCCCTTCACGCCCAAAACACGGCCATGCTCGTCAGGCGTTCTTGCGCTTGAGAGTCCATGCAACGCCGAGCGCGATGACCAGCACACCAATCACCGTGAAGGCGATGGTACCCATGCCACCAGTGCCAGGCAGGATAGCACCGGACTTGTTCTGGACCGGGATGACACCGTTCGATGCGGTCTGGTCGTAGTTGCTGCCATTGTTGTTGTTGTAGGTGATGGTGACGGTGGCATTCGTGGTGTCAGTGCCGTCGTTCTGGCCATTAACCTTCACGCCGATGGCGCTGGCGAGCTTGTTGTAGCCGGCCGGCGCTTTGGTCTCGGTGAGCGTGTACTCGCCGTTCTTCAGTCCCTGGAAGACAACCTTACCGCTTGCAGGAGTGGTGATAGTCGTAATACCTGTCTCATTAGCCTTAGCTACACGGTATTCAGCGTTCGTGGTCGCACTACCGGCAGCGACTTGCACGAAGCTAATAGCGGCGCCGTTCTTAGGTGCGAGTGTGAACTCAGCACCAGCAAGTCGAGTAGCGACATCATCATACTTGTTACCAGTGTACTTATCGACGGTGAAGCCATAAGTGAAGACGCGAACCTTGCTGGGTTCGGACTCACCGGTGCCACTGCTGCTCGGGTCGTTGGAGTACTGAATCTTTGCGGAGTTGGTGTTACCAACACCGCCCACAACAGCCTTCTCGTTCAGCGTGGCCGTGTAGGTGACGGTAATCTTCTTGCCGGCATTGGCCTGCTGCTTGGCCTTGAAGTCCTTCATGGCGACAGTGAGCGTATTGTCGGAGACCGTAGGAGTGGTGACGGTGTAGTCAGTGTTCACGGTCAGTGGATTAGTCACACCTTCGACCGTAACGGAAGTGACTTGTCCAAAGGTGAGGCCCTGAGACAACGTATCCTTGAAGTTGAAGGTGTAGGTGTCATAGGCGGACATGTCTGGAATGGTGGAGGTCAGGGTGAAGGTCAGGGTATCACCGATCTTCGCGTCAGTGGCGTCATTACCAGTGCCGCCTACCTGTACCTTCTTGTCGACGGTAGGCAGGTCGCCCTTAATGTTGGTATTCACATTGGTGCTATCAACGGAAACTAGCGTGGCGTATTGACCACTGGCGTTGGCCAAGGTCGCACCCGGCACAGCGACCACGTAGTAGCCGTAGTCGAGATCAGTGAACGTCGCAGTGTAACTACCGTTCGTGGCATCGGCAGATACCATAGCGGTCGCGCCAACCGTGATGCCGTTGGTCTTGGTCTGCGCCCAGTTCGATGCCTTGGTAGCGAAAGCAACCAAGTCTTCACCCTTCAGCTTGGATACGTAGTCGTTTGCTTTATCGTTGACGTTCTCGTCGGTAGCACCAGTTAGTCCGGAAGCAGCGGAGTTCTTGAAGAACGGCTTCCACTCGTCAGTCAACGTGTAGGAGACAGCCTTGCTGCCACCGTCACCGCTCACGGTGGCGGAGAACATCTGGTAGGCGTTCACGGTCTTACCGGCGAACTTCGCGTCAGTAGTGCTGACCGTCAGCGTGGCATTATCCGCTGCGTTGGCCGTGGCGACTGTCGTCGCAGCCAATCCAAATACGGTGGCAATCGCCGCGGCGGCAGCGAAAACCTTTTTCATCAGTGATTTCATTACTGTTCCTTTCTCTAAATGGAAATCTTTTCTGTTTGGCAGGTACGGTTTGTCTATGTGATCGTCATGCGGCATGGGCACCTCGCTTTCGTATACGGCTGGAGCCCGAGCGGACTGTGCCGGATTGAACGCGTTGATTACGCACGTACCAGACCACGCCAGCTCCCATAAGCAGCAAGCCGAACATCAGGAACCACATCGTGCCCGCGCCTCCCGTATCCGGAAGCAACGCCGCATTGGTAACAATGGCCACGCGTTCCTTGGTGTTGTAGGAGACCGATACTTGGTATCCGGCCTCCGCGGGCTTGATGGTCTTGGTGGTATCGCCGTCCTTATAGGTCACGGCGGTTTCTTCCACGGTGTACGTGTAGTAACGCACGATGTCCTTGCCGTTGGCATCCTGTCCATCCACGAATGCGACCGGCAGTCCTTGAATCACCTTGCGCCAGGTGTTGCTCCAGAAAGAGGCATCGGAGGAGTCCAACGTCACCGTCCATGGATTCTTCTGCGTCACGATTGTGCAATCTGCGCCAAAGCATTGAATCGTCTGCGGCGTCACCGTATTGCCACTGCCATCGGTATAGTGCGCGGCGATCTTCAGTTCGACCGACTGCGGCCGTTCGAGGTTGCCGTCCTTCCATACCTTCTGGACGGTCAGGTCAATGGTTCGGCAACCGTCCTTGCCGCACGGGTCCTGGCCGTCGTCCGGTTCGGGGGTGAGTCCGCCGTTGTTGTCGGTCACGGTCGCGTCGAGCATGAGCACGGCCTTGGCCGGGGACTGGTAGGCATCGAGCTTCGTCTTGGTGCTGCCGTCCGTGGAGTCGACCACGGCGTTCTTAATGCCGACCCAAGTGGTGCCGGCGTCGCCGGATGCGGAGCTGTGCACAGCGCTGCTGTCGTATGTGTTGACCACGTCGAACAGCTTCACTTCCCAACGATCGAGTCCGGTGTTCAGCGCATCGTCTGCCGTGTTCTTCTGCGAGAAGATCTTGTTGCCGTCCTGTGCGGAGGTGCGGGCCTCACTAGCGTTCGCGGCCGCCTTGCGGTAAATGCGATAGGTGTTGTATGCCTTGTCGTCGTTGCCGTCATCGACCGGTCCGAGGATGTCGCTCATGGTGTTGAAGTCCCATACGGACTTGAGTTTGGTGTTCGAGAACGGGTCGACCAGTCCGCTGGCACCGCGGATCGTGTCGGCGTAGACCATGTGGTCGTCTGCCAGCACGCCCTCGTCGTTCAGTCCGGCGAAGCCGCCCGTGTAGCCTGTGGAAAGATCCTTCACACCGTCGGTATCCTGAGTTGCCCCTCCGCCGAACACGTCATAGCCATTGGCGATGCCCGTTACGGTGGACTGTTCCACGCGAGTACGGTTGCCCTTGATGAGCTGGACGGTCAGGTTGCTGCCCGACCCATCCATATCAATGCCGTCTTTGCTGCAAGGCAGTTTGATGACACTATCGCCGATGGTGACAATCGCCACGTCGGTCTGCTGCTGGTTTTCATCATCAGCCTTGGACAGAGCAACGCTCACCTTCAGTCCGAACAGGTTCACGTACAGCACGTTGCCTTCCGAAAGCACCTTGAGATCGAATACCTTGCCGAAGATGGCCGGGAACCACTTGCCTAAATCGATGACGCCGACCTGTTCCGCCTTGTCGAGGTACAGGAGCTTGACCAGCGCGTTCACCACTTGCAGCAGCAGTTCCACAAGTACAGAGTTGACCTTCGCGTCAACCAAATAGGCACGGCTGGTTTCACCGACGAATCCGCCGGCAATCTCACCGCTAGTGACCTTCTTGAGATTGTCAGACGTGCAGCCCTTCACCCTGGCCAAATCCACGTATCCAACAAAACCGCCTGCGACCTCACGTCCGGTAGCCTTGTCGGTGGCTTTGCCGTAATTGTCGCCATGGTGTGTGGCGGTGACGGTATAACCGTCCGGGATGCCGGTGACGCGCGAATCGCCAACGTGCGAGCCCCAGATGTCAAGTACGCCGGCCGTAGCACCAAGCAGATTGAGCGCATCCGTGCCGAGTTGTGCATTGTCGGCGGCGACCGTGCCGGATTTGCCAAGATGCCCGATGAAGCCGCCCATGTAGTTCACGCCGGTCACACTGTTGAGGTTGGTGACCGCAGACTGCTTCACAGAGCCATTGATCAGTCCACCGCCGAAGCCACCGGCTGCACCGGTGTAACGCTTCGAGTCAAGCATGCCCTTTGTGGTGGAATCATGGGCGACAATCTGGATGCCGTCGCTCACGCCGTTGACCTGACCGTCATAGATGAAGGTGCGGAATGCTTCGAGCACGCCCACGTTGCCGACCTTGAGCAGTTTGAGCAGCAGGTTGGTATCCTGCTTATCGCCGGCCTCGCCGCCGCCGACGGAAGCGACGCTGGATACATCAGCAAGGCCAAAGAAGCCACCGGCGTATTGCCCGCCTTCAACAGCGCGCAGCCCGTTAACAGTAAGAGAAGCCGGGTCATTGTTCGGATCCGCTTCACTGCCGGTGCCTTTGGCGGAATCCTTGTCACCGAGGATCGCGGCCTGCAACGAACCAGCGAAACCGCCGGCGTTCAGGGCATACTTGGTTGTGGTATTACCCTTATCGTCCTTGCTCTCATATGCGCCATTGACCGTGTATCCCCATGCCGGGTCATCCGAGCTCACATGTGCACCGCGAATCGTCGTAACCGTGGCCTGCAATACGCTGACCAGACTTGCCGGGTTCGATACCAGCGAGTCGAGGATTCCTTGCAGGAATCCCTCGGACGCATTGGTGTCCACATCCGCAACCGCACCGGCAGTGGCCACGCCGATAAATCCGCCGACATTGTTGCGCCCTTCCACCTTGCGCAGGTTGGAAACGTTGGCACCGGCAGCGGTGACACCCTCGACAAGCTTCTGGCCGTTCTGGTCGAGATCGCCCCAGATCTGGCCACCGACCGCGAGACCGGCATAGCCTCCGGCATTACCGGTACCGTGCGTGATGTCTTCACCGGTGGCCACGACCTTCATACCCTTGCGGTAGCCGGCCACGCTCGAAGATTTGGCGACGGGCACAAATACCTGTGCCACGTCGAGCATCTGTCCCAAATCAAGTTTGATGCCTTTGTCGCCGAATAGTTGGATAGAGCCGAACGAGGATGCCGAGCCGGATTCCATCGTGCCCGCATAACCGCCTGCCGCACGCATGGCAGAGACGTTCTTGACATCCATCGACTGGCCATCGGTGATCGTGCCGGTGCGCATCAGACCGACGTGTCCGCCGGCGACGCCGGAATCATACAAGTTCGCGCCAGTCTGATACTCCGCACGACCGGCGACGACGTTAAATCCGAAGATGTAGGATTCGAGGAACTTGTCCAGGGAATCCTGATCAGTAACAGAGCCCGCACCATCGCCCGTAGCTACCTCGGTAAATTCCTTGCCATACGCACCGTACTTACCGATGTTGTCGACCCACGTCTTCCATTGGTCGTAGCTCATATTGCGCAAAGGACCAGTGACCTTCGAGTGCTCCTCGGTCGGGTAGACCACAGACAGCACGCCAGCGAGATTGCCGGCCTTGATGAGACCGCCAAGCAAGGAGAGAGAACCGCCTTGAGCGGTATCGGCCGCCTCCATGAAGCCGGTGTAACCGCCGGCGATTTCGGCACCGTATACGCTGCGGATGCGCGCGGCGTAGGCTACGCGCTGCGGCCCGTTGTATTTGCCGTCAGTATTCTCCTGCTTCCACGCTGCTGTGTTGTTGCCCCAGATATGACCGCCACGATTACGACCGGCATAGCCGCCGGCCATGCCGCGGCGTGTGGTCATATCCGATGCCGCCTGGGCACGCACCGCGCCGCCGCACACTGCGGCATCGGTCGAGCTGTTGCGAATCGTCGGCACGAAGTCCTGCACGAGCGAGAGCAGGTTGTCGAGGTTGACAAGCTTCTTGAGCACGCTGCCGTCACCAAGCACGTTCGCCACAGCTCCCGGCTGCATGGCGCCCACGTAACCGCCGGCCGAAACCTGACCGATGATGTATACGAACTCATGAGAGCTCGAGTCCTGAATATGGCCGCCTTCGATGTCTCCGGCGAAACCACCAGCCATACCCAGTGGATCGGGCTCATTGTTGGCATTCCTATGATCTGCGGTGCTGGCCAGAACGGAGTATCCGCCGATGCCGCCAGTCACATCGGAGTGTTCAATCGTCGAGACGACGACATCCAGCACACTGAGTACATCGTTGAGATTGACGTTCCGGCCGAGCAGGCTCAGGCCACCGCCCACAGCTGCCGCCGAGCCGATGTCCATTTTGCCGATGTAACCGCCGGCGTATCGCGCAGCGGTGACTGCATATGTGCTGTCTTTGCTCAGATAGGTGTCATTGATTGATCCGGCAGTTTCCAGATTCTTCGGTACCTTGACATCAGTACGGCGCAGTTGGGTCACACTGGAATGGGACACCTGCACACCGGAACCGTATCCGATGTAGCCGCCGGCGGAACCGGATTGCGTATCGGACTGATCAAATCGGGTGGCGGAAACGGTGAAGCCGGGATCATCCGGGTCGGAAATCTTGTTACCGCTAGTTGCCTCCACGGTGGTGGCATCGGAATGCACACCCGCGTAGGAGATGAATGGCACATAGCCCTGCACCACCTGCAACAGGTTGGCGAGATCCACCGTACCGAATTTGCCGAGTAAACTCAGGCCGCCGTTGCCAGCCGAAGCGAGCGCACCGGAGACAACCTTGCCGCCGAAACCACCTGCGTATGCACCGCCGGTCACATGGTCAAGGTTGACAACGGCCACGGGGTTGGTTTGCACGCGGGACTGTACACCGGCCAGCGTTGAGTCGTTCTTGAGATCGGTTTCGGAGAACTGGTTGACCTTGCCGCTTTGGAAGTTTCCCGCATAGCCGCCCGCGATATCGCCTTCGACATAACCGCCGTTGACGTACGTCACGGTGGTATCCGTATAACTTGGAATCAGATACGGTACGGCACCGAGCAGGTCGTTCACGGACAGCAGTCCGCCCTTGATGAGGTTGTCCAACACGCTGGAATCATCGGCGTTGCTAAGTGCGTCAGCGAGGCCACCGGTGGTGGAGAAGCCCACGAAGCCACCCGCGATGCCATCGGATGTGCTGGTATCGGCCGCGACCGACTTGAGGTTTGTCACATGGCTTTCGCGGGTCTTGGTGCTGTTGGCCTGACCGTAGAAACCGCCCGCAGCGTAATCGGTGGTCTCGTTGTTCTCGTTCTTGCCGGTCGCCTTGACCGTGAATCCGTTGGCGATGCCGTTCACGTTCGATGCAGTGACTGCAACCGAAGAATATTGGGCAACCGATAGCAGACCGGAAAGCTTGATAAGCCCAAGCACATTGAGCCCGCCGGCACCAACGGCGTCGCCTGGTCCGGAGAAGCCGATGAAACCGCCGGCTTCTCCCTTGGCCGTGACCGTGGCCAGATTGGTAAGGTTCGTGTTGGTCACGTCGCCGCCGGTGGCGCATCCGATGGCACCGCCCGCATAGTATGAACCGGCCTTCACTGTCAGGCCGGATGCCGGAGCGGTGACAGACATGTTCTCCACGGTGAACGCGGCAAACTGGTCGAACTTCTTGAGCATGGCAATATCGCCAATTTTCACCACACTGTTGAGCAACCCAGCTACCGTTGTCGGTTGCAGATTGCCGGCGATGCCACCCGCGTAGGAGCCCGTGGCCGTGACCGATTCAAGGCCTTCTATGGTGGTGGAACGCTGCTGTGGGAAGTCACGATGATTGTTGTACTTCCAGAATGTGAGTTTTTGAAGGCGGTTCTGCGAGGAATCACCGATCACCGTACCCGAACCTTCGCCCACAAGGCCGCCCGCGTAATCACCGCCGGCAGCAACTGTGAGGGAACCCTTCATCTGTGTACCGAGAATCGCAGAAGGATTCACACCGACGATGGATAGCAGTTCTCCTGCACCGTTATCGCTGCCGCTCAGCAATTTAGTCACAGCTTTGGTGAGCTGTTTCAACAGCGATGCATTCGTGGTATCGTCCGTACCGAGTTCCAGGCCCCATCCCACGGAGGCGAATCCGGTGAATCCTCCGGCGTAGGATCTGTCGGCAGTCACGGCGACCGAAGCCGTAATCGAATTATTGACAGCATAGGCATTGGCCATGGCACCGTTGAAGCCGCCGGCGTAGTCTTCGGCCTGCACGGTGATCTTATCGTCACCGTTTACCGTCAGGCGACTGTTTTCGATGAGGCTCTGCGGACGCAGCGCAGACAGCAAGTCGACGCCAAGCGAGTTAATCAGACCGCCCACGTTGCCGTTGCGACCTACTCCGGCAAAACCACCGGCATATTGCTTTGCCCGCACGGTGAAACCATTCGTGCTCGTCACCGAAGAGTTCTCAATGATTGCACCAATCTGCGCACCGACAAAGCCGCCGGCCTGCGGGTTGTCCTTGTTGCCGATCACCACGTTCTTTTTGAACCCGTTCACCGAACTATTCGAGATAACCGGGTTGTAGTAGCCAACCGGAATCAAGGCATTCAGCCCGAGCGTGCCGGACAGCAACCAGTCCACCAAATCGCCCAGCCCGAGGAACGGGATAATGTTCAGAATCCCCGAGAGTACCTTGGTGAGCGCTCCTACGATGCCGGAGACTGCATCGTATCGGGTTGCGCCCTCAACATATCCCACGAAACCACCGGTCATACGGCTTACGCTAGATACCGAAACATCTGCTACCTCGCAGTCCGTAACCTTGGTGTCCCCGTAGATACGGCCGGCAAATGCACCCGTGGCGAGGTTGGAAGGATTGTCTTTGTGCAGGGTGAGCAGACCTTTCAGATTGAGGTCAAGATCTACTTGTCCGAATGTCAATGCTTTTAACGCCGCCAACAGTGCGTCGAGCAGTAATCCCACTGCCGAAGTGAGCATACCGAGCAAGGTCGGCGGAATATACGATTCACTCGTATGATTCGCCACCGACACATCCTGCAGCTTGAGGTTCGACACCACGGCCGTACCGGCGCTGCCCAGACTGCTGCTGTTCATCACGGTCTTGTTCGTGATCGAGGCGAAGAAGCCGATGCCCTGCTGCTTGCTGACATCCAGCTGGTCGCCTTCGACATTAGAGACCATATCTTTCTGATTGACGACCACATGGCTGATGACCGGCCGAGCTGCGGTAGCGTGAACCACGCTTGCGCCATCGGCACCAACAGCCTTCCACAGGCTGGCTGCGGTGTCGCCGTCATTGGAGACCGCACCGAGCATAGTGCCGGAAAACATGAGCGGAGTCCACTCGGTGTTGTTGATATCTGCCGCGTTCTTGGACAGGTCGATGTCACGGAAGATCAGGTAGTTGGCGTCTGCGGAATAGGTCAGGCCGGTGTTGGCAGCGGAGTAGTCCGTTTGCGTGCCATCAGCACCCACGCCGTAATACTTGGTGCGGGTCCTGTTGGCGCTTACCGCCGTGCATGTCAGCAGTGGACTGTCGTGGTCGGAGGCACCAGCATCGCGCAAAGTATCTGAATCGGAGAGATCGGCGTCACCGGCGTATTCGGAAGACGGCGTGCCGTCCACCCACTGATAATTGAGGGGTCCTTGTCGCATGCAAGTCTGCGTGACCTTGTTGATGCGGCCAATAACCTTCTTGTCAGAACCAATCGCACGCAGCTGCTGCTCGTTACCAATCAGGATGTAGGTCTTGCCGTTGATCTCCTTGGTGACCTGACCCTCAAAGTCACGGCCGCCAAGCGCCGTCGCGGCGACCTGCACATTGGCCTTCGCCGGCGATTGATCCGTCGCATTTGAGGAATCGTTCTTGGCATCTTGAGAAGAAGCATCGTTTGGAGCCTGCGTTTGGGCTCCATCATTGGCGGAATTGCCAGCGGCAGCTTCTGCTGAGTCGTCCGCCTTATTGTCTGTCGCACCATTTGAGGATTCGGAAGAATCACCAGTAGTAGAAGATGAAGGAGATGAATCCTGCTGTGCGTCTTGATTCGTTTCGGAAGGTGTTGGCGCACCGTTTGATGTATTGGCCTCTTCTGACGTCTTATCGTCAACGTTGACATTGCGAGCAGAAGGAGCAGCTACGACAGTATTACCCCCCCCCCTCAGAAATTACGGCATTAGGAGAGCTACTCACATCGTCTATATTCTGAGCATATGCTGCAGGCACCATGCACACGATGGACAAGGAAACAGCAATAACCGAAGCAAGGCAACGCTTCAAGGCATGGCTCTGCCGTCCAGATTCCTGTTCTGTTCCTCCGTTAAACCCGCAACGGACGAACTTCAATTTCGAGCTCACTGTTTCCCCTCATAGATTCGCAATCCCCTTTTCGGGGGGTTACTGCATATAATCGTACCATCTTTCTAGGAAGAAGTTGACAAAAGAACAAAAAACGTTCATTTGCGGGGCCGGTTAGCGTATGTCTTTCTAGGCAAAAAAGAAAAGCCCCGCAACTATGCAAGGCTTTTCCAACGAGGTCATAAGATAGGAAGAGAACGACCCCCGTTTAATGGTTGACGAAGCTTTAGGACCTCGCCAAATCACTCATCATTCCGCACTTTTGATTTTATGCCAACCTCGTTTTCGATTTTACGCCGGCAACACTGCTGACGATTGCATTTCGATATTCAGAAATCATAAGAAACTACAGGAAAGCAGCAAAAGGGCATAAGAAAGCCCGCCCGGGAAAAGGGGGAAGACCGGGCGGGTTGAGGAAGGGAAGAAAAGGAAGTCAGCTATGAAGGGTTACTTGGTAGCCTCCTTGGAGTCCTTGCTCTTCGGCATAACCCAGAACTTGAGCAGCGGGTAACTCACGATCACGGCGAGCAGGGTGTTGACCACGGAAGCGATGGTGCCGGAGATGCCAGCGCCCATGCCCCAACCCTGGCACAGACCGGTCACATAGCCCGGCAGCACGAGGTTCACAACCACGATGATCACGGCGAGAATCACATACTTCCAAGCGGCGTCCTTGAAGCTGGAGTCAGACTTGAACACCCACTTCATCTGCACGAAGAAATTCACCACCTGGGCGAGCACCTCGGCAAGCAGGAAGGTGAGGAAGCCGCCCAGACCGTTTCCCTGGGTGTCGTAGTTGAAGATCAGGAAGTGGAACGGCTGAGTCAGGCCCATGCCGCTGATGAAGATGGCAGTGCCGAGCCACGTCACCACAAAACGGGTGATGGTGGAGATGTTCGACAGCAGGTTGAACAGGATGAATTCCCAGATGTTCGGGTGATCCTTGATCCACTGGCGGATCGGACCGACCTTCCTGGCCGGCTGCGTTGCATTGTTATCAGTCATTGTTCAGCTCCCTTGCAGTGCGCCTGTTTGCGGATTGGTTGCGGAAGAAGCCGGCGATAACGCCGCCCAATCCGCGGAAGGTGTGGCCGTTGGCGATTTTGACGATGGCGTCGACCATCGCGGAATCAACCATGCCTTGGGTCATCTTGCTCATGGCTCGCGGAGGCATGTTCAGGATGAACAGGGTATTAAGGTCCGGAGCACCGGTCTTCTGACGGATTTTGGCTTCCTGCTTGGTGAGCGTCTTGGCGACGGTACGCGCCACGAAGCCCTTTGAATCCACCCAAGACATAATCGGATCGTTCACATCGAACGTCACCGGCTTGCCCGGAGCCACAACCTCATGACCAAACAGAATGGCCATTTCAGCATCGGTCACTTCCTTGACGTGACCGATGAGGTAATGTCCAAGCGCAACATCTGCGGCAACGGGCTCGATATCACCGGCAACAGTGAATGGAATCGAAAGCGGCAGATGCTCAGCGTTGTCGCCCACCATCAGCGTCCACTCGCCGGATTCCGTCTTCCATTCGTTGCAGGCAACGTCGAAGTGACGGAAGGTGTAACGATCGAAATCAATGTGCACGCTCTTGCTTTCATGTGCGGCAAGCGAAACCTTGGCGAAGCCCTTGAGTTCGCGATCGGGGCGCAGTACGCCACCCTGCGGACCGCGCACATACAGCTGTACAACGGCCGAACCGGCAACGTCGGAATCGTTGCCGACCATCACGTCAACGCCCTTTTCACCGGCAGTTGCGGCGCTGTAGGTGAACTTGGAATAGCTCAGGCCATAGCCGAACGGGAAGCGCACCGGCACACCGGCGGTTTCGTAATAGCGGTAGCCAACGAATGGACCTTCGCGGTAGATCGCATCGCGGCCGATTGCCGGATACCAACCAGAGCTCGGGCAATCCTCGTAACGCACCGGCCAGGTTTCAGCCAAGTGGCCGGACGGATTGACTTCGCCGGTCAGTGCACGTACGGTTGCGGAAGCACCGGCCTGACCGGACAGGCCCACGTAAAGTACTGCGGCAACATCATCGATCCACGGCAGTTCCACCGGAGAACCGGCAACAAGCACGATCACGATCGGCTTGCCAATACCCTTCAGCGCCTCGACCAGATCGTTCTGCACCTGCGGAATCGCCATGGTGGAACGGTCAAGACCTTCGGATTCGCTACGCTCATCAAGACCGACGACCGCAAGCACCACATCCACATCATCCTTACCGGCCAGTGAGACGGCGTCTTCCACAAGCACGCGATCAGCCTTGCCTTGACGGTCGTAGCCTTGCTCGTAACCGGCAAGCACCAGGCCTTCAGCGTTCTTGACTTCCTCAAGAATGTTCTCTTCCCTGGTGGCGTTCACCTTGGAGGAGCCGGATCCTTGGTAACGTGCGGTTGCCGCCATATCGCCAACCACGGCCACGCGAGTACCAGCCTTGAACGGCAAAGTTGCGTCATCGTTCTTCAACAGCACACTGGAGCCTTCAGCCACCTTGCGCGCCACCTCATGATGGGCCGCTGCGACTTCGTCCTTGAGCAGGTCGTTGCGTCCGACGCCGACCAGCTTGGTCGCTGCGGCGATCTTTGCGACTTCTGCGGCACGAGCGTTGATGTCGGCTTCAGACAAAGTCCCAGCCTTGACCGCACCTTCCAGCTCACGTACGGAAGTAAAGCCCGGAGACGGCATTTCCAGAGAACCGCCGGCCTTGACTGCTGCGACCGCGGAGTTGGATCCGCCCCAATCGGAGACGACCATGCCGTCAAAGCCCCATTCGTCGCGCAGAATCTCCTGCAGCAAATGCTTGTTTTCGTGCGCGTAGACGCCGTTGATCTCGTTGTAGGAGGTCATGATGGTCAGCGGCTTGGCTTCGCGCACTGCGATTTCGAAACCGGTCAAATACAGTTCGCGCATGGTGCGTTCGTCGACCACGGAGTTGCTCGCCTGACGGCGCAGCTCCTGGCTGTTGACTGCGAAATGCTTCGGGCATGCGGAGATGCCGTTGCTCTGAATGCCGCGAATCAGGCCCGCTGCCATACGCCCGGCGACAATCGGATCTTCGGAGTAGTACTCGAAGTTACGTCCGCACAGCGGGTTGCGCTTGATGTTCAAGCCCGGGCCGAGCAGCACGTTCACGTCAAGATCGTGCGCTTCGTTGCCAAGGGCCTCGCCCATTTCTTCGGCGAGCGCCGGATCCCAAGAATTAGCCACGGTTCCTGCGGTCGGGAAGCAGGTGGCCGGCTTGGATGCGCCAATGCCGAGATGGTCACCTTCGCCGAGCTGGCGGCGCACGCCGTGAGGGCCGTCACTCATCACGAAGCTGGGGATGTCTGCGCGGTCGTTGCCCCGCGAATCCCATTCGGATCCACCGGAAAGCACTGCGGCCTTTTCAACGACCGAAAGTTCTTCGAGTTCCATTGGTTCTCCCTTGCACTAAGCACGTCGCAAACCCGCTTCGCCAAGTCTGTATTGCTTGGCTCCACTGTGGTTTTTCTTGCGATTTTCCCGCTGCCGCACCGCGCCGCATCGTGCCGTGCCGCATGCAGGTTTTCGCCGCTAGTTTGATTGAACCAGCTTTCGCCACACCACCACCGCGGTATTACACAACCTGTCGTTTTGCCCGCACAATCGGATATTTCTAAACTGATTTCGGAATCAAAGGAACTCACATGGCAGATACGTTTTTACCGCTCCCCCGCGCTTTCGTATGCGTTCCATACACACCATACGGCGTAGGAAATGAGCGGACAGATGGTAGCGGAAATAATCACGTCGGTCGGATAGTGCAAGCCGAGCAGCAATCGCGAACAGGCGACCGCCACGACAAGCGCGACAGCGCCGATGATCGTCCTGCGGAGAAACACCCGTCTTCTGTTTGCACGCCCGTCATCTTCTCCGTCGGGGAAGCATTTGCGCGCAAAATTACGCACGGTAAGAATCATCATGACCGATACGATCACCGCGGCTGCCGTGTGACCACTCGGAAAACTTGGATCGCCCGGCAACAGACCATTGCCGACAGACGTGATCGGACGGGGGCGTTCGACCAGCCATTTGACGCCGGTCACGTACAGTATCGGCGCCGCCGACACGACGACATCGCGGATGACGACGCGCCTGCTGCCGGTAATACGCAAATCGACAGCGGCGAGCGCGGCGACGATTGCGATGCAGCCTACCGTTGAAAACAAGTACGCAAGTATCGTGGAGCAGTCGCGCAACCCTTCTGGCAGCGCCGCTAAAGCCTGCAAAATATTGGTTTCACGCATTGTTGCGATTGCAGAATCGCGCAGCGCGACGCCAATCATAGGCACAATGCCGCACAATATGGCGGTTGCGATTACCACAGCCGCCGTCCTCGCGATACTTCCGTTCTTCATATGCATAATTCCAGTTAAGCACAGTTCACTGTGCCGTCGCCATGTGTTCACATCCGGGACATCCCCGAGAATCGGCGGATTATCCTTCAGGATGCTTCCACGGCTTCCCTGACACGCGCGCTGCAAACGGCCGTGCAACGCAAATATGGCATACCCGCACAGAAAATACCGTGAACGATGCGAGAATCGGAGTTGACGTTCAAGAAAAAAGAAGGAAATATGACCGAACCGATAGCAATGACCATACGCCATATGAAAATCGAGGATTATCCGCTGGTATACGAACTGTGGATACGATGCACAGGTTTCACTATGAGAGATATAGACGATTGCAAGAATGCGATAAAGACGTTTCTCGAACGCAATCCCAACACCTGTTTCGTAGCCGAGGACGATGGCGGAAGGATCATTGGCGCGATTCTTGCCGGCCACGACGGAAGACGGTCGCGCATCTACCACACGGCAGTCGACCCCGACGCGCGCGGTAGAGGCATTGGCTCGATTTTGGTGGGCCGCGTGGTTGAAACGCTTCGTGCGATCGGCCTGCCGAAAGTCGCTGTCGGAGTGCCCTCAGACAACGATGCCGGCAACGATTTCTGGGAACGTCAAGGCTTTGCAGTCCGCGATGATTTGGTTTATCGAGAACTGCCGTTGTAATAACGAACCATCCACGATGCCACGGCCCAACGCGTTCATTGCGTGGCGCAGCAGCCACGCGTCAAGAGGGCCCCTGCCGCGATGGAAGTCCGAGAGGCCATCGATGGTGAATCGCTATTCGGACGGAAGACACGGTCTACGCGAACGAGTTATGCCTTGGCTAGCTTCTTACGTCTGAGAGTGTAAACGGCATCGGCGGAATCGGCGACGCGCTTGGAATGCGTCACCACAATGACACATTTACCGAGTTGATGAGCGGCCTGCCGCAAAAGATCAATCACCTCATCAGTCATTTCTGGATCCAGGCTGCCAGTCGGCTCATCCGCCAGAATCGCACGGCCGGGCGCCACTAGGGCGCGGCCGACCGCCACCCGCTGGCGTTGGCCACCCGACAAGTGCATGATGTTGCGCTTCGATTCCTCACGGCTCAGCCCCAGATCCTCGAGGATCTTCATATCGGCCTTGGGATTGACCAGGCGAAGATTCTCTTCGGGAGTAAGATAGTCGATCAGATTATGGTCCTGGAACACCAAGGACACGTGCTCGCGACGGTGCTTTGAGTAACCCGTCGTAGCTATATCCTTGCCCTCAAAACGAACCACTCCATCAGAGGGGGCATCCAGACCGGCCAACAGAGACAACAAAGTGCTCTTCCCCGCTCCCGATGGACCGGTTATCGCATACATCTTTCCGGATTCGAAATCTGCGTTCACGTCCGAAAGAACGCGGATCTTCGCCGCGCCGTATGAGTAATTGACATGGTCCAATTGTAGACAGATAGTCATGATTAATATCTCCTAACGCATAGAGGAAAGAATGGATTTCGGGGATTTGGCCAGCACTGCGGCGCACGACACGGCGAGCGCGATTGCGATGACCGCGCATCCGAGCAGCAGAATGAGCAGCGTCTGTTCTGGCGGCAGAGCCTCCACCTGCAATGATTCAAGAGGCGCGACTCCCGAATCGTGCAGCAGGAGCGAGGACACGTAACCAGACAATAGGGAGCCTGTGCCCAGCGAGCACAGGGCGGCGACCACAGCCATGAGACCGGTTTCGATTGCGAACTGGGCGATAATCTGCATCTTGCCGACGCCGAGAGCCAGAAGGGTGCCTATTTCATGGATACGTGAGCGGATCCAGAAGACAAGCGCCATGCCCAGTACCAACACATCAGCCAGGCACACAGACAACAGCACCATGCGGACCAGATCGCGAACCGTTTCCACTGACTGCAGCACGCCGGAAAGCCGCGCCGAGTCATCGGTGACGCCATACTTGCTTCCAGCGATTTTTTTTGCTTGGGCAATTGCAGCGGAAAGAGCCTGAGGATTATCCGAAAGGCACCGGATCGTGCCGACCCGTTCCTCTCCAGTCAGCGCGGAAACCACTTGAACGCCCGAATAGATAAGATTCTCCGATGCGTCCGATGGCATAGGGCTCTGTGCCTGCACATTGCCAGAGAAGATTCCGGCCACGCGAACGGTGGAATCGCGGTCTTCCTGACTGAGCTGGAATGTTGATCCCACCGATAATCCATTCTCACGTGCAAAATCCCGGTGAATCAGTACGTTCCGGCCATTACCTGAAATGTGGTGTCCTTGTTCCAACCGGTACAGACCGCTTTGGAACTCTTCGGACAACGAGGAGTCAGTGGTGCCCAGCACGCTGACCTGCGTGGATAGACCGGAATCCAGTCGAGGACCATGTTCGGGGACAACCGGATGCGCGCCATCCACCCCTGCCAGGGTCTTACGCTCGTAAACGGTTTTTCTTACGCCGGGGATGCGCGAGAACCGGCTCGCTTCCCTTAGACTTGCAGGATTCTCGCCTGTATCGACGGTAAAACCTATTCCCATGCTTCTGCCGATATCGTCGGACATTTCCTGAAGCGCCGTTGACACTCCGACCTGAGCCACAAGACTGGTGAAAACCATCAGCATCAACAGTCCGATGATTCCGCTGCGTACCGGTTTACGTACGATTGCCAGCGTGGCACGCTTCCACACGTTCATGCCCATCATCGGAGCTCCGACAGGCTTCGTGGCGACTTGCGCAGCATCGGTATGCACGATATGGCAACGCATACCAGCATCACCGCCAGCAGGCCGAGCGATACATACAGTACGGCGGTTGTGTCGATTGATACCGTGAGCGAATCCAAGGTGCGAACCGACATATTGGACTCGAGATCGCCGCCGACCTGTCCCATGCTGCTCAGCTCCTTCGCCGCGGAGGCGTTCACGGAACGGAGGGCCGAAGTGCCAAGCCATTGGGCCATTCCTCGTGCGCACAACCATCCGAAGACCAGGGACGGCAGGCCGATCAGAATCATCTCGGTTAGATACTGGGCGATCAGGGATGGCTTGCCGATGCCGAGGGACACCAATACGCCCATCTCCTGGCGTCGGTCGTTCATCCACAGTAAGAGCATGAGACTGAGAACTATCACGGCCGAAATAGTCACGCCGATCAAAGCGCTGCGCATCATGGAACGCACACCTCGGGCGGCATTCAGCATGCTCGACGTATATTGGTCATTGCGCGTGATCTGGTAGTTGTTCCAATCCACTGGAAGCTTCTTCGCCTCTTCCATGGTTTTCTCCACGTCGACGCCCTTGTCCAGAACGAAAGTGGCATCCTGGTATATTTCCTTGCCGGCCTTGTACTGGTACAGAGTACTTGTAGTGTCCAAATCGGTGTACACAGTGTTGGAGGTGAGTTCCGCGCGGCTGGATACCTTTCTGTCGCTGTCCCCTTTGAATATTCCAACGATGGTGGTTTTGACAGTTGCCGTCGAATGCGACTCATTGTCGGCATCATATGGATTGGCCTTGAGCGTGAGGGTATCGCCGACTTTAAGCCCATTGGTTTTGGCGAGATCCTCATGGACCATCGACATATGCTTATCGGATACCTTTAGATGACGTCCTTCGACCATGCCGAGCGTGTGAGACGTGAACACATTGAGTTTTGACGAATCGTTTGTGCCTATGACGTTGGCCGTATTACCGAACTGCTGTTCTTTCTCCGCATCGTAATCATCGCCGCCGGGGACCTTCACCACGCTGGCTCCCACGAGATCGGCGGTGGCGTTCTGCCTGACCATGTACGAGTCAACCCCGGACATCTTCGAGATTCGTTGCACATCAGCGGGACGAACCATTCCGCCTCCGCGAGGTGTCAGCATGCTGCCTTGCAGGTTACTGGCCAGCACGAATCCGCCGACCGCCTGTTTCTCAATCTGTCCAGCCTCATGTTGAGCTGCCTGAGAAACTGCGGTCGCGGACAGCATACTCGCCGTTATGATGGTCAGCACAATGAACAGCACCGCGGTACGCACTCGTTTTCTGAACACATAGCGCGCCGCCCGTGAGATGAATGTCATTAATACCCCCTGTAAAGCTGGGACCTTCTCATCCGCAACAATGAAATCTAATTCGATTCTTCGATTGGCCATTCACGAAAATACATGGTGCACCTCAGAACATGGCAAGATATGCCTTGAGCGAAAAAGCGAAACAACATTGGTTGCATTATGCTCCGGGGCATCTGTCGTTTTGTTCATTTGACAAACTTTGAGCGGTTATAAAACAGTGCATATACCAATGGAGGCCCCAACCGAAATTGGGGCCTCCATCAGAGAGAAAGGAAGGAGTGGCAAGTATTGGTTATTACTCAGTCAGAGTCTTAGCCTTCTCGTTGACGGCTTCAACCGTCTCGACCGTCTTGGCTTCCTCATCGGAGACCTCACCGGCCGTGAGCTTGGCTTCGAGCTGCTCGACGATTTCGGCGTGCATCTTCTCGCTGATCTTCACCTTGAAGGTGAACACCAGCAGGCTGAGCACAATCAGAACGAGCGGCACATAGAAGGCGCAGACTTCGAAGGTGTGGATGTTCGCAGGGGTCATATCGGCTGCAGTGGCGCTGCCGGTCATACCTGCCGCGACGGCGATGAAGCCGGTGATGCCGTTCGACAGAGCGCCACCGATCTTGTCGAGCATCGGGCGGACGGACAGAGTGACGGCCTCGTTACGCTTACCGTTCTTCAGCTGGCCGTATTCGATGGAGTCGGTCAGGGAGAGGATGGCGGTCATCTGGATGAGCGTGCCCGGCACGTAGAAGAGCACCAGTGCGATGAACACCACGACGATGTTGGTGGAGAAAAGACCCAGCAGAACGTAAGCGACAATCATGGAGATCATGCCACCGATGTACAGGTAGCGGCGTGGGATGCGCTTGTTCAGAATCGGATACAGCGGAGCCATGATGAGGCCGGCCACCAGTGCGATGACGCCGGTCGCGGAGAAGGCAGCCTGGTTGTCGAGCACGAACTTGAACAGGAAGAGGAGCACGCCGGTGGTGGCCACGTTGGCGATGGCGTACAGCAGGTAGGACAGGGCGACCCACAGCAGCTGGTCGTTCTGGAACAGTGCCTTGAACGCCTCGAGCGGGTTGCCGTTCTTCTGGGCCTTGGCGCGCAGGGCGCTGGTGCTTTCCTTGGTGCCGAAGGCAACGGTCCAAGCAGTGAGGATGCCGAGCAGCATAACGATGATGCCGAATGCGGTCCAGCCGCTCTGGCTTTCGGCATGCTTGCCGGTGAACATGTAGCTGAAGTAGGTGACAATCGGGATGACGACGATGGTGATGCCGTTGTAGCCGATGGAACCGGTGAAAGATCCCAGAGAGGTGTAGGTGGAACGCTCATGGGAGTCGGAGGACAGCGCCGGAATCATGCCCCAGTAGGAGATGTCACGCAGGGAGTAGAACACGTCGAGCACGACGAAGGTGATGACGAACAGCACGATGAACAGCGTGGTGTTGACATTCACCAGACCGAACATGCCGCTGAAGACGATGGCGAGCAGCACGGCCGAGACAGCACCGCCGATGAACTGCCAGGGACGGAAGCGTCCCCACTTGGTGGTGGTGTTGTCGACGATGTTGCCCAGCAATGGGTCGATGAAGATCTCTGCAATACGGATAATCACCACAAGGCTGGTGATGACGCCGATAAGCTTGGTCGCCAACGCCTTGTCGACACCGGAGAACAGGCAGCTGGTCACGTACACAACGAAGTACGTGCTCATAGCGTTGTAGAAGGCAGACTGACCCAAGTTACCGCATGCGTAGGCGATGCGCTGGCCGAGCTTCCCCTTGCGGACTCCACCGTCCGTGGCTGTTGCGTTGCTCATTTTTCTTCTCCTCTAAGATAGTTGGAGCTTAGATCACCCATTGATCTTGTATTGCAACTATACGCCGTTTTATAAACGGAAGTAAAAAACATTAGTAATCAAGGCTTTTACCGGCGTGTTGCAGTAGTTTCCATAACGCAAAACCTATCCGTCACCGGCTTAAACATATTTGTGAGAGTGCTTGAAAAACAGAGGAAACCGTGGCGGTAAATACGATTTGCTTTTTCAGTAAAAAACATTTATCATTACCAGTAAAGGAAGTTTAGCTTCCACATCATTCACAACGAAGTAATGAAAGAAAGCAGGAAACATGGCAAACAGCAATCGTGTTGAGCACGCATCCGAGACGTGGCTGACCGACGCGACTGTGTTCGAAGTCAACCGCACTCCGGCACATTCCAACCACAAGTGCTTCACGCATGATCCGCAGAGTGACGAGCACTCCGATCTCACGCAAAGCCTTGACGGAGAATGGCGCGTCGAAATCGTACAGGCTTCCGACATCGACTTCAACGAAGAGCCATTCGTTGCTGAGAACTTCGATGATTCCTCTTTCTGCCGCGCCCAGGTTCCGGGCCATCTGCAGATGGCAGGCCTGCTGAAGAACAAGTACGTAAATATCCAGTATCCGTGGGACGGCCACGAGAATCCGCTGGAGCCGAATGTTCCGGAGAACAATCACGTGGCGCTCTACCGCAGGAAGTTCGTTGTGTCCAAGCGTCTTGCGGACACCAAGGAGTCCGGAGGAAGCGTCTCCATCGTCTTCCATGGAATGGCAACCGCAATCTACGTATGGGTCAACGGCCTGTTCGCAGGTTACGGCGAAGACGGATTCACTCCCAACGAGTTTGATATCACCGACCTGCTGCATGACGGAGAGAACGTCGTAGCGGTCGCCTGCTACGAGTATTCCAGTGCATCCTGGCTTGAAGACCAGGACTTCTGGCGTCTGCACGGTCTGTTCCGTTCTGTCGAACTGATGGCGCAGCCCCACGTCCATGTCGAGAACATGCAGCTCGAAGCCGATTGGGACGCCGAGTCCGGCACCGCCTCTCTTGATGCCGCATTGTCCGTGCGCAACGCCTCCGATGCCGCTACCATCTCGGCCACGTTGAAGGATTCCGAAGGCAACGTGGTATGGGAGGCCTCGACCAACGCCGACGCCAATACCACGTTCGCAAGCGGTTCCTTGCAGGGCCTCGAGCCGTGGAGCGCCGAAAGCCCATCTCTGTACGAACTTGAAGTCAACGTCATCGACCAGGCCGGCAACATCGTCGAAGCTGCCGTTCAGAAGGTCGGCTTCCGTCGCTTCCGCATCGAAAACGGCATCATGACCCTTAACGGCAAGCGCATCGTGTTCAAGGGCGCGGACCGTCACGAGTTCGACGCCAAGCGCGGCCGTTCCATCACCGAGCAGGACATGATCGATGATGTGATTTTCTGCAAGCGTCACAACATCAACGCCATCCGCACCTCGCACTATCCAAACCAGGAACGTTGGTACGATCTGTGCGACGAGTACGGTATCTACCTGATCGATGAGACCAATCTCGAAACTCATGGCAGCTGGTGCCTGCCCGGCGACGTGGTCACCGCCGAAACCGCGGTTCCAGGAAGCAAGGCACATTGGGAAGGCGCCTGCGTCGACCGTGTCAACAGCATGATGCGCCGCGACTACAACCACCCGAGCGTGGTCATTTGGTCTCTCGGCAACGAGTCCTACACCGGCGATGTGTTCCGTGCCATGTACAAGCACGTGCACGACATCGATCCGAACCGTCCCGTGCACTACGAGGGCGTGACGAAGAACCGCGACTACGACGACGTTACCGACATCGAAACCCGCATGTACGAGCATGCCGATGTGGTTGAGGAATATCTCAAGAACGATCCGCAGAAGCCGTACATCTCCTGCGAGTACATGCACGCAATGGGCAACTCGGTCGGCAATCTGGACGAATACACGGCACTGGAGCGCTACCCGCACTATCAGGGCGGCTTCATCTGGGACTTCATCGATCAGGCAATCTATGCCACCCAGCCGGACGGCTCCACCCGTCTGTGCTATGGCGGAGACTTCGGCGATCGTCCGAGCGATTACGAGTTCTCCGGCAACGGACTGGTCTTCGCCGACCGCACTCCCACGCCGAAGGCCCAGGAAGTCAAGCAGCTGTACTCCAACGTCCATATCGACGTGACCGATCGTTCGGTATCCATCAAGAACGACAACCTGTTCATCTCGACCGGCGGATACCAGTTCGTGCTGCGCATCCTCGCTGACGGAGAGCCGGTGTGGCAGTCCGAGCGCCGCTTCGACGTGCCCGCCGATTCAGCATGCACGTTCGATGTCGAATGGCCGGTGGATCTCTACCGCGCCAATGCCGATGAGCTGGTGCTTGAAGTGTCCCAGCGCCTCGCCGAGGCGACCGATTGGGCTCCTGCCGGGTACGAACTCGCCTTCGGCCAGACTATTGTGGCCGGAACGAAGGCAGCCGAAGACGCGGCCCTGCCTGCGGACGGCATCGTCACTGTTGGCCGTTGGAATGCGGGTGTTCAGGGTTCCGGACGAGAGATTCTTCTTTCTCGCACCCAGGGCGGCTTGGTCTCCTACACGTTCGACGGTCACGAATTCGTGCTGCGTCGCCCGGCGATCACCACATTCCGCGCGCTGACGGACAACGATCGTGGCGCCGGCCATGGATTCGAGCGAGCCCAGTGGATGGTGGCCGGCCGTTACGCCCGTTGCGTGGACAATGTCATCGAACAGGTCGATGAAGACACGCTCAAGGCCGTATACACGTATGAGCTTGCCACGCCGCAACGCACCAAGGTCACCGTCGGATACACCGCCGATACCACTGGCCGTCTGAACCTGCATGTGGAATATCCGGGCGAGTCCGGCGAACTGCCCACCATTCCCGCGTTCGGCATCGAATGGACTCTGCCGGTCCAGTATTCGAACCTGAGGTTCTTCGGTGCTGGCCCCGAGGAAACGTACCAGGATCGCAAGCACGCCAAGCTGGGCGTGTGGAGCACCGACGCGTTCAAGGATCATGCTCCGTATCTCATGCCGCAGGAGACAGGCAACCACGAAGAGGTCCGTTGGGCGGAGATCACCGATGAAAATGGACACGGTCTGCGAGTCAGCCGCGCGAACGGTGCCGCACCGTTCGCTGTGAGTCTGCAGCCGTATTCCAGCTTCATGATCGAAGAAGCCCAGCACCAGGACGAGTTGCCGACTCCGAAGCACATGTTCCTCCGTGTGCTCGCCGCGCAGATGGGTGTCGGCGGCGACGACTCCTGGATGTCGCCAGTCCACTCCCAGTATCACATCCCCGCCGATCAGCCGATCAGCCTCGATGTCAATCTCGAACTGATCTGACGATCGGATAGCATGTCCCTCCTCTACTCCTTCCTGTGGAGGAGGGACGGCATTGTCTTACAAGGTTCCTTACCTTGGATTAACCGGTGACGATGCTTCATAGCGCAGAGGGCGCGGCATGGATTCATATGTTTCCGCATGCCGCGTCCTCTGCTCATATCAGGAGAAGAGGCCTGATGCCCAGCCCCAAGGGTTGGACATCAGGCCTCTTTTCGTATGGTTTTCATAAGATGGCACGAAACTGTCCCTGACCACCAGTTTTGCGGAAAGCCTCATGCAATCGTAGGAGCACATTCTTCTCAAACGGTGTCGGACCGATTGAAATAAAACCAGCATACTTGCCCTTGTTTTTGATAAGATCGCTCACATTACGATACTCAGTTACATGCATGCGCTCAGCTTCCACGAAGCACCCATGCATATGCAATCCGCCTTTGTCACAAGCATTTACTTCTGTTTACCAGATGAAAATACAAAAGAAGCGACGAAACCGGCGAGACCCCGCACCAGAGGGATGCTTACAATGAAGCCACAACAGAACAAACGGCTCCACACGAAGCATGAACCAACAAACGAAACGACGAGCCGCGTGAAAGGAAGAAAAAATGCAGAGCAACACCTTCGACCAGATCGCCAACGCCAACACCGTTTCCATGGATGCCGGTCTCAGCCAGTTTGCCTTCGCCAAGGCCTCCTCCACCTTGTTTAAGAAGGCTTTCAGCAAGTAAGATTCCATAAAAGTCTTTTATTAAACGCCTCGGCTGCTGTGATGAACCGGTCCAGCAGCCGAGGCGTTCCCATATACCTTGGACCGTCCGGCGACAAATCGAAACAAATCGTATTTACGCGCCGACCAATTCGAGCATCTGCGGGATGCTCTTCTTGCCGAACTCGACCTGCTGCGTGCCGTCAGCCCATGTGATGACGATGCAGGGCACGCTCATCGCGCCATAATGGTCCCTAAGCTCGGGAAAATGCGCAACATCGTAGGCCTCGGCGCGCACGGCCGGGTTCAGCGAGGCGATACGCTGGGAAGCGAGCACGGTCTCCGGGCACATCGTGCAGGTGAGCGAGACGAGAACCATGATATCCAACGGGGCCGTGATGGACCGCGACCGATCGATCAGATCATCGCCCAACGGCTGACCGGGACCGGCCACGTTGTACAGGCCCAGCACAAACGAATTGAATTCATGGCCGGAAGGCACACCATGGAAGGCGAGGCCGGTCGGCTCGCCGTCCACCACCATGCGCACACATGGGCGCGCGGCGGGCAGCACGCTGTCAACGTCGAACACCGCACGGCCCGTATCGTCCTTCTTGTACTCGCCATCAACCACCGTCGATTTCAGCTTGCCGCCGGACAACGCGACCAACGCATCAATGAATCCCCGCAGTTCCGTGGACAGCGGCGTATCGTCCAGCTCCAGAGCAAGCGTAACCGGCCGAGACATACGGCTAAAGACCACGTTGAGCTGCTGTCTGGTGGCGTCGGAGAACAATTCGCTGGACTTCTTGACGGCGTTCGCCGCGGCAGCGGCATCGGCGCTACGTTTGACGGGTGCCGGCGCGGGCGCTGTGTCGTCCAACGAGGCGGCATTTGTCTTCGCTGTGGACTGCTCATAGACGTAAGAGGCCGGACGCTGTGGCATCAAGCCGGTCTTCTCGCTCATCCGCTTGGCGTACCGTTCCAACTCCACCGCGGCAATAGCGCCATCAGCGGTGGCAGTAACCACTTGCCGCAGGTTTTTGGCCCGCAGATCACCGGCCGCATACACGCCCGGCACCGAGGTTTCAAGATAGCCATGCGTGACCACGTAACCATAATCGTCCAGCTCCACCACGCCGCGCACCAAATCCGTGGCGGGCACATATCCTGCGAACACGAACACGCCGAACGTACCACCGTCAGCAGGCCTCCACGTTTCGGTCTGGCCGGTGGCCCGGTTCAGGATCGCAGCTTCACGTAAACCGCCTTGCCCAGCAGTGACGCCTTGCAGCTCGACTTGGTAACGCACGTCGATTTTCGGATTGTTTTTTGCTGCGGCGGCTACCGTGGCATCGCAGGTGAAGTCCTGTTCCCGCACGAGAACAGTGACTTTGGAGGCGTATGTGGTCAGGAACACGGATTCCTCGGCTGCGGCGAACCCTCCGCCGACCACCAGCACTTCCTTGCCGGTGAAGAATTCGCCATCGCAGGTGGCGCAGTAGGCCACACCGCGACCAGCGTATTCGGACTCCCCTTCGAACCCTAGTTTACGTGGGCTGGCACCAGTGGCAAGGAGAATGCCAAAAGCCTTCAAGTCGCCGCGCGAGGTATGCACGGTTTTGACGTCGCCATGCACATCGAGGCCGATGGCTTCGGCGGAAAGGAATTCAGCACCGAAGTCCTGCGCCTGTCGACGCATGGTCTGGGTAAGCGCACGGCCAGTGGTGCGACCGACGCCCGGATAGTTGACCACCTCATTGGTGATGGTGATCTGTCCGCCGAAATCGTCTTTCTCGAGAATCAACACGCGATATCGGGCGCGGGCCAGATACAATCCCGCTGTCAGACCAGCGGGACCGCCGCCGACAACTATGACATCGTACAAATCATCTCGAGACATAACGACTCCCTTCGTGCCTTGATCTGGCTGTTCATGGGGTTGCCCGGAGGTTCTCCGGACAACCTTGTCGGATTAGATTGACAATCCGTCTATCAAGTGACGATCACAGTTGGCCAACGAGATCGAGGCTAGGTTCGATGGTGTCCTCGCCCGGAGTCCAGTTAGCTGGGCAGACCTGATCGCCATGTTCGTGGACGAACTGAGAGGCTTGCACACGGCGTAGTAGTTCTTCGGCATTGCGTCCTACGTTAGAGGAGATGACCTCATAGGCCACGACCTTGCCTTCGGGGCTCACGATGAAGTCACCGCGTTCGGCCATGCCATCAACTTCGTTGTAGGTGTCGAGATCTTTGGCCAATAGAGCGGTCGGGTCGGCAAGCATCGGATATTGAATCTTGGCAATCTTTTCATTGGCGTCATGCCATGCCTTATGCACGAAATGGGTGTCGCAGGAGACGGAGTAGACCTCGCATCCAATTTCCTTGAACTTGGCGTAGTTACGGGCCAGATCCTCAAGCTCAGTAGGGCACACAAAGGTGAAATCAGCGGGGTAGAAGAAGAACAGGGACCAGTGGCCGAGTACATCAGCCTTGGTCACCTCATGGAACTCGTTGTTCTGGAACGCGTTCAACTTAAAATCGGTCAGTTCATGCTGCAGAAGAGTCATCATCGGTCCTTTCGCTGATTGTCAATCATCGGGCTTGTGCCTTTTTCCATCGTAACGTGATTCTCTGGAACCCGCGCGGACGTAACGCGTGAGCCTCATCACATCATTAATAACAGTCACGCTGGCAGACCATGTGATGCGGGGGGTGTTGTGGAATGGGAGCCTCCCGCACGCCACGGGAAGCGAACACCGGAAGAAAGCATAAAAAATGGGGGTTCCCGCCGGGCGTAACGCCCCGGGAACCCCCAAGGGAAAAATAAAAAAAGGACCTTCCGGGAATCCCGCAGGGGACTCGACCAGAAGGTCCAGACAGTTGAATGCGGCGGCGTGCTACTCTCCCACACCCTCTCGAGTGCAGTACCATCGCCGTGCCAGGCCTTAGCT
>OLQH01000472.1_pt1 | contig 44252 bp, 36 predicted proteins | sample 1672671 | NCBI WGS metagenome assembly OLQH01 (sample SAMEA3136712, study PRJEB25190) | human gut metagenome
CCCTGATACGGCAGGAACTCGTCGCAGGCTCCTCAGACAGCTGCCGTATTGCGGGTAAAGCTTCCTTCGGTTACTTTAAGAAACAGCTCCAAAACTTCGTAAGTATCGGTGAATTCCCCCTCCCCGCCGCCCTCTGCCCCAAGGTCCCATACGCAAGGACAGGCCCCCCGCACCGCCAGTAACAGACAGCCCCGCCGCACAGTCCATTGGCTCCGGACATCACCGCCTCCCCCTCAGGAATGAATCCGGCTGCCGGTGTTTTTCTTTTCTATGAAAATCTGGCTACTTATTCTTTCCTGCAGTTCAGGCACATGGGAAATAATCCCTATCATCCTGTCACTCTCCACCAGTCCCATCAGCGCGCTGCAGGCCTGATCCAGGGACTCGGAGTCCAGCGCGCCGAAGCCCTCGTCGATGAACAGGGCTTCCACCCGGATTCCCCCGCTCTCCGCCTGGATAACATCGCTCATGCCCAGCGCCAGGGAAAGGGAGGCCTTGAAGCTTTCCCCGCCGGAAAGGGTTTTCACGGAACGGTATTTACCGGTGTAATAATCCATAACCCGGATTTCCAGGCTGTCCTTGCTTCGTCCGTCGCCCGCCTCCTCCACTCTGGACAGCTCGTACCTGCCTCCCGTCATCCGGCGCAGACGCAGGTTGGCGGCCTCCAGGATATCCTCAAAATAGCCGGAAAGCACATACTGCTCAAATACCAGCTTGCGGGCATTGTTCCCTGAAGCCATATTGTCCAAATCGCGGATGATACCATAGGCCTTTTCCCGCTTCTCCATATCGTCCTTTTTCGCCTTCAGGAGCCGCAGGGTACGGGCGGCGTCTGAAGCGGCAATACTGCAGTCCGTGCGCAGACGCTCTCCTTTTCTTTTTTCTTCCCTGAGTTCGTCCCGTTTTTGGGCTAAAGGCGCGGTATCCGTCTTTTCCTTTCCCTTCAGCTCCTCTTCCATATGGGCGCAAAGCTCCGTCAGAGAAGCGGCCTCCATCCGGTAACGGGAGATGCTCTCAGACAGACGCCTTCTTGCTTCTTCCTCAAGAACCGCTTCCAGATAGGCCTCTTCCCCGGAAAATCCGCCGTTTTCCAAAGCCGCCTGCCATTTGCCGCGGGCTTCCCGGCATTCCTTTTCCAGAGCCGCCTTATCCGCGGCCAGCCGTTCCAGATTCTGCCTGCGCACTGTCTGCGCGGTTACCAGGCCTGCATAGCGCTCCGCCTGCTCCTGCACCTGCGCCCGGCTGTGCTGTCCGGCAAAATCCGCTAATGTTTCAGGAAATGCTTCTATCTCACCGTGCAGACGTTTTTCCTCCTCCGCAAGCTGCCGGTTCTGCTCCTCCTGGGCTTCCAGCTCCGCCCGGGCCGCCGCCGCCAGGCCATGTAGCAGGGTCAGCCTGGCGCTGCTTTCCTCATAAGCCTCCTGCAGCCGATTCAGCTGCTCCTCGTCGGGCACGTCCTCATCTGTGTGCGCTACCTTCGGATGTTCCAGGGAACCGCAGACAGGACAGGGCTTTCCCTCCTCCACCAACCGGGCCGCAAGCCCGATTACGGCCCTGCGGTACCGGTTCTGCGCCTCAGTCAAAGCCTGCTGTTTCTCCCCTGCCTCCTTTTCCTGGGCAAGGTAATCCGACTGCTGCCTAAGAAGCTTTTCCCCCAGCTGTTTCTTACGCTTCTCTCCTGCTTCCTGCCGGGCCTTCTGCTCCGCCTGCGCCTGCATGATATCGTAAAACGCAAGCAGCCGTTCCCTGTTTTCATAAAATTCCCTGCAGGACGCAAGCCCGGCCTCATCCCTGACGATAGCCTCCTGCTCCGCCTGCTGCTGCCGGGAAAGCGCCGCAACCTGCTTTTCCAGGGAGTTTACCAGCTGGTATTCCGCGCGGATTTCCGCCGCATGCTCCGCACGCTTCAGCCGCTCCTCCTCCTGCTTCATTTCCTCCGCCTTTTCCTTCAGCCTCTCCAGCTTTTCCCGCGTCTCCTGCAGCCTGGCAAAGGATTTTCGGACGCTCTCCGCCTGTTCCATCTGCTTTTCCAGCTCCACAAGCTCTCCATCCACCCTCTCTGCCCGCTTCCCGGCCGCCTTCTCCGCTTCCCGGTACTGTTTTTCCAGCTGTCCGAGCCTTTCCATCAGCAACTCATAAGAATAACCGCCGCCTTCAGTGAGTTCCTTCCAAATCTCATCCTCCGTGGAAAACTGGCGCACATCCTCATCCATCCGGTGACGGTACTCCATCACTTCCTTATACAGATTATTGGCGTCCTCCCGCAGTCTTGCCGCAAAACGATCATAGAGCGCCGTATCAAAAATCTCCCGGAAAATCCGCGTTTTTTCATTGGGAGAGGCCGTGAGCAGCCGGGCGAATTCGCCCTGGGCGATCATGGAAATCTGCTTGAACTGCCTGTAATCCAGCCGCAATATTTCCTGGATTTTCCTGGTCACCTCGCTGCTGCCCTCCACAGCGGTCCCGTCCGGCAGTGTGAGCGCCGCTTTTTCCCGCTCCTTCGTCATGGCGGCTTTGCCGTTTTTCCGCTTCTTCGGCCGCATGTATTCCGGGTTCCGGTAAATCCGGTAAACCTCTCCGTTATGCTGCATCACAAGCTCCGCGAAGGTGGGCGTGTCATCCTCCGCAAAGTCGCTGCGCACACTGTTTTTTTCCCGGATTTCCCCGCTCATGTTTCCGTAAAGCGCATAGGTTATGCCGTCAAAAACCGTTGTTTTTCCCGCTCCGGTCTGTCCGGTAATGAGAAAAATGCCGTTTTCCGACAGCTTTGTAAAGTCCACGGTCTGGCTGTCCCGAAAAGGACCCCAGCCACACAGCGTCAGCGTAATTGGTTTCATTCCTATCCCTCCTGTATATCACAGGCCCGCCTGCAATACTGCATCGTCCAGCAGCTTAAAAATTCCTTTCAAACCTGCTCCACCCTCTTCACCGTTTCTTCCGTCACCTGTTTCCTCGCTTCATCCATCTCACTGCCGCGCACCAGGCTGTAAAAATCAGCAAAAAGCTCCGCCGTACTCTTCCTGCGGATGGCATGCCGCTGCATCGCCGACAGCCGGATTTCCTGCTCCCTTTTGTAAAGCACGATCTGACAGATATTGGGGTATACGCTGCGCAGCGTCCCGATGGGATCAATCAGTTCCTCCTCGTTGGTGAGCACGGCCTGAATATAATCCTCCGCCTGCGCGCCTTCCGCGCCCCCCTGCTCCATCAGTTCCTCCAGGCTTCCCCTGATTTTACGGAGCCTGTGAAGGGGAACAAGGGGTCTTTTTTTCACCGAAACCTCTCCCTTTTCCAGAAGCTCCACCACATTGATGCTCTTTTCATGCCCGCATTCCGAAAAGCTGTAGGCCAGCGGCGCTCCCGCATACCACACATTTCCCGGCCCCATCTGCTGCGGCTTGTGAATATGCCCCAGGGCCACATAATCAAAGGGGGCAAAGCAGCGTCCGTCCACGTTGTCAATGCCTCCCACATGAATGGTTGTTTCCGCGTCGGAAAGCTCCGGCTCCCGCTCCTGCCAGGTTACAAAAAAATGGGTGATCAGCACATTTCTTTCCTGCTCATCCAGCTCTTTTGGCAAAAGAGAGGCCACCGCCTCTTCCGTCGTCCTGCAGCCAGCCGCTGCCGGGCGCACAAAGGGCATCAGGTAAAAATTCACCGGGCCGTATTCATCCGTAAGCGTCACCTGCTTCAACGGAGAACGGCTGGCCCCTGCAATATAAAGTCCCTGCTTTTCCAGAATTGCCTCGCCGAAGCCAAGACGCTCCGGCGAATCATGGTTTCCCGCGATTACCAGCACCGGAATGCCCTCTGCAAGCAGCTGCGTCAGAAATTCATCCAGCAGCTTCACCGCCTCCGCCGGAGGCACCGCCCTGTCGTAAACATCCCCGGCAATCAGAAAGGCATCCGCCTTTTCCTCTCTGGCCGCTTCCAGCAGCTGGTCCAGGATATAACGCTGATCCGGAAGCTGTGAAAAGTCATTCATGCTTTTCCCGATATGAAGATCCCCTGTATGAATCAGTTTCATCTGATTCCTCCTTTCTCTGCCAGCAGGGCAGAGAAGCACAAAGGCATAAGCCCGCCTCCGCTGCCTGTGCAGCGCATATCGTAACCATGCATCAGGCTCCGGCCTGCACCAGCAGCCGGCCATCCTTCGCATACCAGCGGACGCCGTCCGTAATCACGTAATCCTCGCCGCCGCGCAGTGCTTTTATGAAATCCTGTCCATCAGCCAGCTTCCTTGGAAACGCTGTCCCTCCTCCGAAAATCGTAGTGGAATGGACATCCGAGCCGCCCGTCACAGGAAGCCCGTGTTCCTTTGCATAAGCCCTGGCCTGTCCGTCCCAAACCGTGCTTTTATGGGATAAGCTCAACGGACTGGTATGGGTTGCGTTCAGACCCTCCACACCGTCAACAAACTCAGGGAACAGCCGTACCTCCGGGATATAAGCCTCCTCCCGGAACGGATGTGCATGAACCACCATGCCGCCCCCTTCCTTTACCAGGCGGTACTGCTCCTTTACATCTGCTTCCTTTATTTGGGGATGCGCCGCCAGCCATTCCGGCGTCAGCCCGTAAATCAGGAATTCCGTCCCGCAAAAGCCGGCCTCCCAGCCGAAAAAAACATCAAGGCCAAGCCTTTCCCCTTCTGCCCTTGCCTCCCGGTAGCCCTTTGCGAATTCCGCCGTCCACTCCTCCCAGGGAAGCGACCTGTCCACCGCCGTATTGCCTCCCCAATTGTGATCCGTCACAAAAATCCCGGTATAGCCCGCCGCCTTACAGGCCCGCGCCATCTGTGCCCCTTCCGCTTTCCCGCAGGCGCTCCCCTGCGAAGTGTGAAGGTGTGTCTCATATAAATAAGGATATGCTTCCCTAATCGTTTCCGCTGTCCATTCTGTCATGACTCTTCCTCCTGTAAAACCTGATGTCAGTTTATCCAACCATTTTTCCGTCTGGCCTGCACTATCGCTCCACCGCACTCCAATTACACAGAGCTTCGCGTTGTGTAACCCTGCGCAGCTCATCCCGCACCTCCATCAGTGCAAAGCCCAGAAGGTTTTCTCCCCGCCATTTTAACGGGTCCCTGGCCTCCGGTGAAGCTGCCGGGAGACGAATCCCCCAGATGCCGTCAAAAGGACTGGCCTCTGCCAGCACGCTGTCCCCGGTGGAAAGCAGGAAATCGCGCAGCGCCCGGTTTTGACTGAATTTGCACCAGTTGCCGTTCAAAACAATGGAATATTTTGCCCTGTCCCACAGGGTCTGGTCGAAATTCCGTACCTTCCTCCCCAGCGCCTTAATCTGCTTCGGATCCCGGCTCTCCAAAATCTGTGCGCGAATCTCCCCATCTCCAAACAGCTCCGCTTTCGCTGCCATCATGAATTGCTCCATACAGCAGTAGGTATGCACAACTGACCAGTTCCTCCGAAGAAAGGTCTTCCAGCCAGGAGAAAAAACGGCCTATATAATCTTCCCCATAGCCCATTCGCCAACCAATAGAGTACCGCTCAATTTCCGGATAGGCCAGCCAGGGCGGAGGCATCAGTTTTTTATCTTTTAAGTACATATACATCATCCTTTCATGTGCCTGAACACTTTCTATTTTATTTTTTCCTGACAATCACTACATTCTTTATAGCAGACAAGGCACTTCATCCCTCATGGCGCAAACATTAAAGCATAGTCCCATATACAAAGAGTGGGGGCATTTTCGATAAAGCCCAGATAAACCCCATTTGAATTATCACCACCGTTTTAAGAAAAGGGATTCCTAATTTTGCCTGTAAAACTCAATAAGCTCTCCCGCATGCTCAGAAAAAATATTTGTACAATAGTATCCTGTTATCATCTTTTCACCTCTTCAAAATCAACTATTCTTTTGCCAGGAAGCCAACTTATGTACAGTAACCTACACACAGACCAGCCTGGCTATACGATCCGCTGATTCCTCTGTCAGCAGGAAGAAACTTTCATCATTCTATAACCCGGAAATCATACGTTGCCTGTGTTCCCGATAAAGCAGCGCAAAAATCAATGTAAATCCGTTTTATTCTTTCAAACTCCATCTAACATAGGCCCATTGTCTTTTCGTATTATCAACATTTTCATCATCTACAGGAGTTCCACATTCCTGATAGACATAAAAATCATAAAGATTTTCTCTATGCTTATCAAAATAATACTCCGTTCCGTTAATATAAGCATATTTTATTTGTTCCTCTGTAAGTTTACCGCCGTACTCGTAACCATCTGGCAGTCCCATATTTGACCAGTGGAGCTGCCTTCCATGCAGGACAAACTTTTTTTCCACATTCCTCAGGATAGAGGCGTAAGCGATTTTTGAAACCTCCGACACCCGTGACCGATCCAGCCCGAACTCCTTAATTACCAGCTCAATCTCATTTCTTATCTCTTTATACTCATGGTTTTCCATAGTCCACTCTACCATCTGATACCGGAATTTACATTTGTTTTACACAAACATCATGGCACAAAAAGTCATTATGTTTTGCCGGAATGATCTTAAATTCAGTATCCCTGTATCCTCGTTTATAATGTATTTTTTTCGCAGGCAGCAAAGCGTCCAGTACAATCTCTGATTTGTCGAATACACTCCATCCCCCACAGATAAAAACGCAGGGTCAGGATTATTCCATTTTCTCCGAAATCATTTCAGTTCTACAATGACAGACCCCTTCATTGCATCCGCATCCTTCAGTAAACTGCTGTACAGGCTTTTCGATACAGTTTCAAAACTCAGGCTTTTATCATCTGTCAACACGACAAAGCAGCTGTCTTTCTCAGCATTAGGCATTCTCCCGTTTAACTCCAGCCTGTACTTGTATATGGTATCATCACATTTCCATGTGCCATCCTTCATTTCATCCTCTCTTTCCTGCGCTTAATGCCTAAATACCAAACAATCCATTGGATTCACTGCCGCCCGGGCATTACAATTTACATATCATTATATATTCTTCTTCATTTTCAGCAACCGTTTGAAATCCGACATTTTTATACATATTCACGGCATAATTGGCTTTTTGGACTGCTAAAGAAGCCTGTTTATAACCATTTTCCCTTAGCAGGGCAAGCATCCTTTTCATTAAAGCCGTACCGATTCCATAGCCTCTGTACTCTTTATATAAGGAAATCGCAAATGAAGGGGTTTCGTTATCTATATGGCCGTAATCATCCATAATACGGACCCAGGCGGCGCCAATGATCTGAGCATTCGCCTCTGCAACCAGGCCAAAATCTCCGGCCCTTTTTCCAAACCCGGCTACATACACCTGTAATTCCGGCTTCTTTATTATATTTTTTTCCGGCGGCTGTACTCCCTCCGGAACAAATATTGCCTCATATAAGAAATCCTCTAAAACAGCTGTCTCATTTTCATTTATTTCCCTGATTATATAATTCATTCCATACCTCCGATTATCTGCCATTTAGTAATCCATTCCTGTTTTATCCCCAGATATCCGGAATATCAGAGACTTTCAAAGCTTTCATTTCTTTTTCCATTCAGCAGACATTCAATATCATCAAGCCTTTTATAATATAACTGTCTTGTCCTCTCTAATTCCTTTAGAACGCAGCTTCACGTTCTTTTGCCATTTCAGATAATAAAGTTGGCAGGTCGGGAAAAGTTAAATCTTCTGCGTATTCTGCCCGTTCTACAAGTATTTCAAAATCCATGCTGTCAATCATTTTCCTGCTCCATTCCCGTTTTTCTTCCTGTTGCGAAAGCGCAGGCACACTTTCCTCCGTGAGTTCCAAATCGCGGCCGAAAGACCACAATTTCCGCTCCGCCTGTAAGTCAGTAGAACCTTCATAGGGAAAGAAAGAAATAGACATATAGTTTTCTCCCTCTTTTGTGCAGTGCATTGTCACTTTGTTAAATTCTCCGTTTTCATCCAGATAAAACAGTAACTCCGCAAAAGTTATCTGCTGCCCGTCTATCTGTGCTGCGGGGTACTCCGCTTTCAGCAAATTCTTATGGTCAGAAGCCATAGGGATATATTTACAGGTAAGTTTTACATCCTCCAGTTCTAAAAGTTGACAGGCAAGGTCCCATTTTTCCTTTGCAAAATTCACTGTTTCAAGTTTTTCCCACTCCATATCACGATAAAATAGCTTGTCATCGGTATAGTAATACAAACGCCACAACACAATATTCATTATACAACACTCCACCCGCATACACAAACTTTTCCTGTAAACTGTTGGAACCGTCGAATTTCCATATAATTTTATTATGGATTTCTTTTCCAATCAGTTCTTCCTGTATTCATTATTTCGTGCTATACTAAGGATTTGAGTGAAATGCTAATCAGAGTTTGGAGGGAAAGAAATGTACTCACTTTTACTTGCGCTTATTTATGTGGCTTTTATCAGTCTCGGACTTCCCGATTCGCTTCTTGGTTCGGGCTGGCCTGTTATGCACAGTGACCTGAATGTGCCGATTTCCTTTATGGGAATCGTTTCCATGGTTATTTCAGGAGGAACGATTATCTCAAGTATCCTGTCCGACAGGCTGACAAGAAAATTCGGCACCCGGATTGTAACTGTTGTCAGCGTATTTCTGACAGCGATTGCTTTATTTGGATTTTCCATTTCAAGCCAGTTCTGGATGCTGATTATTTTCGCAATTCCTTACGGTTTCGGCGCCGGGGCAATTGATGCCGCCCTGAATAACTATGTAGCTATTCATTATACGTCAAGACATATGAGCTGGCTGCATTGCTTCTGGGGCGTGGGAACAATTGTCAGCCCGTTCGTCATGAGCTATGCTTTAACAAATTCCACCTGGAACAACGGCTACCGTATTGTCTCATTCCTGCAGCTGGGCATAGGGGTGCTTTTGCTTGTAACCCTCCCTGTCTGGAAAACTAACGGGCAAAATGCAGATGCGAATGGAGAAAGCATCGGAATAATCGGTGCACTGAAAATCAAAGGCGTTCCTTTTCTTTTAACCGGCTTTTTTGCCTATTGCGCTGTGGAAGCAACTGCGATGTACTGGGCCAGCACTTACCTGGTTGAAGTAAAGGGCATAACAGTAGACCGGGCAGCCCAATTTGCCTCGCTGTTTTACATAGGGCTGACCATCGGCCGGTTTCTCGGCGGTTTTATTATGAATAAGCTTGGCGACAGAAGGATGATTCTTCTCGGCACCTGCATTTTATCCTGCGGGGTCATTTCTTTGATGCTTCCCACAGGGAATCAGCTCGTCTCACTTATTGGCTTTATCATTATCGGATTCGGCTGTGCGCCGGTCTATCCCTGTATTATTCATTCCACACCGGATAATTTCGGCGCGGAATATTCCGGGGCGATTATAGGGATCCAAATGGCAAGCGCCTATATGGGCTCCACCTTTATGCCGCCACTGTTTGGGCTTCTAGGCAGCTTAATCAGCTTCAGAATACTTCCCGTGTATCTCGCTGTTTTTATTATATTAATGATAACCATGACAGAACTGACCTTCAAAATCACAGCCAAAAAAGACGGTGAGAACCGTTCATAAGGGCTGCTGCACCTCCGCGGACGATGGGATACCCTGGAAATTAAAATACGAATGTTAAAAAGCGGAAAATATTCCCGAAAGGATATTGGTCGCCCCGTGGATAAGCCATCTGGGATAAACAGATCCGTCCGCTTTCTTTTCATTTATGTATCCCATCGTCCACGCGATTGCCGCAGTGAAGGCTGGTATTGCACTGAAACCAGCCCCTGAAAACGCGGAAACCACGGTGGGAACGTCTTTCAGCGCATACAGGCTGAATTCGCCCACAATCCCGTCATTTCATTTTTCTCCTAATCCATGCTTTCTACAGTAACGCTGAAATTCCCGTTTACAATGCATTCCAGATAAAACAAAAAGCAAGGACACAGCCCCATGCGTTCCCTGTTTTCTTCTTCACTATCAACATTCCGTAGATTGCAATAAAAGTAGTAATTAATTCAATGATTCCCCAGAAAGAAAAACTGAGCGGATGAAACAGCAGACAGATTATTCCACAAGTGATGGCGCCATAGTCTAACCATTGATTTTCTGAAGGATATCTTCTGTCAATTATCTCACAGATAACAGCATAGTTAAATCCTTCAAAAAACCCCCAGACGATTACAATGAGCGCCATCCCCAGGACCGAAACCGGAAAACCGGCCACCAACACATCATTGGTTATCAAAATGCTGAAAGGCCGATAACCGTCGAACTGTCCGCTGGCAAAAATATAACAGATCGAGGGGATAAAACATAAAAACGTTCCCACTGCTGCCTTGCCAGCATTCTTTCTGTTTAATCCAAATGCTGTAAATTTTTCCTTCCGCAGAATACAGACAATGGTAATTCCCAGCCCCGCAATTCCAAACTGGACACCTGCATTCAGCAGCAGACGTGGAATAATTGAAATATCACTGTCTTTAACAAAACCCATCAGTTGCTCTCTCATTACCGCAAACAAAAGGAAAACTCCAAATGTAACAATTGTTACAATCCACAAATCCACATCCAGTTTTTTCTGTTCTGCACTTAACTGCTTTTTGGCCATACTGCCTCCTCTCAAATATCATGGTTATACATCTTCGCAATAATTCCACGCCGCTTCCAACCTGCCACAGCTTAAAACCATTTGCTGGGAATTGTAAGAAAGTAATCATTTTTCTGCCTGAAACCAAGCTTCTCATAAAATCCCCTGGCCATATCCGTCTGCACCAGCCACTCAGAGCCTTCACAGGCCTGCCTGCATCTTCGCACCAATTCACTGCCGATGCCTTTGTGTTGAAAAGCAGGCAGCACGGCCAAATCGTAAATGACAGACCTAAAATGCAGATCACTTAAAACCCTTACACATCCAATTAATTTTCCATCCGCCCACGCAGAAAACACAAATGTGGAATGAAGGAAGCCGATATTAAAATTATCAAGCATCTCCTGCGTCGTCTCTTCCTCTTTTGCCCAGCCAACCGCAAGAAATATTTGATATAACTCATCACAAGGCAAATCCTTATGCTGTTTATATTCTATGTTCATTTTTATCCCCTGACCGCAGGCCGCCCTGCGATACTGCATTAACTTATCCTCCAAATATCAATCAAATACCGCTTCGCAGGCAACGGGGCATCAAGCCACAAACCCCTTATAATGGAATCTAAATCCATACTTACTGCCATGCCGGCCTCCTTATTTTAAAATGCACTTTCCGTTTTTTGTTGCCCCCAGATATTCAACGATTCCCATATCTTCAAGTTCAGCTAAATATCTTTTTACTCTATTTTAGCCAAAACATCGCTGAATATCTGGTAGTTCTTTTTTACATCATCATCAAGATTATCGTCTTATAAAAAAATTAGTTTTTGACAGGATCATTAAGTAATTTTTGAATTCTTTTTCAATTATTCAATTACATTGTAATGTAAATAAAAATCTCAGTAAAGAATTTTTTATATAGCATTGTATTTTTCCAACATTAAAATGCAAATTTAATTTTCTATATTATAAAATGCCAGAATTATTAAAAAAACGATGTCCGTCCATTCGCACCTGCTCTTTCTAAAAAAACGTGACAAAATATTTATTACGGGGCGACATGCTATTTTACCCTTACATGATATGTTCCATAGAAGGTGGTATCTCAGAAGTCTGTTACATAATTGCTCGCTGAAATAAATCACCTTCTGCTAAAAAGGACTGACACACTACCTTATGTGCGTCAGTCCCAAAAAAATCTTTTTATTCATAAATAGAACAAATAAATATCAGGATATCCATAACCATTCCACAACACATGTTACAGAATAGTCCTTACCCATCCTTCCGGTCCTTCAATTCTTCCCATCTGGATTCCGGTCAGCGTATCATACAGCTTCTGGATAACCGGCCCCATCTCGTCCATGCCGCTGGCAAAGCAGATATCCCTGCCGTGATCCACTACCTTTCCCACAGGGCTGATGACTGCTGCCGTACCGCAAAGTCCGCATTCCGCAAAGTCCTTCAGTTCCTCCAGCTTTACAGGACGTTCCTCCACTTCCATTCCCAGCATATCCTTTGCCACGACTACCAGGGAACGTCTTGTGATGGAAGGCAGGATGCTGTCTGATTTGGGGATGATGATTTTGCCGTCTTTATCTACAAACAGGAAATTCGCGCCTCCTGTTTCTTCCACATAAGTCCTGGTGGCAGGATCCAGATAGAGGTTTTCGTCAAAACCATTAGCATGTGCGGTCACACATGCATGAAGGCTCATGGCATAGTTAAGGCCGGCCTTGATATGTCCGGTTCCATGAGGAGCCGCACGGTCAAAATCGCTTACGCACAGGGTCAGAGGCTTTGCGCCGCCCTTAAAGTAAGGCCCTACCGGCGTTACAAAAGCACGGAACTGATATTCCTCCGCAGGCTTAACGCCGATTACCGGAGAGCTTGCAAACATATAGGGACGGATATAAAGAGTGGCTCCGCTTCCATAAGGGGGAACCCATGCTGCGTTGGCCGTCACAACCTTATCGATGGCATCCAGGAATCTTTCCTTGGGAAATGCAGGCATCTCCAGACGTTTCGCACTGTCAATCATACGTTCCGCATTCAGATCAGGACGGAAGGTTACGACACGTCCGTCTTCGGTCGTATAAGCTTTCAGACCCTCAAATATTTCCTGGCAGTACTGCAGGATTCCTGCGCATTCATTCAGCTGAATGGTAGGATCCTCTGTCAGAGTTCCTTCATCCCAGGCCCCGTTCTTATAGTTGGATACATAGCGCTTATCCGTTATGTGATAACCAAATCCCAGATTGGCCCAATCAATATTTTTCTTTTCCATCGCAGCTCACTCCTTTGTTATAAACTTTACTGATTTAATTCATTGAATCCTATTATAGCACTATTTTTTTATCAGTCAAAGATTTTTTTCATCACATAATTCGTGAGCTTAACTCCCTTTCGCACCACCTGCTGTTCCTTCATCACCCGATACCCGGCCGCATCCATATCCGCGAATCCGACGATTACGCCGTTTTCCTCCGCGACAAAAGTATCATGCTCCAGAAAGGAGCGGTTCCAGGCCGCGGTATCCACCTTGCCGTCGGCCCAGGCATCCAGCTGTTCTTTTGTATAATCCGCAGCGTTTACCTCATGTACCGTATCGTAAAAAAGCGCCGCCATTTCCCGGCAGTCCTCCGGCCGGTATTCCCTGATCTCCATTCCATCCTCCTGTATGCACTGCTGCTACAGCATCTTCCTTTTCCGCAGAATCCGTATCACAATCAGGCACAGCCCCAGCGTAATCAGGCAGATGATCCCGAAGCCAAAGGGCGTATTCGCCAGCGGCATCCATTTTTCATCCACGTTCATTCCGTAAATCCCGGAAATAATCGTGGGGATCGCCATAACGATTGTGATGGACGCCAGGTATTTCATCGCGGTATTCAGCCGGTTGTCAATCACCGCCGAAAGCAGCTCCCTGGTGCCCTTGATGATATCCCGGTAAATCTGGGTCATCTCGATGGCCTGCTGGTTTTCCACCACCACGTCCTCCAGAAGCTCCTGATCCTCCGGGTACTTTTTTATCTTGCTGTAGCGCACCAGGCGCTCCAGGACCATTTTGTTGGCACGCAGGGAGGTGTCAAAATATACCAGGTTGGATTCCAGCTCATGCAGATCGATAAGATCCACATCTTCCGTATCCCCGCCGATATGCTCCTCAATCTCCTTCCGCCTGCGATCCACAATCCGCAGATAGGACTGGTACAGCATACAGGTACGCAGAAAAATCTGGTAAATAAAACGGATCTGCTTTTTCGTGCTGAATTCCTTTACCATGTTATCCGCAAAGGATTTTAACACAGGCGTATCCTCCGCACAGACCGAAATCAAAGTATCCCCCGCAAAAATCAAACCAAGAGGGATGGTGGTATACGCCTCCCTCTTGTGTCTGTATTCTATGGACGGTATGTCAAACAGTATCAGTGTATAATCATTGCTCACATCCACACGGGAGCTTTCCTCATCATCCAGCGCTGCCCGGATATCCGCGATATCCACCTGAAATTCCCGCGCCACCAGAAGGCATTCCTCCAAAGAGGGATTCACAAGATTCACCCATGCGCCGGGTCTGAAATCCGTTACTTCGCGAAGCAGATTTTTTTCCGTTACATATCTTCCCATCATAGCCAGGTTCCCCGCTTTATAACTTTAGTAACTGTTCAGTCCCCCTCACAGTTACCATTTTTCAATAATTTCAGAACCATCATAACACAATTATATGTTTTTTTCCAACCGGATTTTACGGGACACGGGCGCCTGACGGCAGAACGGAAAGGGACCATAACAGTTCTCAATGCACCTGCTTATCCCTCCGTCCCCTGCTCCATCTGCGCCAAATCCACCATATAAATACAAGGCTTCCCCTCTCTGTCCGACACAAATATCACATGCCTGTTATCCTCCGTAAAGCAGGGATGGGGGTGGGAATCCTGGGGATTGCCGTGCACCGCCCTCCAGGACGTCCCATGGTAGCACAGCTTCCTTTCCTCCCTCTTTTCCACATCCACGAGGTAAATGAAATCATTCTTGATTTCACCGCCTTCCTCCGGCTGGTCCTTCAGCAGATGAATCGGCACATCGCTGCCCTGGGCATCTCCCACCATGTACCGGTTTTTCCGGTCACAGATAAAATGGGCGTAAGGAGAACAAGGCATAAAAATCTCCTCCTCCATGGTATCCGGGTCGATCATACGGATATTCTCCACCTTTTCTCCGGTGGTTTCCCGATAGACAAAGGCCAGCTTTGACCCGTCCGGAAGCCAGAATTCATGAGTCAGAATCAAATCCGAAGGCTGCTGCCTGCAGCAGCGGTAATTGCTCCCGTCGCTCTGGACCAGCCACAGTCTGGCGTCAATGAGATCGTAAGGCCCCTCATGGCAGAACATGATGGTATCCGGATCCCCGGGACGGATCTGCGCATGCCCGAACCAGCAGTCATCCTCCAGCACCGTATGGAAGCTGCCTGTCTGCAGATCGCAGTAAACGATGCGGCAGTGAGGCTTCGCCATGCAGGTAATCGCAAAAAAGTCCCAGTTTGCCCCCTTCTTCTTCTCCGGCAGGGAATCCCTGCGCGTCTCCACAATGGCAAGGAAACGGTTGTCCTCGCTCATTCCCCAGTTTCCGCCGTTCCAGCCCTCCGGAATGCGGTATACACACTCTCTTTCCAGCGTTTCCAGGGAAAGTTTCCAGATCGCCTGCTCCTGCTGGTAAAAAATATGCCTGTCATCCGCCGCAATCAATCCGCCGTAATCGTCCAGCCCTTCCCCTTCCGTCAGCTGCACGGCATCACCCGATGCCAAATCCATAAGATAAAGCTGACGCTCGCCGCCAATTTCCGCACAATACAGCAAATGAGAGCCATCCGCAGTCGTCATACGGTTATAAAAATACATATGGTGACTCACATGATCCGGCTCCGTGAGCCTCACCACCCTCGTTCCCGTCTGTTCATCCGTAAACTCCTGAAACCGATTCTTAATCATATCTCCTGCCGCCATCTTTTCCTCTCCTTATTCTCCCACCCACCGTTTTTTCTATACTCCGAAGGATGTATTAAATGAATGTAATATTCCGTAACCGCTCAGCCCGCAGTTGCCTTTCCTACCTCTCCCCGCCGGGATACAGCGTGGATCTGTAAAGTCTCTTTTCCTGGGGCACCGGTTTCCCGGAAGGCATTTTCCCCGGTTCAGGCTCCGTACCGCTGTAAACCCAGGCCTTTTCCCCGGAATAGACGATCACATCCTCCTTTCCCCGGCCGAACAGATCTCCATGCAGCACATAGCCGTCATTTGAAAATGTCACCGCCGCCTCACCGTTTCCGTCATACAGCGCAGGCATCACCCCGCCGCCTCTGCGGTATGCAAGGATATAATCCTTCCCGTCGCCGTTCCAGTTGGAAAGCGCGTCCACAATGGTAAGCCATCCGCTGGTTTTCCGGTCCTCCTTCCAAACCTCCCGGCCGCAGCAGTCCAAAAGGAACATCCCGTCCTTTCCGTCCCACTGGCCCTTATAGCCGTCGCCCCGACGGATTCTGTCAAGCCCCGCCACCTGCAGCCCCGGCTCTCCCGGCAGGAATTTCCCCAGCGCGATATGCTGGGATTCTATGGAGCCGTCATACCGCCACAGCTCCTCCCCATCCGCGCTGTACAGACAGGTCACGCTTCCGCCCACGGCGATTTCCGGCCTGCCGTCGCCGTTCACATCGCCTACCCAGAGACAGTCCGCATGATCCTCCAAATCATGGCAGGACCACAAAACCCTTCCGTTATGATCCAGCAGATCATAGCCTGCCATCACCTCGTCATAGCCGTCCCCGTTCACATCGGCCGCCCAGGGAAAATGCCCCAGGTTCCCTTTATGGGTCCACAGCACCTCAAACTGCCGGTTCAGCGCCCACATATGAAAATACCGATCCTTTAAAATAATATCCTCCGGCTGCTCCTTCCCCGTCAGATTGGCAATGATGATGCAGTCATGGGCTTCCTCTGCCGGCAGCTCATGGCTCTCCTTCACCGAACCGTCGGCGCCGTCCAGAACCAGGAACTTTTTATCCATCACACACAGAATTTCCAGCCGCCCGTCATGATCGATATCATAAATCTGCGCCGGGAAATCCGAGCCGAAATTTCCAGGCTTTCCCGAGCTGTCGCCCCTCTGCCACAGCAGCTCTCCAGTAAGACGGTACGCGGTGACACAGGTGATCTGATGCGGCACAAAACGATCGTCAATCCCGCTGTCCGCCTGTACAAATACTACCTCCATCATGCCGTCCCCGTCAATATCCCCCAGAAGGCCCTTGCCGCCTCCTGCTGCCGAAATATCAAAACTGTTTATCAGCTTCGCTTCCATCCCTGCTCCCTTCCGCCTGCTTTAACAGGCATAAAATCCACGTCCAGCCCCGCTATTCCAGCCAGGGCAGCACATCCTTGAAATCACAGTCATCCGCGTAATAGAACTTGGTATAGCAGGGCTGGTTATAACAGTTATTCTGCCAGGCCACCCCGCAGCGGTACATTGTATCATGCATCAGCGTAAATAGCTTGTGCCGTGTCAGCTCCGTATTGGTATAAATGCGGATGGCGCTGTCATCCTTTTTCCGAAGCAGCAGCTCCTCCCTGAAATCCCCGAAAATATCCGCTATAAGGCAGGGATTTCCCTTCGTGCCGTTGTTTGTCATAGTATCCTCCGGATCCAGCATCACGCCATGGGTATTGTCATTGATTACCCCCGGCTGTACCGTTCCGATGTACTGCGGGCTGTCCAAAACCTGCGTGCTCATATCCGCAGCCCAGCGGATATTTGCGTTGGTTCCGGGCAGCGGCACGTCCAGCTTATTCCCCTTACAGTCAAACACCTCGTTCACCCACACCTGAAGCCCTCTCGTGTTGGGATCGATTTTCCCCACCATACACCGGTCCAGGTCTTCCGTGGCATATTCCCCGAAAAAAGCCTCCCCGCTGCAGGCATCGCGCAACGCAAAGCCATAAGGCACATGCTCCCCGCCCTCAAACACATTGAAGATCTGGAAGCCCGGCCGATCCGGATCGATTTTTGCCACATGCATGGCGTCCCCGTGCCCCATCTTGATGCGCAGCCCATCCGGCCGTATGTCACTGCTGCTGTAAAGGAGGGAGCCGTCATGGTCTATCACGGCCGCGCCATATATGATCTCCATGCATCCGTCGCCGTCCACATCCGCCGTGGAAAGGCTGTGGTTCCCCTGCCCCGCCAGACTTCCATATTCCGGATCCGTCCCTTCCAGCAGATGGACTCCTCCGTCATTAAAAGGATTTGACATGGGCACATGCCCGCTGTCCACAAAGAACGTTTTCCGGAACCGGTTTTCAAAAAAATCATACGCCACTGCCGTTGTCCTGGTATAATATCCCCGGCAGATGATTAAATACGGACGCTCCCCGTCCAGATAAGCCACGCCTGACAGGAATCTGTCCACCCGGTTGCAGGGTTCTATCCGGGGCATTGCATAATCCCCCCAGATAAGCCCGTCATCCTGCCTTCCCACAGGAAAACGGATCGTCTGCAGCTCTTTGCCGTCCCCTGCAAACATGGTCAGATATTCCGGCCCTTCATAAATGAAGCCCTCAAACTGATCCAGCCTGTTCTTTTCACTTCTGGAGGGTGCATATTCCCTGATAAAAATATCGGCAAGCAAATGCGCATCCTCCTTTGTCAGAGGATAAGACACCCTTGGCTTCATGCCCCAGCATTCCTCCAGCGTCTGCGGCCATTCTCCCCTCTTTACCTCAGGGCGCTCCTGCCAGAGCGCGAAAACCTCCGCCATATGCTCTCTGTAATCCGCCGCACTGCAGACATAATTATCCTCATGGGAACAGCCGGCCTCCAAATCCTCCGGCAGCATGGTAATATATTTCTCCTCTTTTACCCTGCCGTCCGCAAAAAAGGTGGTCATCTTCGTCCCCGGAGCCGTTTTGACAGCCATTTCCGCCTTACCGTCCCCATTGAAATCATATACCATAAACTGGGTATAATGCGCGCCGGCCCGGATATTGACTCCCATATCCAGCCGCCATAAAAGCGTCCCGTCCAGCTTATAGCAGTCCAGGTAACACCTGCCTGTATAGCCTTTAATCGATACGTCATGGGAATTGGACGGATCCCACTTTACAATATACTCGTATTCTCCATCCCCGTCCACATCTCCCACGCTCATATCATTGGCATGGTACACATAGCTTTCCCCTGCAGGGGTCACGCCGCCCTCCGGACGCTTCAGCGGCAAATCCAGATATTCCTTCTCCCAGGCCTTCACTTCCTCACAGCGGGCGCCCTCACAGCCGTCCCTGGCCGGAGCAACCGCATACCCGTCCCCAGCGCTGCCCGCGCTGTCCAGATAATTGGTGCTCGTACTGACCTCGGCAATCCGTTCCCCATTCCTGTATACATAAAAATCCGTCCCCGTCATTCCGGTGTCACAGTATCCGGATACTTCCCCCAGAAACAGCCGCCAGCTTAAAAAAATCCCGTTTTTTACCGGAACGGCGACCAGTCCCCTGTTCAGCTGCTCCAGCTGCTCGTGAAACACCTTTTTTACCGGCGTCCTGAGAACCCTGCCGCATTCTCCCTCCACGCCGGCCTTCACGCAGGACATCTTCATGTAATGCGGGACATGTGTCGCCCTATGCAGCGTATAGGAGCAGTCCGCCGTCTCCGCCACCCTGCGGTATTCCATGGACGGCGTATCGCTGTCCGCCCAGTAAACCCGGTAGCACTCCGCCCCGTCTTCCGGCTCCCAGGCAATTGTTGCCGAAGAATCCGTTATTTCCTGTAATCTTATTTCCATCCCTTTTCCCTTCCTTATGTATTTAAATAAGAAAAAAGAAGGCTGCAGAATTCTTCCGACCCTGCAGCCTCCCCTTTATCCGGCCATCCGGCCTGCATTGCTATTTATTTTGTCTGATCCGCCTGATACATTTCATTGATTTCAGCAATCAGATCTGCGCCGCCGCGCTGTTCCCAGACTTTAAACTGTTCCTGTAAGCCATTTTCGTCAATCTGTCCGCAGATATACTGGGTTCTTGCCCTGTCCAGGATATCCTTCAGGTCGGTTCCCACTTCCGCGTTGATTTTTGAGCTTACCAGATATCCGGAAGCCGGGTTAAATACCGCAATATCAACGTTTGCAGCCTTAATCGCTTCTTCCTCAATGAGGCGGTCTGATTTTTCCACGGTCTTCATATCCGGTAAATCAGGCACATAGGCAACGGACTGATTCAGGCCGATTTCCGGTTTTTCCTGAATTTCCTTGTCTGCAAGCAGGTCAACAATATAGCCCTCTTCATTGATTTCATGATCTCTTCCTTCCAGGCCGTAGTCCGCAAGGATTCTCATATCCTCATCGTTCATCTTATCCAGATAGGTCAGGCAGTTTTCCACATCCTGCTCTGTCTTGGCTCCAGCCTTGGTAATCAGGAAGCAGCCTGCCGCACCGGAGGTTGCCAGTGTATGGGGTTCTCCGCCTTCTTCCGCCGCAATGCCGCCAATCAGCTTCATGCTCGCATTGCCTTCGCCTGTTACGGAAGGAATCCCTTCTGTTTCAAAATAGTCCCATATTCTTCTGGAGTTGTCAAGAACATCCAGGAACATGCCGCACTCGCCGTTCTTTACGCCGTCAGTCCAGGTATTGGTCTCACGGGTTGCCCAATCCTTATAGATAAGGCCGTCATCATACATCTTCTTCATCCACTTCAGGGCTTCCAGATATTCCTCGGTCTGATGGATGGGAACCAGCTTTCCGTCAACTTCCTTCCACTGGTTGCCTGCGCCGAACCATGCCTGGATGATGTCCAGCGGCCCTGTATATTTGCACATGCACAGACCGTAGGTATCGTCCTTGCCGTTTCCGTCAGGATCGCCGTAAGTGAACTGATACATCATGTTATAAATATCTTCGATGGTCTTAGGCTCCTCCAGACCCAGCTTCTCAGCCCAGTCCGCACGGTAGCCCAGCCCGTTACGTCCGATGGGCCTGGAACGGTAAACGCCTACCAGCTGGCCGTCCACGGTAAATGCCTTACAAACATTTTCATTCATCTTGGAAAGGTTGGGATATTTTTCCTCATCCCATACAAAATCATTCAAATCCCAGAATGCGCCGTCCTTGGCCGCCTGTACGATATTGGCTCCCAGGTCGCTTCCGTAGGTGATTACCATGGGCATATTCGCTTTGTCCATCAGGGTAACGCCCAGGATATCGCTGTAGGAATCGTTGGCTACCCAGTTGAAATCAACATTGATTCCCGTATAATCCTCGGCTGCCTTCAGCACGTCTTCGGAACCAACATTCCCCATGGCTTTTCCATAGATATCAATGCACATGAAAGTGATAGTAGGATTTTCTGTGCTTTCCGCCGCAGCGCTTTCCGCTCCGCCTGCTTCCTGGGAAGCCGCCTGCGTTCCCTCCGCTGCCTGTCCGCTGCCCGTTTCAGCCTTGCTGCCGCAGCCTGCAAGCATGGAAACCGTCATCGTGCCCACTAACAATAAGGATAATAATTTGTTTCGTTTCATTGTTTTCCTCCCTTAAATTATAAACGTTTATGTTAAATCAGCCCTTCACCGCGCCGACCATAACACCTTGGGTAAAGTACTTCTGTACGAACGGGTAAATCAGCAGGATGGGCACGGTTGCCACTACTGTGGTTGCCATCTTAACCGCTTTTTCCGGCGGCTGTCCCATCATTCCCCAGTCAATCGGGGTTCCGTCCGTATTGATTCCGCCGGCCAGGAAGATAATTCTTCTCAGGGCGATCTGCACTACCTCCTTGCTCTTATCGGAAATATAGAGCATTGCGCTGAAGTAGGAATTCCAGTGCCCTACCGCGTAAAACAGGGATACGGATGCGATGGTGGGCTTGGAAAGAGGCAGGATTATTTTCAGGAAAATTCCCAAATCCGAGCTGCCGTCCACTCTCGCCGCTTCCTCCAGCTCCTTGGGGATTCCCTGGAAATAGTTCTTGATAATAATCATATTGAAGGCGCTGATTGCGCCGGGCAGCCAAAGCGCCCAGAAGCTGTTGGTCAGTCCCAGCGAGCTGACTACCAGATAGCTGGGCACCATACCGCCTGAAAAAAGCATGGTGATGATAACCATATTGATGAAAAAGTTACGCCCTCTCAGATAGGAACGGGAAAGCGGATAAGCCAGTGTAGTTGTAAAAAACATATTGATGGCCGTACCGATGACGGTTACAATCACCGAGTTTTTCAGCCCCTTAAACACATCTCCTGTCCGGATGATATATTTATAGGCGTTTAATGAAAATTCCGTGGGAATGATGAAGAACGCCCTCTCCGTCAGTTCACGCTCCGTAGCAAAGGAACCGGCCAGTACATACAGGAACGGAAGGACAGTAACCACTGCGCTCAAACCGACTATGAAATAAATCAAAACCTGTACCGCCTGGTCGCCGGGGCTCCTTTTGATTTTGGAGCCGTTACGCTGTTTTGCCATTGATATCTCCCTCCATTTTAATAGAATCCTGATTCGCCGCACATCTTTGCAATCTTATTGGCCGCCAGCACCATTATCAGGCTGACAACGGATTTGAATACGCCTGCGGCCGTCGCCATGGAATACTGGGCCAGCTTGATGCCTTTATTATATATGTAAGTATCGAACACCTCGGATGCCGTATAGTTCAGGTCGTTCTGCATCAGGAAAATCTGCTCATATCCTGTATTCAGGATGGATCCCACCTTCAGAATCAGCATGATTACGATGGTTCCGCGGATGGCGGGCAGCGTAATGTGCCACATCAGCCTCCAGCGTCCAGCGCCGTCGATTCTCGCCGCTTCATACAGCTCCATATCCACACCGGCCAGCGCCGCCAGGAATACGATGGTGCCGTACCCGGTTTCCTTCCATATATTCTGTCCTACAATCAGGCCGTAAAAATACTTGGGCGACGCCAGGACATCCGGCGCAGCGCCCCTGCCCATGAGGCTTTCCAGAATCTTGTAAACAATACCGTCCGTGGTGCTGAACAGCTGCTGCGTCAGCGTTGCCACAATAACCAGGGAAATAAAATGCGGTATGTAAATCAGCGTCTGCGACACCCGCTTGTACCCCTGGCATCTGATTTCATTTAACAGAAGCGACAGTAAAATAGGCGCCGGGAAAAAGAAAATCAGACTCAGTATGGAAATGGACAGGGTATTCTTCAACAGCATCGTGAAGTCATAGCCCATAAAAAACTTCTTGAAGTTCGCCAGTCCCACCCATTCACTGGACAGATATGCGCCGATGGCGCTGTCTGCGCTGAAGGGTCTGAAATCCTGGAACGCGATGACGATTCCCGCCATCGGCAGGTAATTGAACACCAGCATATAAAGCACGCCGGGTATTAATAGAATATACAGCCATTTGTGCGCTATCACGAAATGCAGGAACGATTCCTTCTTCTGATAGGGAACAGCGGCTGCCTTCCCTTTTTGTCTGCTCACTAAAAGCCCTCCTCTTCTTTAACTATTGGGATGCGGTGTCCCTTGGTTCGTTTTGTATAGTAATCTAACTACACGCGTTTTTCAATGAGGAATATCTTTCCATTTCAGCGAAAATAAAAAGGGAGGCGGAAAGCCCCGTTTTACGGGCTTTCCGCCTCCCTGCTCCTGTCAATAATCATTATCTTTCCCGCCGGAAAGCATATGATTATCATCTTTTGTTACCGTATTTTACAACATGATTATTTTACAGCCGGCTTTTATCCTCCTGGCCTTTATGCTCCTTCCGGTATTTTCCCGGGGTGCTGTCCACATATTTGCTGAAGAAGCGGATAAAATTCTGTGTGTTTGCATAGCTGAGCTGCTCCGATATTTCCGCGATGGAAAGCTCCGTATTCAGCAGCAGCTCTTTGGCGGTTTCCAGTTTTTCCAGGTTCACCAGATCCGTAAAGGTCATATTCCGTTCCGCCTTCAGGATTTTCCAGATATAGCTGGGGTGATAATTCAGCTGCTCGGCGCATTCCGTCAGCGTAATGTCCCCCCTGCGATCATGCACAAGCTCCATGATCCGCCTGAGTATTTCGGAGGAAGCCTGATAGCGGTACTGCCGCAGCGCTTCGATGGAGGGCTGGACGATCTGGGAATTCATATAGCTCTTGAGCTTGTCGCTTTCACAGATATAGTTAAGCTTCTGGAAAATATCTTCGGAACGGTCCCGAAACACCTGGTTGGCGGACAGGCCCGCGTCCGAAAGCACGGCCAGCACGGCTATCACCAGCCGGTACAGGAAAAAGTTCCTGTCATGACGGGTTATACCTCTGTTATTCAGGCTGTTGATGAATTTATCCACCAGCTGCGCCGCTTCCTCGCAGTCGCCGTCATTGACCGCTTTGGTGAGCGCATTTTCCATAACATAATCATAGCCGCTTATAATACCGTCAGTCCTGGCGATTTCCTCATAAAAGGTGATATCGCTGTGATCCCTTGGCCCGCTCCCCGTATTCTTGAGCGTTTCCATACATTCATTGTAAGCGGTGCGCAGATATTTCAGCCCCGGAAATACCTGGCTGACGCCGGAAATCAGTGAACAGCCGAACTCCGTCTCCACAAACTCCGTAAACTCGGTGTGGATGCGCATTGTCTTTTCCCGCAGCTCCTCCTGGGTATTGGCGCCCGTCAGAAGCAGGATCTGTCCGTTCAGGCAAAGCACCGGCGTAATCAGCCCGGCGGCAATCCCTTCCGGTGCCTTCTTCACAATGGTCATGCTCAGCGCTTCATTTTCCAGCTCGCTTTCCTGATCCGTTTCCCCTTCCAGCATACACACCGCCGTCAGGAGCTGATATACCCTGGCCCTTGGCAGCTGGAACTGCTCCTGCGCCCCTGCCACCGCCTCCGGCGTCATTTCCCCGCGGATGGTACGGATGATAAACTGCTCCACCAGTATCTTCTGCTGGTTCTGCACCATGAGCTGCAGGCTTTCCTTCGTGTCCACAAGCTGTACCACATTTTCCCGGATGGCGGAAAACTCGTCCATTTCCTCCGTATCCACCCCCGCAATATCGGATACATACGCGTTCAGGCTCTTCACCGGCTGATACAGGATGCTTGTAAAAATCCGGCTGAGGATGAGCAGAATGATGAGCGCGCCCATGATCACCAGGGAAACTCCCAGGATTCTTCCCGCGCCCTCCTTCATCTCCCCTAGATTATAAGCCAGCACATAATTCATGCCGTTGCCCGAGGTGCCGCTGAGCCGGATCCTGTATTCACCGCCGTCTTCTATCTTCAGGTTATCTATGCGTTTTTCGTTTTTCAGCTCCTCCGGATGCGCGGAAAAATAATTTTCCAGCACCTCATCCGAAGAATATATGGTCTTTGCATCACTGCTGAATATGCACAGCTCATAACCGGCCAGGTTGCTGTCCAAACGCTGCCTCAGCCTGGGAAGGTTCAGCTGCACCATAACGATCTGATCCACCCGGTTCACATTACCCGGCAGCTTCATGATCATCTGGAAGCCGGAAACATCCAGCGTTTTGCTCTGATAAATTCCATTCACATAGGCTGATTTTTCTCCCACATTATTCATCCAGAACAACGTGGAGGGAAACTGCGCCGCTTTTTCCAGAAGCGCGTCAACCTGCTCCTTGTTCCTGGCCTCGCTCAGCCGGTACATGCCGTTATTCGTAAGCACCCAGTCCTGCATGATATTGATGAAGGCATAGCTTCCCACATATTCATCCAGATAGGTAGGCCCCTTCAGCAGATTCTGTGCCTCATTCAGATTGCTGTAATCACTGTAGGGTATGCTTCCCGTCTCCTTCAGCCAGCTCATCTGATCATCCGTGGAAATTTCCCTGTAAAACTGCCGGATCGAAGAAAGCGTAACCTCCACATCATTGCAGATCTGGGCTTCAATCGCTTCCATGGAAAGGTCCGTCTGCCTGGTCACTTCATCCAGATAGACTTTATAGGATATGCTTCCGGCTATCAGAAGCGGAACCACCGCCATGAGCAGAAGCAGCAGGAAAATCCGGTTCTGATATTTTCCGCCGTGCCTGTCCTTCCGTACGGTTTTCATAGGCTCACTCTTTCCCTTCTTCCAAAAAGGAGAAAGCTCAGTCAAAGCTTTCTCCCTTCTGTTTCTTCCAGTGTAAATTCAGAAGCCCTTACACCACGTACCAGACGCGTTTGCCGGCTTCCAAAATATTTGCTGTGCCACCTTAGAGTGTGTCAGGAATGAATTTTCAAACACGCTCTAGTCCGTAAAGTTATCGAAGTAGCCCTGCACCAGGATAACAGGCGTTCCCTTGTCGCCGGAACCGCTCGTCAGGTCGCAGAGAGAACCGATCAGATCGGTAAGCCTTCTGGGGGTAGTTCCCTGAGAAGCCATGTCTCCCACCAGATTTCCCTTCTTGCCCTTGATTCTTTCTGAAATCGCTTCCTTCAGCGCATCTCCTGAAAGATCCTTGAAATCGTTGTCTGCCAGATATTTCAGCTTCACTTCGTTGGGAGTTCCTTCCAGGCCTTCCGTATTGGCCACCGCCACACAGGGGTCGGCAAGTTCCCAGATTTTTCCCACAGGATCCTTAAAGGCGCCGTCGCCGTAAACCATTACTTCCACATGCTTTCCGGTTTTCGTAAAAATCTGCTTCTGGATATCATTCACCAGATCCGTGCAGTCCCTGGGGAACAGCTTGATGGTGTCCTCCGTGGATTTATTGGAGCCAAGCAGGCCGTATTTTTCATTGCAGCCGCTTCCGTTTACAGGGGATGTAAGAATATCATCCAGACCGCATACCACCTGGGCGCCGCACTCCTTCAGGATCCTCTTGGTGCGCGCTCTCGTATGGATATCACAGTTGAGTACATTCTTTGTATAATCTAAAATCACTCTGGGATTGTTGGCGAAAATAACCTCAACCTCCGCGCCGCATTCACGGATCAGGTCACTGTAATAAGCCACATAATCCACGCCGGTGAAAGGATGCCTGTTCTCGCCGAACAGCTCCCTGTATTTTTCCAGGGAAAGAACATCGCTGTAGGGATTAACTCCGGCTTCATCCAGCTGATCCTGGGAAACCAGCGCATTGCCCACTTCGTCGCTGGGATAGCTGAGCATCAGCACCACCTTCTTAGCTCCCATAGCGATTCCGCGAAGGCAGATTGCGAAACGGTTCCTGGAAAGGATGGGGAAAATAACTCCGATAGTCTCTCCTCCCAGCTTCTCCTTCACATCCTGCGCAATCGCTGCAACGGACGCATAATTTCCTTGCGCTCTCGCCACAATGGATTCCGTTACGGAGATTACATCTCTGTCCCTTAACTCAAAGCCTTCACTTTCCGCCGCTTCCAGCACGCTGGAAACAACGATATCTGCCAGATTGTCCCCTTCACGGATAATCGGGCAGCGGATTCCTCTTGAAATGGTTCCTACTCTTCTTTCCATAAAATATACCTCTTTTGCTGTTTGCCTTTTATCATTCGCATAAACGCGATCATACGCACCGGCTTCGGTTGCGAAGCGGCCGGCCCGTCAGAAGGCCCTTTTTGGCCTCTCCGGCCCGACAGGAAGCAGGCGCACAAAAATATTATAATATAAAGTTTACGGTTATGGAAGCAGAAATTTATTTATTTTCTGTAATCTCCCTCTTACTGTTTTCTTTCATACTTCAGGAAATGATATGTTGTGTCAAAATAACTCTGTTCATCGCTTTCCGCCGTAATTTCCCATTCACCTGAGGTATCCAGATTGGGAAAGTAAGTATCCGCCTCGTAGGAACGGTCAATTTTGGTCACATGGGCCGTGTCGCAGTAAGGAAGCAGCTGGCTGTAAACGCTGTCGCCCCCAATGACATAAACGTCCTTTGTGTCATAATTTTTCAATTCCGCCAAAAGCTCCTCCACAGAATGGACCACTATGGCGTCCTTCACCTGATATTCCGGATTCCGGGTCAGCACGATATTGGTCCTGCCGGCTAACGGCAGCCCTCCAGGAAACGTATCCATTGTTTTCCTTCCCAGCACCACCACTTTTCCTATGGTTTCATTCCTGAACATCTTATGGTCCGCCGGAATCCTTACCAGAAGATCCCCGCGGTATCCGATGGCCCAGTTTTCATCTACTGCAACTATAATATTCATTTTTTCTCCTAACCGCCCGCCGCAGCGGGCCTATCGCAAATTAACTCTTAAATGAGGGAGGCCGGGATATTTTTCCGGCCCATGCTGCCCACAGACAGCCTGACTGCCGCCAGCCTTCCCCCTTCTGCCTGTTTTTCGGTTTTCAGATAGCAATGGGGATGCCCTGAATCTGTTCCCCTGTCACATAATTTTCCACCTTCACATCGTCCCTTGTGAACTGATAAAAATCCTTCACCTCCGGATTGAGCCAGAACGAAGGCGCCGGCAGAGGCTCTCTTTGAATCAGTTCCTTTATAATAGAGATATGCCTGTCATAAATATGGGCGTCCGCAATCACATGCACCAGCTCTCCCGCCTGCATGCCGCATACCTGCGCCAACATATGGACCAGCACAGCATACTGTACCACATTCCAGTTGTTGGCAGCAAGCACATCCTGGGAACGCTGGTTGAGTATAGCGTTCAGCGTCAGTCTGTCCTCTCCCTTTTTCTGGGTCACATTGAAGGTCATGCTGTAAGCGCAGGGATAAAGGTTCATCTCATGCAGATCCTGATGCACATATATATTCGTCATAATCCGGCGGCTGAAGGGATTATTTTTCAAATCATATATCACCCTGTCCACCTGATCCATCATGCCTTCCTTATACTGATGCTTCACCCCCAGCTGATAGCCGTAGGCCTTTCCGATGGAACCATCCTCATCCGCCCACTCATCCCAGATGTGGCTGTGAAGATCATGGATGTTGTTGGATTTACGCTGCCAAATCCACAGAAGCTCATCCGTGGCCGACTTCAGCGCCGTCCTGCGCAGGGTCAGTATGGGAAATTCCCTGGAAAGATCATACCGGTTGACCACGCCGAACTTCTTGATGGTATAGGCCGGCGTGCCATCCTCCCATCTGGGACGAACCTTCTCCCCTTCGGTGCTCGTTCCGTTCTCCAGGATATCCCTGCACATCTGAATAAATGTTATATCTGCCAGACTCATTCTGCTTTTTTCTCCTGTTCTGTCCTGTAAATTCTGTTTTGTAAAAGCTGTTTCATGAACTCAGTTTCTTGAAATCTGTATACTGAATTCTGTTTTTAAAATCAGTTTCCTGTTTCCTACTGCCATTTATCACACAACGCATTGATCTGATCCGCCAGCTTCGCCATATCCTTGTTTGCCATACCCTTTCCGTTGCGGATAACCGCCAGAAGCCTCTGCCCGGCGGCCTCCAGTCTCGCATAGACGCTGTTTGCCACCGCTGCCCTGGCCTTCTTTTCCCTGGCTATCGGCGCCGCCTCATATTCCAGAAGGTTATGGAGCAGATCAAACCGTGTTCCGCTGAACGGCGCATAGGTGTCATAGCCATATTCATGGCGCAGGCATTCGGCAAAAGAGGTGCATACCGTATCCTCCCCATGGACGATAAACACCCGCTCCGGCTTCTTTTCAAAACAATTCAGCCACTCAATCAGCCCGTTCTTATCCGCATGGCCGCTCATTCCCTGAAGCGCCTTGATTTCAGCCCGCACATCCACAGACTCCCCGAACAGCTTTACCTCCTGGGCGCCCTCCAGGATATTCCGTCCCAGCGTCCCCACAGACTGATAGCCTACGAAGAGCACGGTACATTCCTCCCGCCACAGATTGTGCTTCAGATGATGCTTGATACGCCCCGCCTCACACATACCCGATGCGGAAATAATCACCTTCGGCGTTTCATCAAAATTAATCGCCCTTGACTCATCGCTGGTGATTGACAGACGCAGTCCCGGAAAAGAAATGGGATTGATCCCTTTACGCACCAGCTCCATAGCCTCTTCATCAAAGCAGTCATAAATATTTTTTTCAAAAATCCCCGTTGCCTCCACGGCCAGCGGACTGTCCACATATACCGGAAAATTGCCGTGTTTTTTCACCAGGCGGTCTTCCTTGATTTTCCGCAGGAAATACAGGATTTCCTGGGTTCTTCCCACTGCAAACGAGGGAATCACCACATTGCCTCCCCTGTCGAAGGTCTTCTGCAGCACCTCTGCCAGCCCGGAAATATAATCAGGCCGGTCCGTCCCATGCAGACGGTCGCCATAGGTGGATTCCATGATCACATAATCGGCGTCCCTGGTAGGATGGGGATCCTTGATGAGCGGCTGGTTTTTGTTCCCGATATCCCCGGAAAAGCACAGCTTCTTCTGAATTCCGTTCTCCTGTGTCCACACTTCAATGCTGGAGGAGCCCAGCAAATGCCCAATGTCCGTAAAACGGATCCTGATTCCGGGACAAACCTCAATTATTTTCTGATAATCACAGGGTACCAGAAGGCCAATGGTGCCCTCCGCATCCTCCATCGTATAAGGTGCTTCGTGTTTTTCCGAGCCGGCATGCCGCTTCGCCTTACGGTTCTTCCACTCCGCCTCCTGCTGCTGTATATGGGCACAGTCACGCAGCATAATATCACAAAGCTCCGTTGTCGCCTGGGTTGCAAAAATTTCCCCGCGGAAGCCTCTTGCGTACAGTTGAGGAAGCATCCCCGAATGATCCACATGCGCATGGGTCAGGAATACATAATCAATCATAGCCTCCTGCACCGGAAGTTCCGCATTTTCAAAGGGATTTATCCCCTGCTCCATCCCCCTGTCAACCAGAATATGCTTTCCGGCCGCCTCCAGATAATGGCAGCTGCCCGTTACCTCATGATCCGCTCCGATAAAAATTAGTTTCATGCATACTCCTGTTCTGTGCTTTCCGCACTCAGGCCTTGATTAAGAAATACCGCGCTATCCGCTCTCTGCGTCCCACGCTAAAGACGCAATATTACCCCGCAGGAAACTTTCAGAAGAAAAATTTTCCATACATATAAAAGGCCTGGCGGAAGCTGATCCGTCAGGCCTTTTTGGCACGGCCGGCCTGCTATCATTAGTATAACATGATATGCGGCCATCGGCAATTTTATTTCAGCAAATCCGCTGTGGTGTAAAACTTATGGTAGATTCCCTTCAGCTCCATCAGCTCGCTGTGGTTTCCTTCCTCCACAATCCCTTCCTCAGTAAGCACAAGGATACGGTCGGAATTCTTGATGCTTGAAAGGCGATGGGCAATAGTAAGCGTTGTCCTTCCCTCCGAAAGCCTGGAAAGTGATTTTGCAACTGCGAATTCACTTTCATTATCAAGGGCTGAGGTAGCTTCATCTAAAATAATAATTGGCGGATTCTTCAGGAATACCCTTGCTATACTGATACGCTGCTTCTGTCCTCCGGAGAGCTTCACACCACGCTCTCCCACATAGGTGTTATAGCCATCCTTCAGTCCCATAATAAACTCATGGGCGCCAGCCTTTTTTGCAGCATCCATCACCTCTTCCTCCGTCGTTCCCGGCCGGCCATAGGCAATGTTTTCATAAACCGTACCTGAGAAAAGGTACACATCCTGCTGAACAATACCGATATTCCTGCGCAGGCTCTTCAGGGTAAAACTCTTGATATCCTGTCCGTCAATGGTAATACGTCCCGCAGTCACATCATAGAAACGGGGAATCAGGTTGCAGAGCGTGGTCTTTCCGCCGCCGGAAGGCCCTACAATAGCCAGCTTCTCTCCTTTGTGTATAGAAAGATTCAGATTTGTAAACACAATATTGTGATCATCCGGATATTCAAAGCTAACATCCTTAAAGGTAATCTCCCCTTCCGGCGTGCCCATCTCCACAGCATCCGGCTCATCAAAAATATCTATATCAGCATCCATAATTTGAAGGAATCTCTCAATTCCCGTCATTCCTCGCTGGAACTGCTCTGCAAATTCAATAATACGTCTTATAGTAGCAATCAGCGTTGTCACATACAGCATGAAAGCGACCAAATCCCCGGGGGCAACAAGACCCTTTATCATAAAGAAGCCGCCCGCCACAATTACCGCCAGATACATAACACCGTCAAACATTTTTACTGTAGTCTGGAACAGCGCCATATATTTGTAGGTTTCTCTCTTGATATCCAGAAATTTATTGTTGTCCACCTCAAATTTCCGGTTCTCCATATCCTCATTGGTAAAGGCCTTAACCACCTTCTGTCCCAGAAGGCTGTCCTCAATTCTGGCATTCAGTTCCCCAATCTGGTAACGCTGTTTGCTGAAAGCGCTCCTCATACGGAAATTCAGAGTCATACAGACTCCGGCCATAATCGGTACAAACACGAATACGATCAAAGTCAGCGGCAGGCTTATTTGTGCAAGAATCACGAAGGAAATTACCGTCTTAATCCCCGCAATGAAAAATTCCTCCGGACAATGATGAGCAAACTCAGTAACATCAAAAAGGTCGTTTGTAATACGGCCCATAATCTGTCCCACTTTTGTATTGTTATAATAAGTATTGGAAAGCTTCTGCAAATGATTATAGGCATCACGGCGCATATCCGTTTCTATCTTTGCCCCCATAACATGACCCATGCCGGCCATATAGTAGCTGGCAAAACAGTCAATCACACGAAGCAGGAAATAAATGAAGCCGAGACCCGCAATGGTCTTTATGGAAAGGGCTGCCAGATCACGCAGCCCTTCATTCGTAATATAACGCATAATCAGCGGAAGAACCAGTTCACATACCGTAGTCATAGACGCGCAGAACAGATCCAGGAACAGCGTCCCCTTATACTTCTTAAAATAAGGCATAAAACGCCGCATTAATTCCTTTGTTCCATATTGTTCGGTTTTCATAATCTCTCCCCTGGAGCGCCTTCATGGCTGCTCCCGTCCTCCTTTGTTTATTTTTATATTTTACTGCTGTTTATTATTATATTTTACTGCGCTTTCTCCCCGTAAAGCTGCGCACGGAGATAGGCGCTGTTTTTATCAAAATCCACCTGCAGAACATCCATGCCACGGATGCTTGCATTCGAATAAGTCCCTTCCAGCGGGATGCTCTCCTGCACCAGTTCATAGGTGAGCAGCTTACCCGCCATCAGGCTCAGGCGCATACATTCTGCCTGCGTCAGGTTGGTTGTCAGGTTCGGGAACAGGCCGTCAATCAAGCCGCCCGGATTCGTCACCGCGGCTGCCGGAAGCTTTTTCATTACAGCCGCAAGCACCTTCCTCTGTCTCTCCGTCCTGCCAAAATCCGTACCAATAAACCGGTTGCGGCTGTAAGCCAGCGCCTGAGGGCCGTTCAGATGAATCGTCCCGCTCAGGGAAGTATCCAGATAATCGGTATCTATCGGCATGCCACGGAGCTCATTATACTCATTCAGGTAAGCGTTGACCCACTGCACTTCATCATTGGTCAGCTCCATATCCACCCCGTTCACCGCATCCACCAGGTTGGCAAATGCCTGGAAATTCACTACCGCATATCGGTTCACATCGATTCCCAGATTCTGCTTCACCGTCTCCAGAAGAAGCTCGGGCCCGCCGAAGGAATAGGCCGCGTTCAGACGGTTGCCCTCTCTTCCCGGAATATCCACGTACATATCACGCAGCAGGGAGGTCATATGAATCGTCCTCGTCTTATCACTGATGGAAAGAAGTATCATGGCATCCGATCTTCCTTCATCCCCTGCTGTCCGGGAATCGCTTCCTATAAGCAGGATGTTCACCACACCCTGTTCCTTCAGCGGCTCACCTGCCAGCGTTTCCACGCGTCCGTACCTCATTTTGCCATATATATGTCCAACCATTACATACCAGATTCCTCCCAGCACCGCCAGAAGCACAATAAGCAGGGTGAGAAATTTCCTGAAGCCTGACTTTTTCTTTCCGCCGGAATTTTTCTTTTTTCCGGAAGCACCTTTATTTCCTTTCATTCCGCCGCCCTTTTCTTTCTCAGGTTTCTGCTTCTTCGGGGGCTTCCCCAGTTCCGGCCCGGTCCGGTCCGGGAAACTTGGGCCCGCTTTCTTCCGTTTTGCTTCTTTTTTCCCGTGTCTTACGTATCTTTCCTGCGGGTTGTCCCCATACTCCTCCTCCGGAAATGGGTCCCTCCTATAACGCCGGTTGGCATATTCCTCTTCATGGGATTCATCTTCAGGATACTCCTCCTCTGAATATTCATCCTCTGAATACTCATCCTCCGGATACTCTTCGCCAGAGTATTCTTCCGAATATTCTTCCCCGGCAGTATATCTGCGTTCTGTATTCCTGCTTTCCTGTTTTTCATACCTGGCCACTTCCCGATCCAGAAACTGCTCAAGGCTTCTCTGGATCTGCTCCATTTCATTACCGGATTCTTTACCCACTGGCAGCCTCCTTTATCTTCCGCGGCAGAACCGCCGCAGCCCTATATTAATTCCGCTCCGGCCATGCAGACAGCAATAAACCCTGTTATCCGTGACGCAAAGCATGTTTGGGAACTCATTCCCATCGTCTGCAAGCATGCTTTCAGCAAAATTCAAACACGCTTAGTATAGCATACAACATGCCGAAAACTGAATCGGATTCAGAAAGATTTAAGAATAAATTAAACGGCAATTAAAAAATAACGGCTGTCCGATTTCCGGAAGCCGTTATCTTTTTGTTCTGTGAGAGCGATAGACGGGGCTCGAACCCGCGGTCTCGACCTTGGCAAGGTCGCGCGTTACCAACTACGCCACTATCGCATTCTGGCATCACTCAATATATCCTTTTGTGATGTACCTGCCCGCCTGTCCGACGGGCAAGTATTACTATACAATAAACTTAATTTGTTGTCAACTATATTTTTAAATTTTTTTATTTTTTTATTTCTGCCGTCCGGCCGGCACCATTATTACGGCCTGCCGCCTGCTGCCTCAGGGCATCCGCCGCTCCGCTCTACTCCTCCAGCGTCCCCGCATACTTCACCCGGTACACTCTCTTGAGCGAGTCATTGATACGATTTTCATCAATCGTCCCATCCTTAACCGCCGCCACAACGCCTTCGTACGCCTTCACGAACTCCTCCGGCATCAGTATCATATCCGCGCCTGCCTTCAAAGCCTTTATTGCCGCCTCATCCGCCGCATAATATTCGGAAATGGCAGACATATTCATGGCATCTGTAATTACAATGCCGTTATAACCCAACTGTTTTCTTAAAATATCCGTAATGATCTTCTCATTCATGGACGCCGGCTCCGCATCCCCGTCCGTCAGACCCGGCGCCGAAATATGGCCTACCATCACCATATCCGTCCCGGCATCAATCCCGGCCTGGAAAGGCAGGAACTCCGCCGCCTGCATTTCTTCCAGCATCCTGTCCGTCTTCACAGAGCCTTCATGGGAATCCCCCGACGTATTTCCATGTCCCGGGAAATGCTTGATGCAGGCGCTTATCCCCGTATCCTGCAGTCCCTGTACGGCGCTTGCAACCATCTGGGACACCACTGCGGGATCGCTGCCGAAGGCTCTGTCCCCAATCACCTTATTGTCCGGATTGGTCAATACGTCCGCTATCGGCGCAAAATCCAGATTGAAGCCATATTCTCCGAGATAAGTGCCAATTGTCTGTCCCACCGTATATGCAGCGGATGCGTCACCGCCCGCTCCAATATCCGCCATCGGGCCCACATTGGTCAGCTTCAGCTGATCCGCCACTCTGGCGACACTGCCTCCCTCTTCATCCACTCCCAGGAAAAGAGGATAGGTCGCGTAACCTGCCGTCTTGGAAAGCATTTCCTTCAGCTGTTCTGCGGACTGAATATTCTGCGCAAAATATACAAGGCCCCCTACCGGATATTTCTTCAGTGCCTCCTCCGTACCTGAACCTGCCTGAACCGCTTTAGTTACTCCGGTCAACTGCTCCGGCGTAACTATGAACAAACCAGCCACCTTATCCTCCAGGCTCATATTGGCTACACAGGATTCCACCAGTTCCTCCAGCAGTTCTTCCTTAGATGGAACATTCTCAACCGGCGGCTCCGTCTGTGCTTCTCCTGTTTCATTCTCCGTCTGCGACTGCATCATTACTTCCTCCTGAGCCAGAGATTCCGCCTGCGCCTGAGATTCCTCCGCCGCTTTTTTCTCCTCCATGGCGCTGGCTATCGACCGGATCCCCATCACTCCGCCCGTCACGATTCCGGCCAGAATCAGCACTGCCACAATATATGATATAATCTGGTTTCTGACCCTTCTTTTTCTCCGCATGTCTCTCCGGTTCATTCCAATACCCCTTTACATAACTTATCTGATTCATTCTTTGCAGCCGCCTGATTCGGAGCCGCCGAAGCAGCGCCCCGCCAGCAATATGAGAGTCCTCAGGCTTATGCGAACTCTGAATTATTATTCTTGAATTATCAAATCTGGATTTTCTGTTTTAACAGTACCACAAATAGAAGCGGGTATCAATCATTTTTCATTCTTGACACCCGCTCCTAAACTATGCTATCCAATGGCCTCTTCCTCCATTTTTCTCCTCCGCTTTTCTTTCCACTCTTCCTACTCTTTGTACTCGTGTACTGCAACGGTATTCATCTTATTTCTATGATGATTCTTCGTCACTCAAGCAAGTGTACTCGTTCTGCTTCGGTCCTTAGCATCGTCCTTAAAGTATATATTTTATTGTTCTTAAAGATTCTATTCTTTTCTCTCCCGGATTCCTTTAAAATGACGGCTCTTTTTGTTTATCTGACTGCCATCTATAATAAATTACTTCTTTCAACTAAGGATACTGTTTCCTTGGCTCTCAGAACCTTTTCTTTAAACTAAAGATGTCGGCTTATGTCGTTTCTTTAAACTAAAGATAATTTTCTTTGCTGTCAGAAATTTTCTCGTTCTCAAAAGAATCTTTTTTACAGTTACCAGCCTGTCAGATAACCACGGTTCCTTCAATCTAAAGTCCTTCTCGTGAAAGAAAATCCTATTCTTATCGAACAATCTTTAAGGCTTTCCTTATTAAGTTGTGTTTCGCTGTCTGATTATTTCTTTAAAAATTTTGTTTTTAAAGATTAAAGTTTATGTTTTCGGTGGTCTGTACCTTCCTTTCCTCTATATTTTTTTGTTTCTTCCTTGTTTGTGACTTCATTATATCTGTATAAATAAGAATTGTCAACATATTTTTTGTCTTTTTTAATAAAAAATGTTATTTTTCCATTTTCAATAAAAATAAGCTTTAATTATATGTATATTGTATATAATTATATGAATTATCTGACAATTTGATTTCTTGTTCTTCTATTCCCTATCCCCACATAAATTGACAATGCCCTTTTTACGCCTTACACTATCATTAATAACAATTGCCGCCGGTTATACGGCGGCGGAACGGAGGGTTACATATGGACAACAGACAAACAGCCTTTGCCAGGGCCTGTGAGGGGATTATCGCCAATCTGAAAAAAAGGAATATGGAAGGGTACTTTTTCGAAGACAGCGTTTCCTGTGTCAGGGCAATACTTGAGATGATGCCGGAAGGCAGCGTTGTATCCTGGGGAGGAAGCGCTTCCATACAGGAGAGCGGGATGATGGATGCGCTGAAGCAGGGAAATTACCGGCTGATTGACCGTTCTGAAGCCAAAACACCGGAGGAACAGCGTGAAATCTATGCCCGGACCGTTATGTCCGATTACTATTTTATGAGCAGTAATGCAATTACTTATGAAGGGGAACTTGTGAACTTTGACGGAAACGGAAACCGGGTGGGCTGCCTGATTCACGGCCCCAGGCATGTGATGCTCATTGTGGGGATGAATAAGGTGACAGCTTCCCTGGAAAGCGCCGTCCAGCGTGTCCGCACCATGGCCTGCCCGCCCAATGCCGTCCGCCTGAACCGCCAAACACCCTGCGCAGCCACGGGGAAATGCGGAGACTGTCTGTCTCCCGATTGTTTCTGCAACCAGCTTGTTATAACAAGGCGCAGCGGCCATACAGGCCGGATTAAGGTATTCCTGGTTGCCGAGGATCTGGGGTTCTGAATAAGCTGAAACAGATGCAGAATAAATGAGCGCAGCCGCGGCATCTGAATGAGCGCAGGCACAAAAAGCGTGAAATTCCGGCCGTGAGCCATGGAATTTCACGCTTTTTTCTTTTTAGCCTGCCTGTATCAAATCCGTATGTTAAATCTGAACCAGCACAAACATATTATAAATTGCACGGATTGCCGTTTCAAAGTCCTCATTTCTTACGCCGATGATGATATTCAGCTCGCTGGAGCCCTGATCAATCATTTTTACGTTTACATTGGAATGGGCAAGGGCGGAAAAGATTCTGCCGGCCGTTCCTCTTGTGGACTTCATGCCGCGGCCCACAACTGCAATAAGGGCCAGATCGGATTCAATATCAATGGTATCCGGGTGGGCAAGACGGTGGATGGCGGACACCACCTTCTGCTCCTTATCCATAAATTCATCCTGATGCACGAAAACTGTCATGGTATCGATGCCGGAAGGCACATGTTCAAAGGAAATGCCGCTGTCCTCAAAGGCCTGGAGCACCTTGCGGCCAAAGCCGATTTCCGCATTCATCATGTCTTTTTCAATATTGACGGAACAGAAGCCCCTCTTTCCTGCAATTCCCGTAATGACGAATTTGGATTTCTGGCAGGTGCTTTCCACAATCCATGTTCCGTTATCGTCCGGCGCATTGGTATTGCGGATATTGATGGGAATCCCTTCCTTTCTTACAGGGAAAATAGCGTCCTCATGGAGAACCGTTGCCCCCATATAGGAAAGCTCCCGCAGCTCCTTATAGGTGATGGTATCGATGCCTACGGGGTTGGGGATGATACGGGGATCCGCAATCAGGAAGCCCGAAACATCAGTCCAGTTTTCATAAACCTCCGCATGAACAGCCTTTGCCACGATGGATCCTGTAATATCGGAACCTCCCCTGGAAAAAGTATGGACAGTACCGTCCGGCATAGCGCCGTAAAAACCGGGAATTACCGCATACTCTTCTTTTTCCAGTCTTGCAGACATCACCTTATCCGTTTTGTACGGATCAAAATTCCCGTCCTCGTCAAAGAAAATCACTTCCGCCGCATCAATAAAAGTAAATTTCAGATAGGCCGCCATGATGATGCCGTTCAGATATTCTCCTCTGGAAGCAGCATAATCCTTTCCCGCTTTTTTCTTAAAATTATCTAAAATGACTTTGAATTCTTCCTTCAGGGACAGTTCCAGGGAAAGCCCCTTGATAATTTCCTCATATCTTGCTTCAATCGCCTTCAGCTGATCCTGAAAGGGCTGCTCCTCTTGTGCGGCGGCATAGCAGGCATACAGCATATCCGTTACCTTGGTATCCTTTTTGCTGCGTTTCCCGGGAGCGGAGGGCACCACAAATCTCCTTTCCTTGTCAGAATTGATGATATCGCCTGCCTTTATAAACTGTTCAGCGCTGGCAAGGGAGCTTCCTCCGAATTTCACAACCTTCATAATAATAACCTATCCTCACGCCTGCTGATACGGCGTTTTTTTCCTTTCTTTTTTATGCTTTGGGACCAGACCGGCGGCCAGGCGCCGGTAAGGGCTTTTTACAGATGCATCTTCTGTTTGATTTCAAGGAATTTATCCATAAGCTTATACCCTTCAGGGATAAAATTCCCACTCAGGATAGCCTCTGCTTCATTATAATTCCAGTCATTCTTCTGCGGGCTGGTGCTGTCGTACAAAAGATAGGGTACGCTTTCCGCCGTATGGGTCCTTATCCTTATCGGCGTGGGATGATCCGGCATGACCAGAAGCCTGTAAGCCTCTCCGCTCCTGTCAAGGGCTTCCGTCAGCGGTCCAACCACCCTTGCATCCAGATATTCGATGGCCTGCAGCTTCTTTTCCACGCTGCCCTGGTGGCCCATCTCATCCGGCGCTTCTATATGAATATAGGCAAAATCATAGCCGTCCTTTATCAGGGCGTCCACCGCCGCCTGCGTTTTTCCTTCATAATTCGTATGTAAACCGCCGGTGGCTCCTTCCACCTGCGCCACATCCATCCCCGCGCCCACGGCAATCCCCTTCAGCAGGTCAACCGCGGATATCATGATCCCCTTTTTCCCGGTTTTCTCCTGGAAGGAGGGAAGTGCGGGCCTGGTTCCCGCTCCCCAGAACCAGCAGCAGTTGGCGGGATTCAACCCGTTTTTCCTGCGTTCCTTATTAATAGGATGATCCTTTAAAATCTCATAGCTTTTTTCCATCATTTCATAAAGCATTCTGTCAGCGGGCAGATAAGGGGCTATCTCCCTGCCCAGCACATCATGCGGGGGCGTCAGCTCTTCCACCTCGCCGTTCTGCCAAATCAGGCAGTGGCGGTAGCTGGTTCCCACATAAAAATGATAAGGGTCACGATCCAGCTTCTCCATCACGGCATGAAGCAGCACCGCACAATCCACCGTACTGATTTCCCCGGAGCTGTGATCCAGGATTCGCCTTTTGGAAAAAGGGATTCCCTCTTCCTCGGAAAGCGTTACTATATTACACCGCATGGCGATATCCGTATCCTGCATGGGAACCCCGATGCTCAATGCCTCCAGCGGAGAACGGCCCGAATAATATTTCCTGGGATCATAGCCGATTACCGACAGGTTCGCCGTGTCGGAGCCGGGCTTCATGCCTTCAGGTATGGTGCTTACCATGCCGATTTCGGATTTTTTGCTAAGCGCATCAAGCGCCGGCGTCTTTGCATACGATAAGGGGGTTTTTCCGTTCAGCCGGGAGATGGGCTCATCTGCCATTCCGTCTCCCAGCACCACCACATATTTCATTCATTCCTCGATTCCGCCGCCTGCCGCGGCCTGCCATACATTCTAGTCCTCTTCCAGGCGGATCCGGCTGATAAATCCGGGAAGCTCCGCCGACTTCTTCGCAAATTCCTTTTCCGTCATAACAGGGGTCACAAAGCCGTATTCACCGGTTATTCCCTCCGCTTCTATTTTATCCACATCTCCGAACAGCTTCTTTACCGCATCCTCCGAGCCTTCGGAAACACGCACGAAGAATTTCCGGGAAGCATCCTCCACGCTCTTAAGGGAAAGCTTTTCTTCCTCCCAGATACAGATGATGTGCTTGCGTCCGTGCTTCGCACAGTCAATCACATCGGAAACCACCGCGCTGGCGGTAGGCAGCTTTCCGGCGCCTCTTCCGTAATACATGGAGTCACCCAAGGTATTGCCCCTGATGAAAATAGCGTTAAACACATCATTTACACCGCGCAGCGGATTCTTCTCCCCAATCATAAAGGGCGCCACCATGGCATAATATTCGCCGTCCAGCTCACGGCTCTTGGCCAGAAGCTTGATGAATTTATTCATCTTTTTGGCATAGAGGAAATCCTCTTTTGTGATTTTCGTGATTCCTTCTGTGTAAATATCCTCGTAACGCACGGTTTTCCCGGTCATCAGGGAGGAAAGGATGGCGATTTTACGGCAGGCGTCATAGCCCTCCACATCGGCCTCGGGATTGCGTTCCGCATACCCCTTATCCTGCGCTTCCTTCAGACAGGAATCAAAATCACTTCCCTCTTCCGCCATTTTAGTCAATATATAATTGGTGGTTCCGTTAAGGATACCGTTAATCAGCTCAATTCGTTCTGCCGTAAGCGCTACATTCAGCGGACGGATAATGGGGATGCCGCCGCCCACGCTGGCTTCAAACAGATAGTTGCATTCATTCTCTCGCGCCGTGCGGATAAGCTCGGCCCCATGGTTTGCAACCAGCTCCTTATTGGAGGTGCAGACGCTCTTCCCAGCCTTCAGGGCCTGCATGGAAAAAGTAAAGGCAGGCTCGTTGCCTCCCATGGTTTCACATATAATGGATACCTCAGGGTCATTCAGGATGATATTGTAATCATGCACTATCCTGTCTTCATAAGGATCTCCGGGAAAATCCCTCAGGTCCAGGATATATTTCACATGCAGCTCCTGTCCCGCCCTTTTGTCAATGACATCCTTGTTCGTCTCAATAACTTCAACAACACCGCTTCCTACCGTACCGTATCCCAGAACTGCTACGTTTATCATATCTCTTCCTCCGTCTTGCCACTTTTATGAAATTCTGTAACTGTTCAGTGTCCCTCGCAGTTACTGCTAAAATCCATCCTAAATCGCCTTTGGCGATGGATTTTAGCACTCTTGAATCACATTCTTACGGTCAACGCAGTAAATGCGCTGACCTGTTGAACAGTTACGAAATTCTATTCCTTCGCCAATATTTTGACGTTACGGACGCCTCTTCGCTCTTCCATGGTTTCCAGCATCCTGGAAACATCTCCCGTCGTGCTGAGCACCTGGACGCTGATGCTTAAGGATGCCACGCCGTTGATGGGGATACTCTGATGGATTGTCAGAATATTCGCCCCGAAATCCGCAATTACCTTCAGCACATCCGATAAAAGCCCCGGCTCATCTTCTATTGACATGGACAACGTAATTGTGGTACCCTGTGCAGTATCATGGAACGGAAAAATATCATCCTTATATTTGTAAAAAGAGCTCCGGCTGATATCCACTCTCTCCACCGCATCCTGTATTGTCGCCGCTTTTCCTGATTCCAGCAGGCGTTTTGCCTCAACTACCTTCAGCAGGACCTCAGGCACCGCCTTCTGTTTTACTACATAATAATCGCTCGTCTTCTGCATATTCCTCATCCTGTATCCCGGGCTGTTTTCATGCCTTCAGGCCCTTATCATATCATGTCTTTCCACTGCAAACAATTGTGTGCCACCGAGAGATATTGTAGCATAGGGTTTCCGGGAAAGCAACAAAAATTTACAGGCGGATTGTACTTTTAGAAATACAATCCGCCTGACACTGCATAAATATGCATTCAATTATACATTACAGCAAAAACAGCAGCAAATATCTCAGCAGGAGCAAAATCAGCATATGCACCGGATAAAAGAGATAAAAGAAATATTTATGCCCCTTCATATATCTTTTTCCGTTGCATAAATAGATCAGGGGGAATACGGCAATGCAGAAGCCCTCTATCCCCAGGCTGTCCACCGCATTCTCCAGGCTGCGCAGTCCCAGCGGCACGCCGATGAAATAAGAGGCAAGAAAAAGCGCAGGGGACAGGATACACTGCAGGCTCCTGTCCCCACGCAGCAAATACAGCACAACAATGAGGAAAACACCGCTGTATCCATAGTCCGTATGCAGCAGTCCGGCCGCCGTCATTCCCGCCGCCACAGCTGCGGCGCTGCACAGCCCGCCAAAAACCTGTGACTTCAGCCGCTCCCGGCACTGTCTTACCGCAGCCAGCGTCAGCAGCCCGGCCAGAAGCGTCCAGAACACATTCTGGTGCGCCATTGTCATTTTCCCATAAAAAAGAAGATCAAAGGGCGCCTCCGACAAAAGGGCAAACAGGAAAAGCCGCAGGGCATACCTGGCCACGCTCCTTGTATGCAGAAAGCCCTGCAGCAAAAGATAGCAATATATGGGAAAGGACAGACGTCCCACAGTCCTCAGAATCTGATACGCCGCATCACAGTATTGCCAGGCCGCGCCGCCTTCAGGGATGGTGTGAACAAGGAAATACTTCAGCAGCCCGGCCCCCACATGGTCAAGAAACATGGTCACAAGCGCCAGGAGCTTAAGCGCATCCTCTGAAAACATGCCGTTTGCATCCCGCAGATTTCTCAATACAATCCGGGTGTTTCCTTTACTTTTCATAATTACCTCAACTTAAAAATAACGGGGCATGCCGCCCCGTTATTTCTCCTCTTTTTATTACACAAGCGGATATTTGTCCGTCAATGTCTGCACAATCGCTCTCGCTTCCGGAATCTTTGCCTCGCCGCCCTTGATCACCAGTGCAATCGCTTCTGCGATCCTGTCCATATCCTCCGTATTCATGCCTCTGGAGGTAACGGCCGGCGTACCCAGACGGATGCCGCTGGTTACGAACGGAGACTTGGGATCGTTGGGGATGGTATTCTTATTGCAAGTAATATGCGCTTCGTCAAGCAGCTTCTCCACCGCCTTGCCCGTCAGATCAAAGTTGGTCAGATCCACAAGCATCAGGTGATTGTCCGTGCCGCCGGAAACGATTTTGATTTCTCTGCGCATCAGCCCCTTGCACAGCGCCTGGGCATTATCAATGATTCCCTGCTGGTACACCTTAAAGTCGTCACTGAGCGCTTCCTTAAAGCATACGGCCTTTGCAGCGATCACGTGCATCAGGGGGCCTCCCTGGATCCCGGGGAAAATAGCCTTGTTAAAATTATACTTCTCCGCAGCTTCCTTATTGCAGAGGATCATGCCTCCCCTGGGTCCGCGCAGCGTCTTATGGGTTGTAGTCGTTACCACATCCGCATAGGGGATCGGGCTGGGATGAAGCCCTGCGGCAACCAGGCCCGCAATATGGGCCATATCCACCATCAGGCAGGCTCCCACTTCGTCGGCAGCTTCCCTGAAGGCTTTGAAATCTATAGTTCTTGCATAGGCGGAAGCCCCTGCAATGATCATTTTAGGCTTGCATTCTCTGGCGAGCTGTTTCATTCTGTCATAATCGATGAAGCCTTCATCATTCACGCCGTAAGGCACAATGTTGAAGTATTTTCCTGACATATTCACCGGGCTGCCGTGTGTCAGATGTCCGCCGTGATCCAGATTCATACCCATAACGGTATCTCCCGGATTCAGGACGGCAAACTGAACCGCCATGTTGGCCTGTGCACCGGAGTGGGGCTGTACATTGGCATAATCACAGCCAAACAGCTTCTTCGCACGTTCAATGG
>OLQH01000481.1_pt1 | contig 43530 bp, 40 predicted proteins | sample 1672671 | NCBI WGS metagenome assembly OLQH01 (sample SAMEA3136712, study PRJEB25190) | human gut metagenome
AAATACGCGGCCTAAGGACCGGCGAGTTTATACGCCCCTTACAGGAAACCCTGCACGGCTGGCGCAGGGGGAAGAAAATCCAAACCGGCTGTCAGCCCCGAAAACAGGGGCCGGAGAGGACAGGGGCATGGGCGAAGTTTGAGTAATAAAAATGCAGGAGTATATATATGAAAAAAATAAAAAAAGGACGTGCAGTTTTCAGCGTTGTCAATTATATGTTTTTATCATTACTGGCGTTGCTGTGTATTCTCCCTCTGCTGACTATTCTGGCGATGTCTTTTTCCAGCGCCACAGCGGTTGCCGCAGGAAAGGTTACACTATGGCCGGTAGAGTTTACGACAATGGCCTATCAATATGTTATTGAAAAAAAGGAATTCTGGACGTCTCTGTTAAAGAGTGTGGAACGGGTTTTAATAGGGGTGCCGTTGTCAATGATTCTTACAATCCTTATTGCCTATCCGCTATCTAAGGAGAAAGAACAGCTTCGGGCAAGAGGAGTCTATGTGTGGCTGTTTTTCTTTACCATGTTGTTTTCAGGCGGGCTGATTCCCGGGTACTTACTGATAACCAATCTTCATTTAATGGACACCATATGGGCATTGATACTTCCCACCATTCTGTCTGTATATAATATTGTTCTTATGATTAATTTCTTCCGAGGAATACCCAAAGAATTGGAGGAAGCAGCGATTATAGACGGGGCCAGCCATTTTACAACATGCTTCCGTGTATATGTTCCGTGTGCCAAACCATCGATTGCGACACTGACTTTATTTTCATTTATAACACAATGGAACAGCTATTTTGACGGGCTGATATTTTCGAATTTCCCTTCCAGTTATCCGCTGGCCTCTTATTTGTATACGGTGGTTGTGAAAAGAGATTTAAGTCTGCTGAGTATCGATGAGATAAAGCTGCTGTCTGTTGTGGATGACAGGACTATCCGCTGCGCGCAGATATTTATTTCACTCATTCCGATCATGCTTATCTATCCTTTTGCGCAGAAATATTTTGTAAAAGGCATGACGGTCGGATCAGTAAAAGGGTAAGGGAAAGCTGGAAAATATGAAAATAACAGAATGTAAAACGAATCATTATGTAAATCCTTTGGGATACTGCTTTGAGAATCCGGTTTTTTCATGGAAGGTCACGGATGCCGAGGGGAAAAAGATGGTATCTGCAAGAATCCTGATTGCAGCGGATGAAAGGATGGAGCAAAGAATTACAGATACGGGATATCAGACGGATATCAGCTCTCTGGCGGCGCCGGTTATGATGAAAATGAAGCCGAGGACAAGGTATTACTGGACGGTATGTGTCCGTACCGATGCGGATGAGGAGGCTGTCAGCGATGTACATTGGTTTGAGAGCGCTAAGGAAGGGGAGAACTGGGAGGGAAAGTGGATAGGCTGTTTGACGGAAGGCAAGGAAAGCCCTGTATTTTATAAGGAGATAGAGATTGCCAAAAGGGTCAGCCGTGCACGGTTATACATAACGGGCCTCGGGCTGTATGAGGCTATGTGGGACGGAAACAAGATTGGTGAAGAGCTGCTGACGCCTTACTGTAATAATTATAACAGCTGGATTCAATATCAGACCTATGATGTGACGGACAGGATACAGCAGAGCGGAACCTTGTCCGTAATGCTTGGCCCGGGCTGGTATAAAGGGAGATTCGGATATGCCGGAAATTGGGAAAAAGGATATTACGGCGATGGTTTTAAACTGTTATCCGAGCTTCGTATTGAATATGAGGACGGTTCGGAACAGATCATCGGAACGGATGACAGCTGGAAGGTAAGGACATCCAATCTTGTGTTCTCCGGCATTTATGATGGGGAATGGAGAGATGATACAAGAAAAACCGGAGAGGACGGCAGCGCAGTCTGTGTGGAAGCGCCCAGGGGAAAGCTGACGGCCAGGCTCAGTACGCCGGTAACGGTGAAGACAGAATTTCCGGTGGAACGCCTGATTCATACGCCTGCCGGTGAAACGGTGCTGGATCTGGGCCAAAATATAACCGGCATTTTTTCACTGCGTGTAAATGAGCCTGAAGGGACGGTAATACACATACAGACAGGTGAGATACTGCAGCAGGGAAACTTTTACAGGGATAATCTGCGGTCGGCGCGATCGGAATATTTTTATATTTCCAACGGCACGGAGCAGACAATTACTCCTCATTTTACATTTTATGGATATCGTTATGTGAAAATAGAAAAGACCCTCTGCGAAGATCCGGCAGAAGCTTATGCGGTAATGGAAGGAGAAAAAAAGGATGTTATCTATACTCCGATGCCGGATAGCGTGAAGGATAATTTTGTCGGCCTGGCGGTTTATTCTTCGCTTCCGAGAACAGGGAGCCTGGTTACCGGCAATCCTTTATTGAACCGGCTGATTTTAAATACGGAATGGGGACAGAAGGATAATTTTGTGGATGTGCCCACAGACTGCCCGCAAAGAGATGAACGGATGGGATGGACCGGAGATGCACAGGTGTTTTCCGCTACGGCATGCTATATCAGGGATTGTTATTCCTTCTACTACAAATATATATTTGACATGGAAACCGAGCAAGAAAGCCGCGGGGGGATGGTTCCGAATGTGGTACCGGCCTTTGATGTGGACAGTACGTCCTCTGTCTGGGGGGATGCGACAACCATCATACCCTGGAATATGTACCGTTTTTATGGAGATGCCGGCATATTGGAAAAGCATTACCGCAGTATGAAGGCCTGGGTTGACTATATGACGTCGGTCAATGAAACAGCAGAAGGGAAAAAAGACGGATGGCGCAGGGCCATACATTACGGAGACTGGCTGGCCCTTGATGGAGACGGCGGCACAGAAGGCGTGAAAGGCGGGACGGATGACGGATTCATTGCCGATGTTTATTACCGGTTAAGCGCGCAGCTGACGGCAAAGACTGCCCGCATTCTCGGGAAAACGGAGGATGCTGAAAAATATGAGGCTTTGTCAGACAACATTTTAAAGGAAATCAGGGCGGAATATTATTCTCCGAACGGACGGAGCTGTGTCAATACACAGACAGGCTATTTACTGACTTTACGCCATGGGTTAAGTAAGGACAGGGAAAGAACCGGCATTGATTTAAAGAGGAGCTTAAAATCGAATGGAAACCGGCTGCAGACCGGCTTTGTCGGGACGCCGATTCTTCTGGAAGAGCTCACGAAGGCCGGGATGAGCGATCTGGCATATCATCTTTTGTTAAATGAGGATTATCCGGGATGGCTGTATGAGGTTAAGCTGGGAGCCACGACTATCTGGGAGAGATGGAACAGTGTTTTGGCAGACGGAAGTATCTCTTCCACAGGGATGAACAGTCTGAATCATTATTCCTATGGTGCCGTTGTGGAATGGATGTATTCATATATGGCGGGTATCAGACAGGCGGAGGATTCTGTCGGATTCCAAAAAGTAATATTGGCGCCGGTACCGGATCCTCGTGTGGGACAGGCGGCGTGTGAGTATAATTCTGCCTCCGGTTTGTGGAAATCCGCCTGGAAATTCGAAGATGGATGTCATATCCGGCTGGCATTTTCAGTCCCGTTCGGGTGTGAGGCTGTTCTTTATCTGCCTCTGGCACCGGCTGAAATTTTTGCGGATAAAAAGAATCCCATTTTTGAATGTGTACGGGAAAACGTCTGCTATCTTACAGCGGGAGAATATGAGATTACATATAAGATCAGGGAGCCGGAGAAGGACGCGGAAGAGGAATAATCCTGTTCAGGCAAAGTATTTCTTCAGAATTATTTTGCCTGAACAAACACGGCACAGCTCATGACTGGCGGTGCTGCATGATATTCCGAAACTGCAGGGGAGTGATACCGGATATCTGTTTAAACTTATGGATGAAATGCGAAGAACTGTTGTAGCCCACGGTCAGCGAAATATCCAGGATGGATAATTGTGTTGTGGCTAACAGGTTTTTTGCATGGTTAAAGCGTAATTCATCAATATAGGATTTGAAGCTGCGCTGAAAGCATTTTTTAAATGTCTGGCAAAAAAAGGTATGCGAATAAAAGGATAAATTAATGATATCATTCACCGACATGGAAAATATTTCAGGGCGCTGGGTTTCCTGTAAAAAGGCCTCAAGCCAGGCGGGACAATTGATCTGCCGGGAATAAAGGTTCTCGAAAAAGACGCCTAATATCTCAATGATAACGGAGAGGACACATTTCTTGTAGGTTTCCCGCATGTCGTCATTTTTAGCGAGGATGTAATTTACTTCCAGCTTACGTGCCTTTTTCACAATTACAGTGAATTCATCATAGCTGAGATTACATTTTTTTTCAGAGGCGTCTTTCATTAAAAAATCATATAATTCTTCGTTGAATAAATTAAGGCAGATCTGCCTGAGCTGTTCACGGGTGATGTATAAATCTATATGCTCATGATCCTTGCTCAGGTCGGTAATGCTGTGCAGGGGAAGATGATTAAGGAAAAAAACATCCCCGTTGACAATGGTTTCAGAGACACCGTCTACCGTATTGACCGCTGTGCCGTTAGTGACCAGAACAAACTCACAGTTTACGTGGACGTGTTCCGGAGCCATGAGGTGATGGGTGTATGCAGTCAATACTTCATTCTCAAAAATAAGTTGTTTATACATGGCATCTCCTTTGCATATTGCTGCTAATTTGAAAAATATCATAACGGCGAAAATATGTCAATGAGATAGTTGAATTAACTGTGTTTCAAGTATAGAAAGCATGAAAATGCATTTACGGCCGATGGGGATACGAGCGTATCCCTGTCGGCCGTTACCTGTAGCCGCGGGGAACGATCATATATTGCCGGCGCAGCCCTGCCCTTATGGCGGCATATGGTATATGCCATAATGACGTATGCAGTGAAGGGATCATTATAATATATTTTATTAATACAGAAAGAAAAAGTAGTTTAAGCAGATTTGTGGAAGAATATATTGTACATATGTAATGTACAAATACAGATTATATTTTAATAGCGTTACATTTCCCTGAATAACAGTAGTTTATAGGGTTCAATTTCCAAAGCTTCCGCTATGGCAAACAATAAGTCAAGTGATAGCTGGCGCAGAACGTTAGGCGCTTCTATAGCGCCAAGATGCTGACGGCTGATACCAATTTTTTCAGCTAATTGTTCCTGGGTCAGCTTTTTATGTTTTCGGTAATAAGATATATTGTAGCCTATTTCAATATAATTTTGGTCATAATTATGCAAGGGAAAAAGGTTTTGTGCCATTTCATTATCCTCCATAAATTTATTTTATCCAAAACCTGAAATAATAAAAATAATGCAATGAATATCTACTGATATCTATAAAATAACAATATGTAATTAGGAGGTATAAAATGCAGAAGATTATAGGTGTACTCAGAATGAGAAAAAACTTGAATGTTATTTAGTGAAGGTATAAGATATACAATAAATTCAGGAGGAAATATTGTGTATCGGATTGCGATTTGTGATGATGAAATAAATGTATGCACAGGCTTAGAAGAAATGCTTCAGAAGATTATGCAGGAATTTAATGTGCAATTTGAAATTGAACCATGGTTTTCTGGAGAAAGGCTGTGCCAGGATTTAGATGCCGGAAACAGGTATGAGTTGATTTTTCTTGATATCCAAATGCTGACGCTGAATGGAATCGATGTGGGGAAATTAATAAGAAATGATTTGAATGATTTTAAAACGCAAATTGTTTATATTTCCTATCATAAAGACTATGCCATACATCTTTTTAAAACACAGCCGTTGGATTTCCTGGTAAAACCGCTTGCTTATGATGCAGTGAAAGACGTAATAAGAACATTTCTAAAATTAGAGGAAAAGAAAAAAGTTTTTTTTGAGTACCATATTGGAAATAATTACTATAAACAGCCATGTGATGATATTGTATACCTACAAAGTGATGACAAAAAAATCCAAATGATTCTATTTCAGGAAAAGAAAGAATTTTATGGCAAGTTAAAGACAATAATGTCGCAACTGCCGTCTAATTTTTTGCAAATTCATCAATCCTTTGCGGTGAATCAGGATTATGTGAAGGAGTATGCCTACGAAAAGGTAACGATGATAAATGGGCATACGCTGAGTATAAGCAGACCATATAGAAATATTGTCAGAGAAAAGTTAATCAGGAAAAAAGAGGGTGGCGGGAAATGAATACGAATGATATTTTAATTGCATCAATAACCAATCTTTTCCGTGTCTATATTATCTGGAGATTTATAAAGCTTTTTTTTGATACCGGAAAAGTAAGTAAAAAAATGGAAGCCGCTGTATATCTGCTTTTTTTTGCGCTTACCTTCTCCGTTTTTGTGGCTTTCCATACTCCGGCTGTAAATATCATCACTAATTTAATCGGATTGTTTTTTCTCACACTGTTATACGAGGGCAGTTACAAAAAAAGGCTGACGGCAGCTATTTTAATATACAGCGTTAATATGGTTTGCGATATAGTTTCAGCCTATTTGTTCCTGAATTATAATATGGGAGAGCCTACATCACAAATTTTTTCGATTGTTACGGATTTACTGATTCTGGTATGTCAATTAGTTGCGGCAAAAGTTTTGGGTAATCAGGCTAAGCAGGAATATATTAAGGGGTTAAAAATCTTATTGATTATCCCTATATTAAGCATTTGTATGCTTTTTTTTTTGATATATGCTAATTTACAAAACAGGCGCCTGCTGATTGGTGAAAGCATAGGGATACTGGTTATCAATATGGTAGTATTTTATTTGTACCATACCTTGATTGACATTCATCAGCAGCTATATGAAAAGGAAATTTTAAGCCAGCAGATAAAGATTTATTCCAATCAGTTGGAAGTTATTTCTCAAACACAAAAACAGGTTCATGCCTTACGGCATGATATGATGCTCCATATAAAAGAATTATATAATTTAGCGGAAAAAAATAAAAAGGAGAAAATGACAGAGTATTTGAATAAAATGGAAGCTTCCATCAGAAATGTTAAGGAGTATATTTATTCCGGAAATAAGGACATTGACGGAATTCTTAATTATATGATAGAAAAAGCAAATACGGTGTTAGAGCATGTAGAAGCTGAGGTAAAAATTCCTCAGGAGCTGAATGTCGATAGCTTTGAATTAACTGTTATTCTGGGAAATCTTTTGGAAAATGCGATTGAAGCTGCGCTTCAGGCGGAAGAAAAAACTCTTAAATTTAAGATGTATGCGGAAAAGGGACTTGTTTTTATCAATATTACTAACAAATATGCAGGAAAAATAGAAAAGGAAGGCAATCGTTTTATCTCCTCAAAAAAAGATGGAATGAACCATGGATTTGGAATAGAGAATGTGAGAGAAGTTGTTGAAAGGTACAACGGCGCAATGGATGTGACATATAATGAAGATACATTCAAGGTAAGGGTCATGTTGTATTTATCAGAGCTTCGATAATTTTATCAGTTGATTTTCAGAGAAAAACCGGAAGAAACACCGCGGCGGATAACTTATTTGAATTATCCATCGCGGTGTTTATGCTAATTTCGGCAAAAAATATGGTTAATTTCGCATAATGTAAAAATAATATAAGAAAAAGTGATAATATGTAAAAAAATTAAGGAGGGTATTTCCATGAAAAACAAAAAACTGACAACAATTTATACGAAGGCAATAGTGAAAATAGCACGAAAGGCAGCGGCAATGGAGGCAAATTCATCTTGCCCGTGCATCGGCTTCCAGCCGGAAATTCCTGAATCCGTTAAAAAATTAAGCAAAATAAAAAAATGAGACATACATTTACGGAAGCATTGATTCAAGAGAGTGAATGGATTCCTGCGGATGAAAAAGAAATCATTCTTTTCGGATTGCAGCAGGGAAAAAGCATGGTGAACAGTATCCTAATAACCTTGGCTATTGGAATTATAATGAACCTTTTTTGGGAGAGTGTTCTGTTTGTCATTTGTTTTTTCCCGTTAAGAAGATACGCAGGCGGATTTCATGCAAAAACACAATTAAGGTGTATGGTGATTTCAATTTCAGCAATTATAACGGCATTTTTGCTGTTAAAGACAATATGCTGGACGAAATGGTTGATTGTGCTTTGCAGTGCCGCATGTTTCTTCATTATTTGTTTCACAGCGCCTGTAGGAAATGAAAAAAGGGTTTTAGAGGCAGAGGAAAAAAGAATTTTTGGCAGAAAAGCAAAAATAATTGCAGGGATACAGTTTATTTTTACTATGGCGTTAGTGTATTCTGCACAATATCAAGCGGCTGCCATAATAGTTGTTTCTTATTTTTTGGTGATTTTTTGCCTGTTTGCCGGTCAGATAAAAATAAGTTATTTTGGGAAATCATAGGGGGAATGTAATGAAAGAAATGAAAGCCTCATCTGTAAAAAGAAAATTACTGCTTTGGGTGGTGATTCTGACAGAGGCTTTCCTGTGTTCTTTTGGCGCGCCATTTCAAGCATCTGCCGAAGAAAACGGGCAGAGCGCCGGAAACGAAAAAACGGAGGTCGTATTTTTGCTGGACGCCAGCGTATCCATGAATAAATATGATAAAGATCATGAAGTGACAGAGGCCATACGGCAGATGGCGTATAGCCTCCCTTCCTGTTATGAGGCAGGATTTGTTGCTTATAATACGGAAATCCAGGTAAAAGAGCCCTTAACTTCTAATCCGGAAGCATTGGACGCCGCTTTGGAAACTGTTACATACAGCGGTTACACCAATGCCGGCGTCGGACTTACGGAAGCGGTGGCTCTTTTTTCAGAAGATAAAGAGGTAAAGCGGTATATCATCATGATTTCTGACGGAGAAATCGATATGCCAGGCAAGAAAGAGAAGGAGCTTTCCCGTGAAAGCTACGTGGAGGCGGCAAACCGGGCAAAGGAAAAAGGAATACAAATATTAATAGGAGCAATCGGAACAGAGATAGACGCCTCCATGCACATATTTGACGGCGCTGAATTAACAGACGGAGCGATTTACTGGGAAGAACAGGCAGGATCGGCGGCGCAGATGATAGAACGGATGGCCCGGGCCCGGCTGAAAATTCCATGGCAGGCTGTGGGAATTACAGACGCAGGTGGCGGCAGCGTCCGCGCAAAACTGCCTGCAGGAGCAGGCCGTGTCAGACTGATACTGACAGCGGAGGGAAAATTAGAAGAGATAACGGCGGACTATTCTGCGGAGAGCGGGCATACAACAACCGGAACAAAATATGTTGTCGTGGATATGCTAAGACCTTCCTCCGAGTATGCAGACATTCATTTTCAGGCGGAGGCTGCAGTTAATGTTAAGGCATACCTGATTGCGGAATATTTTGTGAAGCCGGAGGTGGAGGTTTCTTACCGGATAGAGGCAAAGGAACAGACGCAACAAGAGATAAAAAAGCATATCCCTCCTGAGTATGAGCATTTTGCGGATATTGCCATCAAGCTGGCGGATACCCAGGGAGAGAAAGAGAATCTCTGGGATAATGAGAAATTTGAAGGACAGGAAGTTTCCTTTTTGATAAATGATGCTCCTTATATGGGGATAATCAGAGAGGGGCAGATAAAGACCGTCCTGCCGGCGGACGGCATAGAAGCCGTAACGGTTTCTGTCAATAGGGACCAGTGGCCAGACATTTATTACATAGAACAGCCGGTTACAGTGGAAATTGAAAAATATGCGGACCCGGAGCCCGCGCCTGCGCCGGATTACAGACCTTTATGGATAATATTAGGCATACTGGCGGCGGCAATACTGCTCATTGTTTTCCGGCTGATGAAAAAAAGAAGCGCCACCGTCATTTATATAGCGGCCTCTCCGAAAGAGTCTGAAAAAAAGATGGAAACGAAAAACTGCACTTATTCGGGGCGGTTTTCCATGTATGTGGTAAGAACCAGGGAAGGAAGGGACATACCGCCCCAGAGTTATGTGCTTTTTGGGCGGGCGAACGGAAGGCTGACCCTGGATAAAATCCTAACCTCCTGCGGCATAAAGTTTGGGAAAATCGGAGCGGAGGATATTATCTTTTACCCGGGGCAGGACCACAGCATTATTATGATGGACCAGTCGGAGGGCTGCACCGTTATGCGGGGCTCTGAAATTATGAAAAAGGGCATGGGGTATCCGGTATTTTATAATGAAAAGATTACAGTGACCTTTGAGGATGAAATGACGGAAATGGAAATCCACTACAAAAATTTAAAGCCCGGCGAGAGGGAGCTGATAAAAGGAATTTAAGAAGTAAAAAAATAGAACCAATATACAAAAGGAGGAGCAATCAATCATGGGAAATGCAATCAAACAGACAAACCGGACAATGCTTACGGAAGTGATTAACCCGGAAAAACTGGATTTGCTGACGTTAGTAGGGGATGTGCGGGGAATGGAAAGCCTGTCGGATGACAAGATAAAGGAAATCAACGACCATCTGCTGGTGCGCAGCTTTGACGAGCTGTTAGAAAAATTTGAACCGGTGGTATACTGCTTTTTTAACGCAAATAACCAGAAGGTCATGTACCAGCTCAACAAACCGGAAAATATCCCGGAGGAAATGCTGTCGGAAATTCCATTGAACAGGCAGAACGAATTTATGGGAATGCTCATGTCCATGATTGATACCAAACGTTCAGAGGGAACCATCAATGTAGACTTTAAGTTTGACAAGCTGACCGATATGATTTCCCCGAAAAAAGTGATGGACGCCATCCGCCAGAACCGGAAGGAGCTTCAATACACCTATGGCGAATACGCCAAGCTGGACGAAGAAGACCCGAAGAAAAAGGATTTAGCGGATAAGCTGAATGTGATGTTTGAGGAAGCAAGCGCCAATTATAATAACGTTATGGCCATGCTGCCGCTTGCGATTGAAGATACAAAAACCCGCCTTCTTTTGGGAGACGGCAGGGAGGAAAAGGACAACACGCCGTTAACGCTTGGCGTCTTAAGCATGGGAGAACAGGGAGAGCTGCGGGTGTTGGAAGCTCCCAAGGTGGAAACCACCTCTTTGGTAACGGTGGACGACCAGGTAAATACCGGTCTGATAGCGGCGCTGAAAGAAGATTATCAGGCTTTAAATGAAGAAAGCAACGGATATGTGGAAGCGCTTGTGGCAAGAACCTTCTGCCCGCTAACCTCCACCATGGAAAGCAGGGTGGATAAGGAGACGGAGGTTGCCAATTACAATTCCTATTTGGAATTTTATAAAGAATCCAAGGACGCTTTTATTAAAACGGTAAAGCCGTTAATAGAAAATCTTCTGGGAATCTGGTGCTTTTTTGAGCAGTATCCTAAAAAATTAAAGGGAATGAGGCCCTCTCTCCTTATAACCAATGTTTCCAACGAGCTGTTAGCTAAATCCAGCAATATTTCACGGCTGATTACCTATTTAAACACAGTGAACGCAAAGAATGATTTCAGCAACACGGTGTGGTATTCCATTATGCCCAATGTATCTTTGGATCAGTACAGCAAAATGAAGCTGACAAGAGAACGCTTCAAAGGAAACTCCAAGGCAGAGAAGAATAATACTAACAGCGTGGAATCCCTTATAAGAATACTTGATGTGTTTAAGGACTATGCGGTGCAGTGTTTCTTCAGCTATGAGGCGGATGACAGTACAACCTTTAACGCGCTGGCAACGGAGGGCATTGAAAAGTATGAAACCAGATGCGCCTCCCTGATAGGAAAGCCCTTCAGTGAATTTGCCATTCCCTGTCTGCCTAATTTTACCATTATTCCCAAGGATAAGTCCGGCGTCATTCTGGACAGGCGTATGGTAATCAATGACGATGTGGTGGAGCTGTCAAAAGAAAAAGAAGATATCATGAAGCTCTGGATTGACGGCGTTTACGTGGGAGCGGCCTATGTGGCTGCGGGAATTGTGGCGGCGTACCAGTGTCCGGAATATATCAAGGATAAATTCGGCAAAGCAAAGATTGACATGGAGCTGCCGGGGGTGCGGTTTGACATTGAGGCTGACGACCATAATCTGGTTGCCTGCACCACTCTGGCAAAGGAAATCACCGGTTTTACCAATTCCATTAAAACGGATATTAACAGGAAAAACTTCGGGTTTGTGTTCAGCTCCGAAAATGCGGTTTACAAGGGAAACAACATCACGAATATCATGGTTTATAAGGCAAGGAACCTGATGACGGACGGCAGTATGTACGAGCCAATTTACAAAACCCAGGTAACCACTTACATAGAGCGGGTAATGCGCCACGGAACAGGTGATTTTAAAGAGGATTCCATTGTATCCTTCTTTTCCAACAATCCCAACAGCCAGAAAAGCAAGTGGCTGTCGAAAAGAGAGTGCATCAATGCAATTCTGGGGAAGGGTGATGATATTGAATATATCATTGATGAAGAAAACGGCTACTGTACTTTGAATATCACCTTTAACGGAAATATCAAAAACCTGGAGGTTGAGATTAACCGGCTGTCCAATAAGGCATAGCATCGTGTGCAGAGTCTAAAAGCCATTTACTGACATGAAAATCCGACAGGAAACTTTGGAAACGGAAATAAGTTTCTAAAAATCCGTGGGAATCATGTTTGGAGGCAGGATTCAGGAGAGGAAAAACTGGCAGGTCGCTTTCAGAGTTTGCGGCAACAAGTATATATAAATCGTAACCATAATAAAAGCAGTCTCTGGAAGAATCCCAGCCAATATCACAGTCAGGCTGGGAAAAGAAACGGCCACAGCCACAATCTGTGATTCCGTTATCGGCACACTTACAAATACGGTGTTTCCGTTCCCTTGCAGAGGTGACAACAGGAGTACAATCCCCTGCGATCGAGAGTTTGGAAGTATCAATCAATCCTTTGGATACAGAAAGGGTTAAAAACTCATGGGTATAGATTTTGAACAGAGAAGCATAGGGCTGATCATCAATGGAAAAAGAGGATGCCTCTAAGGATTGAAACAATTGTTCAACAGTGATGGATTCAATAGAATCGGCTTTAGTGCCCTTGGATTTAGGTTTTTTGACTTTTTTCTTTTTTACAGGATGAATATGCGGGGAAAGGTTGTCAGGATCAGAATCCCAAAGCCTGTGGAAGAAATCATAAAAAGTACCGACCCTGGGAGTGTCGCCAAAAGGGAAAACGCTGAGAATGGCATAGAGGGGGGGGATCTTTAATTGAGCCGCCCAGTCGGGAAGGGAAAGGATTTTAAAATCAATGGATAAAAGATAGGAACACTGCATACAGGAAGGAGTTCTGGGTTTTGGACCCAAAACAGAATATTTGCTGCGGAGTAATTCATCTGTATAGGAAAGATCAAGAAGCCAGAAACGCTCAATGATGTCCCACACAGATTTGGAAAATACAGTGGGATCCGGATAATAGATACGAAGATTTTCAAGAACAAAGTTTTGATAGGCGGTATGACTGCCAGAATTAACAGGTAACATAAAATCGCCCTCCAGTCGAAAATAAAATATATATAATCGGCATCGCCGCAAATTTTGAGCGATTTGTCAAGCATTTTTTGATAAAAAAGGGGGGATTTTAATAAAAGTGGAATCTGAAAGCCTTGAATTTACTGGCTTATAGATTCCGAGAGATCATCAATAAGAAAAGGAGGATTTAGTTATGGGATTTCGCATGAAAATCACCGGAGGGCCTGAAGAAATTACGTTTGACGAAAAAAGTATTACAAAAGTGGATTTTAATTCTGTTTCTCCCGCGGACTCCAACGCCAGAGCAACCGATTTTGGAATGGACGTGAAGGTGTGGGGAAAGATGCTATACAAGCTGGGAGGCGAAGGAACGGACTCAACTCTTGGTCTGGCAGCCTGGTCGCAGGTGCCCTCTGAAAAATCAGACTGTTACAGAAACGCTCAGATCACGGTAGTGTCCGCAGGCCAGATTGTACGCCAGTTTACGCTGCCCAATGCCTTTGTTGTGGAATACAGCGAAGAAGTGGATGACGAGAGCGGCGTTGGAACCTTTTATATTCATATGAAGCAGAAAAAAGATGAAAATGCGGCGGCAAAAATCGAAGGCGGCTTCGGCGGCGAATAAACAGCAGATGAAAGGAGGAGTAAGATATGTCATACAGAGTAACGATAGACGGAACGGAAAGCTTTGAAATTGCCAAGGAGTGCGTCAGGAGCGTGAAGTTTACAACAGATATTCCATTAGACTCCAATGCCAGGACAAAGGATGTGGGAAGCACCCTTATTATTACCGGAAGAATCCTGACGGCGGTGGACGGCGATCCCTTTGACAGCACAAGGAAGCTGGCACTGTGGTCGGCAATACCGGCGGAAAAGTCAGACTGCTACCGCAAGGTAACCGTGGAGCATATAGCGGCGGGGGTTATGGAACGGAAATATTATTTTCCCAATGCTTTTGTTATCGAGTATAAGGAAAACTTTGGCGATTCGGAAGGAACCGGAACCTTTACGCTGACCATCAAGCAGAAAAAGGATAAATTAAACGGCATTACAGTGGAGGGCGGATACCCGGCCGCATAAAAAAGCAGAGGGCGTATCTGGAAGGGTACGCCTTTTGTAATATATAGGGAAGAACACCCTATATATTGCAAAAGGCCTGTGGGGATCGCACTGCGGCGAAGAGGAATTATACCGCTAAAGCGACTCGCCGCAAGCGGGATTCTAGCTTATTGTTTAGGGAAGCTATATAGGAAGGTCTATGAAAAATGGATTTTTACAAAGTATTGGAAGTTTCACAGAAGGCAACAGAGGAAGAATTAAAAAGCTCCTACCGCCGGTTATCCAAGAAATACCATCCGGACGTAAATCCGGGAAATGCAGAGGCGGAAAAGCGGTTTCAGGAAATATCGGAAGCCTATGGGGTTCTGGGAGATAAGGAAAAACGAAAGGCCTATGATAAGGAGCGCCGGTCACGGGATTTTGGCGCAGAAACTACAAAAAAGAAAACAGCGGGAAGAACGACGGGAAGCAGCCCGCAGTTTGACATAAATAACATGGCTTCCCAGTTTGAAAGCTTTTTTGGATTCCACCCGGACAGCGGGGAAATTCATGAACAGGCGTTTGACTTAAACAAGGGAAAAAAGACAAACCCGATTGACACAACAGGTTTGTTTGAAAGATATATGGGAGTTCCAAAGGGAGGAGGAAAAAGCAGTGAATAAGAAACGGGCGGCGGATACCACGATTTTTCTGGTTTTTATTGCCATTACATTGATTGCCGGATTCTATAGAGAACAGCTTCAGGGCAGCTCCCTTTTTATCTGGGGAGCAGGAGCCGGGGCGGTTATTTTCCTGATACAGGCGTTACGGGATAAGGAATCATTTCCGCGGTCACTGTCTGAAGGACAGAGAAACCTTCCCACGGATTCACAGGTTATTACAGAGGCGGTGCTGCTCAGTGAAGAAAATACGGAGCTGATGGCATGGGATATGTATGGTAAGACTTCCCTGGTAATTGGGAGGGAGGGCAAAGACTGTCAGGCGGATATTGATTTGCAGGAAAGCCCCTTTGCCGGCATGGTGGACAGAGAGCATGCAGTGCTTAATTTTTCCGCCGGGAGCTGGTTTGTGGAGGATTTGGGAAGCGCCAACGGATTAAGCATTAAAAAAGACGACAGAAAAATATACAGGCTTTCACCGAATACGCTGTGCAGGGTAGAACGGGGAGACTGTCTGTATGTAGGCAGAAATTGCCTGCTGTTCAGATAAAATACATCACAGAGAAAGAGAGGATTATCACACATGGGTAATTTAATCAGATGCCAGAACGGACATATGTTTTCAGCAAGAAGGTACGGAACCGTGTGTCCGTACTGCAATGTTGAAACGGCGACAAAGGAAAAGCAGGAGACGGGAAAGGTTTCCGATGAGATAGAGGAGCTTTTGTTTGCGCAGGATGTGCTGCCGGTCTGCGGCTGGATTGTGTGCATATCCGGGCCGAGACAGGGAAAGGACTACAAAATCAAGGCCGGTAAAAATTTTGTGGGAAGGGCGGACGATATGGATATCCAGATACTGGGCGATAACCAGATATCCAGAAGAAATCACGGCGTCATTGTTTTTGATTCCAAAAAGAAAGAGACAGTCCTGCTTCCCGGAGACAGCAACGGCATTGTGTATCTGAATGACGCGGCGGTGTATATGCCCATGACCTTAAATGCTTATGATACCATTGAAATGGGAGAAAGCAAATTTGTGTTTATACCGTTCTGCGGGGATAACTTCATGTGGGAAGATAAAAACAAATAATCCGGGAAAATACAGGGGATAAAATTTATGGGTGTTCTGGAATATATCATGATTATTTTACTTCTTCTTGCCGCTTTTATGATAGTTGTCCGGATAAGGCTTGGGGTTTCCGAAAAAAAGGAAAAGGAAAGAAAAGACAGGGGCTGCGAGAGCGGGGCGTCCAAAACAATAGGAGACCGGGAGCTGCAGGAAGATGAATATGGAATAACGGAATCCGTAGAAGGCATTCTTGCGGTTTTGGCGGACGGAGCGGGAAAGCAGTATGGCGGGAAGCTTGCGGCCAGGCTTGCGGTACAGGTATTTCTTGATATGTTTGAGGACCGGAACGCTTTTTACAATCCCCACTATTATTTCCGAAAGGCCTTTCAGGGAGCAAATAGGGAAATATTGAACGGGCTGGAGGAAAATCAGGGCAGCGCGGCAGTAGGCGCGGCGTTAGTGAAAAACAGAAGGCTTTATTATGCGGTGGCGGGAAACGTGAAGATAGCCGTATACAGAAATCACGAGCTGGTGCCGGTCAGCGCCGGACATACGATAAATGTATTTGCCAGGCAGAAATATATGGAAGGAAAACTGTCTAAGGAAGAAGCGGTCATGCTTCTTGAAAAGCACAGGCTGTATAACTATGTAGGGCAGGACGGCTTTCAGAACATAGAATTTTTTGACACGCCGATTGTGCTGTATGGAGGCGAGCATGTCCTTCTAATGAGCGATGGCCTGTATGAAACGGTAAAATGGAAGGATGTGGAGGACTGCCTGGAAGAAGGAACCTGTCAGGAAAAGGCCTTCCGAATCATAGAGCTGGTGAATCAGAGTAAAGAAAAAGACAGAGATAACGCGTCTGTCGTAGTATTAAAGGTTAAGTAAGAGAAAAGAGCGGGAGGAACTGTCATGCTCAGGAAGCAGAACAGCACGTTTGCAACATCATTCATATCGGAAGCAGGGGCAAAACTGGAGAATAACGATTATTTTGCTTATGTGGAGCTGGAGCAATACGCCTGCTATGTCATAGCGGACGGGCTGAATGACCTGCAGACCTCCAAGGGCGCGAGGCTGGCAACGCAGGCTGTCATTCTCGCTTTCCAGTCTAATCCCTCCATGCGAAAAGGGGCAGTATCCTCTTATTTAAAAGCGGCAAATAAGGCGCTTTTGGACAGCGACAGCAAGGAACATCTGAAAGCCTCCATCACGGTAGTCGTGTCTGATTATGCAAAGCTGCGCTATGCCTGCGCCGGAAATACAAGGCTGCGCCTGTACCGGAGCGGCGCTGTCAGAGAACAGTCGCAGGATATGTCTCTGGGCCGTGAAATGGGAAAGGAAGAACAGCTTTCCGAGGACGTCCTTGCCAGACACGAGGAAAGAAATAATTTATATACCTATTTAGGACAGGAAAAAAATTTCTCCCCTTTTATCTCTAAGAAAATTAAACTGGAAAACGGAGATATTGCGGTGTTATATACCCGTGGAATCTGGGAAAATGTAGATAATGGGGAGCTGGATGACGTTTTTTCGGAAGCCTCTGACAGCCCTCAGGAATGCCTTGACAATATCGAAGAACTTCTCCTTGCCAGACAGCCGAAAAATTTAGAGAATTATACGCTTGCGGCTGTTTTTATCAACAAGGTGTTTTTAGACCCCAACCGGAAACGCGAGATAAAGAAAATCATCATGATATCTCTGATTGTGGTGTTGGTTGTGATTACTATCAGCGTGGCGGTCTGGCTGATTTACAGGCAGAGGCAGAACCGGATGGAGGAAATGGAAAGAAAATATCAGAATACGCTGGAATACATTGAGGACAGTAATTATATCAGGGCGGATGAGGAATGTGCAGAAGCCCTAAAGCTGGCGGAAAAGCTGAGGGATAAGGACAAAATAGAGGATATCTCTAACTATCAGAAACTGATAGAAGCGGTCAACAAAGCGGACGACATCTATGCAGAAGGCGGTTATGAGGAAGCACAGTCGGGTTATCAGACGGCAAAGGAGCGTTCCCGCTACGCGGATCATAAGGCGGATGTTTATATTGACAAAAAACTGGAGAAAATAGCGGATTACCTGTCTGTATTTGATTACATTCAGCTTGGCGATTCCCTGATGTTAAAAAATGACTACACAAAAGCGGAGGAAAAGTACCTGTTGGCAAAAAGCCTTGCAACAAGTATCCACTATGAAGAAGGAAGAAGCCAGGCCATGGACGCCCTGGACCGGCTGTATGAGGAGCTTGCAAAGGAGCAGGAGGAAGAAGCAAAGAATCAGGAAGTAGCCGCCGCCAGGCTGCAGGAAACGGTGACGGAAGAAACAGGAGCCGCCGAGCTGGTGGCAAAAGGGGATGAAGCCTTCACGGAAGCGGATTATGAAAGCGCCAAGGTATACTATGCAATGGCCCTTGACAAGTACCAAAAGCTTGAGGATGTAGCAAGCGCCGAACAGGTCAACACGAAGCTGAAAGCCTGTGTGAGCAAATCCAATGAAAAGGATGAGCAGAAGGTGCTGGCGGAGGAATACATAGAGACAGCCAAAAAGCTGGAAGAAGAAGGTAATCTTGGGGAAGCCAAAAAACAGTATATGCTTGCCAAAGAAATCTACGCGGGCATTCAAGAGGAAGAAAAGGCCAGCCAGATGGAAAACCGGATGGATATGCTGGAAGTGGATCGGGAAGAAGAGAAGGAACAGAAGGCGGATGAGAGAGCGGAGAAAACCGTGTCGGGGAGTTCGGTGGAGTGAGAAAACAAATATCTAAATAATCTAAGTAGGAGAGAGTTGAACTATGGGAGATACTAGCGAAGATAAACTTGATTATGATGAATATAATTTCACAGAGATTAAAGCGTGTACGGCTGGACTAGATACAGTCCTGGATATAGCATTTGCTGAAGCATTTGAAACTTCTGGGGAAAGGGCAGACAGAGTTATATGTGATGCACTTTCAGGGGAGGATACAGAGAATATAGATAAAATTAAAGAATATTTAAGTAATCATTGTGCAGTAGAAAAATTATGTTATCTGACAAATAATACACTGTTTGTGTGTACGGAGGGAAGCGACTATATATATTTCAATCCCGGTGAGCATGGTACAAATATTGGTTGAATGATTATTTAATAAGCTATAATACCTACGAATTATATGGAGAGGATATATGGAGAACGGGAATAGTTTAGTAACTGAAAATGGTAAAAATGGTATAGAAAATAGTCTTTTTTTTGATGATAAGGTAAGGGTATGGCTTCCAGATGATTTTCATAAGGATTTAGAGCTTATAGAAAAGAGATATCCATATAGAAACAGGCCTGTGGTTATAAGATGTGACAGTACAGCCGAGGCGTTTATTACCTTTGATTTCTATAACAAGCCATTATCAGCCAACCAAGTTTCCAATGCTGCACTCAGTCTCAGACGCTTAATAAAAAAAGTATATCCGTATAATGAGGAGCCAAGGCTTAAGCGGTTTAAAACCAGACAGGGTATACAGGGGGTAAGCCTTTCTTTTTACTGTATGATGAATCATTACAGACAATATGTAGAATTTTTTATACTTTCCATACATGGACAATTATTTATAGGTACCGTAAATTGTGCTGAAGAAAATAAGGGCAAATGGGCTTCTGTTTTTCGTAAAATAAAAATATCGATAGAAGAATTGGAGCAAAGCAGAAATCTATTATAAATATATTATGGGTGCGAGGAGAGACATGATGAAAATGGAGGGGAATTATCCGGATGAAGTAATCTTGCAGGCTATTCAAAAGTATGAAATAGAAGTGGAGCGGCAAAGGCCATTGGATTACCAAATCAAGATACGGAATAAAACGGTAGTATTGGCTGATAGAGAGATTTACCCTAATATTACCATGCGCTTGCCCAAGTTCTTTGCGGTTAAAAAGGGAGAGGAGATTGAGTCGGGATATCTGATTCGGAATCACCCGGAGATGATTTTTACAAGTGCATGTGGAACGGTAAATTTTACATTTGATACAATAATGGTGGCAAATATTTTACAAATAAGAAAGGAACTCATAGATTTGATGGGGCAAAGGTATCCACAGAATACCATTTATGAGCAGGGAATAGAAAGGGAACTTTGTTGGTTTGATTATAAAAGCTTCGCTGCAGACGCTGATGTTTATAATATGATGTTTCTGTTTCCTTATCAGGAAAAAACTGTGATAGGAAGTTTCAAATGCGCTTTTTGTGATTATATGCAATGGAAGTATTATGTACTCAAAATGTTAGAGACAATTGAAGAAAAAAACTAAGAGGGGGGACCTATGAAAGACTATAGAAGGTTAATTACGAAGCCATTTAACTTTGTAAGCATTGAGTTATTTTATATGAAACAGGAGTTGAATGAACACACATCCGTATCATTCAGTGGAATCGTGGCGGATAAAAATATAGAGGAATATTTCAAAATTTTACAAAGCGACACTTGGTTTATAATTGAAGCAGAGGATGAAAGATTAGAAAAACAAATTTTGTTTTATGGAATTATTACTTCTTATACAGTGAATTACAGAGGTAATGATACGATACTATCGATCAATAGTATGAGTGGAACCTATTTATTAGATTTGACTCCGCATTTGCGCACATTTCAACATGAAAAAAAATTATATTCTGAAATTTTGAATTATATATGCAGTGAAAATAAAAATGCGGCTTTTATTTTAGGAAGAAAAGGAGATGGAGAGATTAATAGTCTGCTCATTCAATATTATGAAACTGATTGGAAATTTATGAAAAGAATCGCCAGTCATATGGGAGGTTACCTTATAGCGGCATGTCATTTGCAGGGAAGTAAATTTTTCTTTGGTATGCCTGAATTAGATACACATATTATATGTGAACAAAAGCCATATAAGGTAATCAGCCATATGGATGATTATATGAAAAAGACTGCTGCGGGGTTCAGTTTATCACAATCGGATGCTTTTACATACATAATTGAAGACAGGGATATTTACAGGATAGGGGATCATATTCAATTTTTAAACAGGGATTTATGTATCTGTCAGATTAATACAGAGTACAAGGGCGGCGAGTGTGTGCATACATATTTTTTGAGGACATTTAACGGCCTTTGCACTATGAAGTCTGCGCCGGATAAAATTACAGGCGCTTCTTTAAGAGCGGGAGTGATTGCCGTAAAACAGGATGTAGTACAGGCCAGCGTTTATGATGATGAAAATAAACACGCCGGAAATGTAAGATGGCTGCCCTACTCAACAGTATATTCATCATTGGACGGTACCGGATGGTACTGTATGCCGGAAATTGGTGATGAAGTATGGCTGCATATTCCTTCTACGAGCGAGGATGATTCCTATATTATCAGTTCTGTGCACAGAGAAAATGATCAGGCGAGGCAGAACCCGGAGCATAAGTCGCTAAAAAATAAATATGGCAAGGAAATTTTATTTACTCCGGATTCTCTGATTCTGACAAATAATAACGGACTTCGGGTTGAATTATCGGATCAGGAGGGGATTTTAATCGAAAGTGATAAATCGGTACAGATTAACTCAAGTGGTGAACTTACCGTATCCAGTCAGAAGTCTTCGGTGACAATCATTGGTACAGAACAGGTGGTTATACAGCAGGGGGGAGCAAGTCTGGTCTTGGACAATGATATTTCTTTTACCGGAGGCGATTTTCGTATGCAATGAAAAGGAGCGTTTATGGAAAGAATAGAACAAATTATAAATGAGATTAAGGATTTGTCTGAGAAAAGATTTCAGGAAAGCAGGGAGCAAATCGTAAGGGATTATAAAGATAATAGAGAAGCGATAGCAGGCAGTATCATCAAGCAGATGAAGGAACTTTTCGTGAAAGCAGTTGAAAAGCAGGAAAATGGACAAAAAGGTAAAATCCGTATTTTTGGCTTCTTTTATTTAAACAGCAGCATTTTGACAGACACACATAAATATATGGTTAGTTTATATGACGAGGCCTTTTATTTAGACCAGAATGAAGTTAGCATAACATATAGTCCTCAGATTTTAATTCCTTATTATAATGAGGATATTAAATTTTTGCTTGATGCAATAAAAGGAAGATATGTTCGCATTAAAAATTATGAAATTGAACGCATTAAATTTGTTTATATTAAAAATTATCATAATTTGATGGAAAAAGTATTCTGTGATGTTCTGGAAGAAATCACAAACTTGCCTGAATATTATTTCATGTTAAAGGATGAAAATCCTTTATTTGTTTTTGGCGGATATAGAGATTTTGCGAAGCGTATGGAGGTGAAGCATGCAGTATTTTCTAATCGAGGCTGAAACTCAAGACCCTCTGCCTGAGATTATTAACTGGTATGGTAAAATAAATCCCCAGTATATAAACGAGAAAGATGCAGATAAGATCAAAAATTGGGAACTGTTGAATGTTAAGGTGTGTCAGGATACTGTTTTCCCAGATGTTCTGAGTGACCCCTTTTTCATGCTTTCTAAGAATGCGGCAGAGATTGTCAGCCATTATGAACCGGGAATCAGGATGATAGGGATTCAACTGTTCTCTCGGAAAAACAGGATTCTTTTGCCATATTTTTTGCCAATATTACCTATGGTTAATTGTCTTTCAAGTCAAAGCGAATTTGTCAATGAGGATATTGATATCAGCAAAGGTGTATTAGTTGAGAAAGCAATATCAAGTCAAGCATTATTTCAACTGGCTGGGATTGATACTCAGCGTGTGGTAATACGCTTGGACTTGCTGGAAAGTCTGCTCAGAAGAGAAGCATTGTCAATTAGAATTCAGGAACTGGAAGTGGTGTAACTATAGAAGGAGTATTATGAGTGAGAGCAATAGTAACTTAATCAGATGCCAGAACCATCATCTTTTTTCAAGACGCAGGCATGGAACGAAATGTCCTTATTGTGGTTTGGAAACAGTTACTTATGAAATGGAAGATATAAAAAAGAGAACGGATGAGAGTGGAAGCATTCATCCACTCAGTGCAGACGAAAAAGTGTGTGCATGGCTCGTATGCACGGAAGGAATCAGGGCTGGAAAATCTTATGAAATAAGAAATGGTAGCAATTCCATAGGCAGAGGATATGATATGGATATCCAAATATTGGGAGATAAGGAAATTGAGGTTAATTGCCATGCAATCATTGTATATGACAAAAAGACAAAACAAAGTAAGTTGTTCCCTGGAACAGGGAAAGGCCTTGTCTATTATAAGGGGGATACAGTTTATAGTTCAATAAATTTAACTGCTTATGATGAAATTGAAATTGGAAATAGTAAATTCCTGTTCATACCCTTTACAGGGAAGAAATTCAACTGGGAGGAAACTGAATGAAAGATAATAAAGCTATTATAGCTCAAGAAAGGCTGAAAGTAATTTGCGGTGTTTCTATTTATAGTTTAATTAGCTTTGAATTTTCAATAAAGCCGAATATCAATGCAGAGGCAAAAATAAAGGTATTGCTTTCTGATGTGGAAGAAACGACAGATAATATACTTGAATTTCTGAATTGGAAACCAATAAAAATTGTAGAGACAGCAAATGACGGAACTGAGAATTATCCGCCCCTTTTTGCTGGTATAATAATTAACTGTGAAATTAACCATGAGGGAGGGAGCAGAGAGGCAAATATTCTTGCAGCATCAGGGAGTTTCCAGTTGGACATCATGAAAAAATCCCGTTCATTTCAGAATACGGAAATGTCTTATCGAGAGGTGATTGACGATTTATTAAAGAGTACGGAAAAAGCTTCTTTTTTATATTTCGCAGATGAGAAAAAACTAGACAAGCCGGTGATACAATATCAGGAAACCGATTTTTCTTTTGCTGTTAGAATTGCCAGTCATCAAAACACCTGTATATACCCGGATATAGCGGAGCCAGCGCCGAGAATTTATTATGGTTTGAGAAAAGGAGAAGATAGGGGAGAACTTTCAGTTAACAATTATCAAATGGGTATGGAATCCTATTTTAATAAAAAGACAAGTAAAAAAGATGCTCTGTTATTTTATGAGATTACTTGTGGAGAAGATTATAATATTGGAGATTGTGTCTTGTTCAATAGGACTAAATTAAGGGTATGCACGAAAAAAGGGACCTTGGAAAAAGGATTGCTTTATTTTACTTATATTCTTGCAAAGGAGGCATGGACTTGGCACAGTAAAATATACAATACACTATTTCCAGGAGTTTCCATAGAAGCAACCGTACTTAAGTGCCAACAGGAATATATTAAGCTTCATCTTGCGATAGACCCTGTTCAAGATGAGAAAGAGGCATATTTCTTTTTGTGGAAGCCCAACACCGGAAACTTGATGTATTGCATGCCGGACGTGGGAACCAAGGTATATTTGAATGTTGCCGGTCGTGATGAGGGGGATGCCCATGCAGTAAGCTGTATCCGGTTAAATGGAAACGTTTGTCAGGAAACACAATCGCCTGACAAGCGATTTTTGTCAACTGAGCATGGAAAAAAGTTAGGTATTCATCCGGAATTGTTGGAATTTCGAGGAGATACAAAGGATGGCACCACTTCTTCAATGAGTCTTGAGGACAAAAACGGAATAGAATTTCAAACGAACCAAAAGCTTACAATTCATGCTAAAGAAGGGGTCCGGATTAAGGGAGCAAGGGTGAGGCTTACAACGTTGCAGGAATTCACAGTAGTAAAGAAGGATTTAATATCGCCAACAGTTATGAATTTAAATTATACTATTGATATTTTGGGAGGAAAGGGAAAAATCACAAGTGAGGGCGGCAAGTTGCTGCAGCCGTTGACTGATAGAAAAAGGAGGGAAGAGTATGATATAACAGATATAACGGAGAAGGTACTATCCTCTATTCCACAGGGGGAGGATGAGAGTGAAATATCAAGTATATTGTCGGCCAGTTTTCTGAGTACATTGTACTCAAGAAAGTGAGTATAATATGAGCGTAAAAACGGGAGCGGTTGGAAGCAATCCCAGAATAGAAAAATTGATGGATGTAAGTGTGGACAATTTAAGGATTTATGCGGCAACGACTTTGACAGAACAGATATTGTTGGGAACGGTTGCTGGCGGCCAGAGTGCAGCTAATAATACAAATGTGTCAGAAACAGGCAAAGGGGAACAAGAGGCAATCACAGCGCATGCAAAAGACAGCAGGGGTAAGATACGTGAAATAAGAAGCCAGATGGCGACCCCATCGGCGCTTCCATCTGAAGGAATTTATATAAAGGATTCAGATTTAGAAAAGGGAAATGTAATACAAAGGTATAAAAAGGCAGCAGATGAGAGACAGTTACAGATGGAAGGAAGCAGTACGCTTGCATTTGCGGAAAAAGATGCGCTTATGCGTAATGGTATAGATGAGAAGGACAAAAAAGAATTCTTTGCCAACTACTTAAGTATGGAGACAGAATATCTGGTAGAGGGGGCATTACTTACCTGTTCGCAGGCGACAAATGAAGTTATATATATTAATGACCCAGAGGCGGAAATAGAAACACAATACTTTTTTGAGGGCAGTGAAGCACAAACAGAGAATCCATTATTGAACGTTAAAAATCCTGCCAATGATGGAAGTGCCCATTATGCAACCGTAAGTGATACAAAACGAAATGAAAATATGATGTCATTTAGAAATTGCAAGCGGACTAATTCAACAACGGCTGATGAAGCCAAGGTATTAGGAATGAGGAAAGACTGCCAAAAGTATGGTACATGCTATGCGCTGATGGACTTATGTGATGAATGGGTGAATGTGAAGTCAGGGGCAGAGTATGGAACAGTGGGCAGTGATAAAAAGAACTGTATCAATATGTTATCGCATCTGGGGTGTTATCAGGGCGGGATGATTTATCCACTGACAACGGGACAGGGGGAAACGGAGGACGAGGTCATTGAAATAGACTTTGAGGAATTGGCCCGGGAATATGGGGCAAGGTCTTACAATACACCTGATGAATTAAAGGAAGCAGCGTTAGCAGAGTTGATTGCAAGAGCAATATATGGGGAGCAGACAAGCAGTGATGGTAAGAAGCAGGAAGCGGTTGCATGGATAATGGCTAATCGTTTACTTTCTCAAAAAACACAATATGAAATTAATGGGGAGTTAACTTTGTTTACTGTCGTAACCCAACCTTCTCAGTTTACTGCTATCGAAGGAGAGGAGAAGAATGATAAATCCTTTACCTCGAAAAAACCAGATGATTATGGTTATAAAGGTTGGGTTAATGCAGTAAAATTAGGGTATTATCTCACAAAAACATTTGATGAGGATAGTTCAATGGTAGACTTATCGGAAGATGAATTGGATGATTTGCGAAGTGAACTGACGGACTGCATAGGAGAAAGCCCTATAGGAAATGCAAGAGACTATCGGGCGGAAAAAACCTTTGACAGACATCATACCGTAGATTCAGAGGGGAAGCATTACTTTAATGGTGTTGAGATTGAGCCAGAAATACCAAATCTCGGAGGAAACAAATTTTTTACTTATGTAAAATAAGAGTAGCTGTTTTAATAGGCATGGAAAGAGAACTTGATATTATTGAAAAAAGTATTACTAATTTTATCACAGAGGAAGAACTTAAGTAGGCAATAAAAATGGTAATAGAAGATGATATTTGGTTTGAGAATAAAGACTCTGAATTTTACTCTTATATCAATAAGGATATAGAATATGAGTATTATTACTCTGAAAAGAGAGACTATATCCGTTATCCGGACATAGTCTATATTCTTCCACTGATTGAACAGGATAAAAGTCTTTCTCATTTATATCATGTTTTGGAACTTAATATACTTGAGGGCAGGCTTATAATTCCAGATAATAGATATGCATTTAATGATCAGCAGGATTTGAATAACCTTAAAGCAGATTATATACCGGAAGTAACGGGAAAGTGAAATTGTCAGCATTGGGGAAAGGCGTAAACCATCTTATGATGCGGACGAAAAAGATATTTTAGAGACTAAAGAATATATTTCGGATATGCTGAATAGGTAAAAATGGGAGGAGATACATTAAATAGAGAGAATATTTATATCTGAAATTTTCATAACCATCTATTGATACGAAAATGTCATATACAATTGAAGGAAAACAATATTATTGCTACGTTGATTTAAATGTCGGCAGATATTATAAGCCACATGAGGTAGAATAATGTAGACAAGAATATTTTAATCGGGTCAGGGAATGTTCGTTTCTAGTGTATGAATAAGATGTCGGCCTTGGACTTTTGACATATTTCTTTTATGGATGGTAATAAAGTCGGTTAAATGTTTTGCAATGATAGTGAAAGTCTTGTTGGAAATGTGGTAACTTACATGGCAAAGAAAAGAGATATCAATGAAAAAGTCATACATTTGTTTAGTTATAATTGTTTTTGTGTGCTTCTGTGTATTTGCATATTCTTTGGAATACAGTAACAAATATAAGAATTCACGTATGGCAGAAGATAAATCTATAGAAGAAGCATCGACAGAGGATAAGACGGAAACGGAAGAATATTCAAATTGTCCGTTCACAGAAGAAGAACTTGAACAGACATTGAAAACGGTAATAGAAGACGATATATGGTTTAAGGATAAAGCATCTATATTTTATCATTGTATTAATCAGAAAGTCGAATACGAGTATAAGTATACGGAGTTTGGTTATTCAGATGGAGGTTATGTAACTATTCTTCCGTTGATTGAACCCAATAATAACTTATCATTGTACTATATAATATCACTTGAGGTATATAATGGTAAGCTTAGGGATGGGGTTTCTTATAGCGGAATGCAAAATTTGGAGAAAGTTAGATCCTTGTTTATCCCAGAAGCGACAGGAGTGGGAGCGGTTAACATTGGAGAAAGGCGCAGACCGCCTTATGATGCAGATGCAGAAGATATAGAACAGGCAAAGGAAAATATCCTGAGATGGCTGGATACGAGAAGCCATATAGGCGGGGGATCGAATATAGAGGATGTCTATATCCGCAACTTCTACAAAACTTCCATAGAGACTATTATGTTCTATACGTATGAGGGAGAGCGCTACTGCCGCAGTGTTTATTTATCGGGACAAGAAGGCGATAAGCCGGTTTTTGTGGATAGTATGGACTCGGACTATGTTGACCGGATGCTAGAATGTTCGTTTCCATTAGGAGAAGTCCCAACGTTAGATGAAGAGACAGAGCAGACCTTAAAAAGGATGATTGAAGAAAAAACAGAGCAGACTCTTAAGACTGCAATAGAAGATGATATATGGTTTGGATATGAGAAATCTATATTTTATCCTTATATCAATCAGGACATTCAATACGAATATTATTACGAATATTATTATAGGGAAGAACATGGCTATATTAGAGTTCTTCCGTTGATTAAACCGGATAGCCAATCACTTTATTATATATTGGGATTCAGAATTGATGATAATATATTAAATCATATTTCTTATTATAGTGGAGAAAATCTGGATGAGTTGAAAGCCGAACATAATATGCCGGAAATATTAGGGAGAGGAACGGTTAGTATCGGAGAAAGGCGCGAACCGCCTTATGATGCGGATGAAGCTGATATTGAAGAGGCAAAGGAAAATATTCGGAAAGAATTGGAGAAGGAAAGAAAGATAGGTTCATGGATGCAAGAGGCTCCGGATAATGATGATGAAATTTATATCAAAAATTTTTACAAGGACTCCATAGATACAGTAATGCTTTATACATACAAAGGAGAACAATACTATATAGATATCTATCTGGATGGCAGAAGAAATACTACTCCAAATGCTGTAGAGGAAGCGCAGAAGGAATATTATAACCGTATGCTGAAAGAATGCTTTCCGTTGTATGAGTAGCACCTGCTAAAGCAATGAGAAGGGTATTGCTTGATTTGAGCATATTATGGGGAGAAATAGAATGATTGAAAGAAACAAAGCTAGAATTACAAGCATTATCCTCATTCTTTTAATTACAGGATATAATTGTCTGAATACTGAAAATACCAAAGATATAATTAAGGATAGTAATAGTTCTATGAATAATCAAAATATGGTAATTTCTGAACAGAAAGAAACAGAGCAAGAAGAGCAAGAAGAAAATGTTGGGAAAATAGATAAGGGAAATCTTTCTATACCAATAGATTATGATTTCCTTGAAGAAAATTATGGGGTATATGTAGAAAATATTTGTACCAATCCTCAATCAATATTTAAAAACTCTGTAGTTTTAAGTTTAGTAAAGGATGCTTTGGACGGCGAGTAATATGTGAGAAGCAAACTTCCTGAAATCCCGGAAGAGGATCATGATTACTTTGTATTTGATTTTAATGGAGATGGGGTGGACGATTATCTTGTTTGTTTTCATGGAATTCTGTGGTCCGGTTCAGGAGGAAATTTAATCCGTATGTATGTTGAAGAAAATGGAGAATTTGTTGAAAGACTTAGTGTTACAGCAGAAATTTTTATAGAGGACCCTCATAAGCATGCTGCGATAGCTGTCTTAAACAAACGTGTAGATGGATATTATTCTATAGTACTCCCGTGGACGTATAATCGGGTATGGAGTTATGATAGGGAAAAAGGGCGGTATGATTCTTACAAATATGCTGATGAGGAATAATAGTATTATACTGATAAAGAAATCCAATACTGAAAATAAAAATTTTGGAGGAAATAAATTTTTTAATTATGTAAAAAAGGAGTAGTTGTCTTATAAAGGAGGATGTAAGATTTTTGAAAAAAGTAAGAAGTTCTATTGTTTCCTTTATATTTGTTTTATGCAGTGTATGCGCATGTTCCTCCAATGATTGTGATGGAGGTAAGAAGTTCCGGATGGCAGAAAGAATAGCAGTGGAAACAAAGCAGGAGGAAGAATTAGTAATAGCAGAGAAAGAAAAAAAGGACGTACATTTCATTGCTGAAAAATATTCTATAACAGAGGAAAATTTAAATCGGGTAATTAAAATCGTAATAGAGGATGATATATGGTTTGAAAATGAAAATTCTAAGTTTTATCCTTATATGAATCAGGATACTGAATATGAGTATTATTATTCTGAAAAGCGAGAGCATATCCGTTATCCGGACACAATCTATATTCTTCCACTGATTGGACCAGATAATAGTCTTTCACATTTATATCATGTAATGGAACTTAATATATTTGATGGCAGGCTTATAATTCCGGATAATAGATATGCATTTATTGGTCAGCAGGATTTGGATGGTCTAAAAGCAGCTTATATACCGGAAGTAACGGGGAGGGGAACGGTTAGTATTGGGGCAAGGCGTAAACCGCTTTATGATGCGGACGAAGAAGATATAAAGGAAGCTAAAAAATGTATTTCGGATATGTTGAATAGGGAAAGAATGGAAGGCCATACATCCAACAGAGAGGATATTTATATCCGAAACTTTTACAAGGATTCTATTGATACGATAATGTCATACACGGTTGAGGGGGAACAATACTACTGCTATGTCGATTTAAATGGTGGTAGATATTATAAGCCATTTACCGTAGAAGAATATGGACGAGAATATTTTAATCAGGTGATGGAATGTTCGTTCCCATTGTATGAATAATTGAAAAGTTGAATAAGAATATATTAAATAAATGGTTGGATATATTTATTTACTCAAAATTATTTGTAAATCCTCTATACTTATTGTGGAGAGATTACACCTTTTATCCAAACGGGTGTTTATGCCAAACATTCTTAAAAAGAAGGAAGGAAACGAGATGCGTTTAAGTAAGTGCTGCTGTATGCTCATAGCAGTTATTGCCGCTTTATCAGGATGCGCAAAAAACTGTAGTGGATAACCCCAAGGATGAGACAGAAATTAGTGATGAAAATATCTTACCCAATAACTATCCATAAGAAAAGTTTTAGATAAGTATGATAATAAAAATTGAGGGAAAATTATGGCAACCTGGCAAGAAGAAAACCTATCGGCAATACTAGAATACCCATTCGATTTCGACAGATACATTGCCGAACAGCTACGGGAAATAGACGACCTGGACGAACGCATTTTTGCAAAAAAAGTTCTGATGGAAGGCCTTGGGCGCGTCATCCGGCAGACAGAGCAGAAATACCAGGCGCTGGAAAAGCGGGTGTATCAGGAAATTTCCATACCGGATAATGCCTATGGGATTGTGTCAACGGTAGTAAAAAGAGCGGATTATGACCCCACTAACGACACCCTGTTTCCGGTGGTTCCTATGGATTTGGACAGTGAAAAAGCCAGAGAGGCTCTCTCAACAGAAGAAGCGCTTTATGTGGGCACTGTCTTTTTGAAAGCGGACCGCGTAACATGCAGGGGATTTGAAAACAAAGGCAGGCTTCAGGCATTTTTGCTTGTGGAGGGAGAGGAAAAAGAGATTTGCACCCATATCAAAAAAGCGGACCGGTACCGGGAAGTGATGGCGGAGCTTTACCGGATGTTTCAGGACAACCATATTTTATGGGAAACGGTAAACACCGGCTACATGGACAAGCTGTACGATATTTACGTGTACAAAGAGGACATACCGGCGGAAACAGTTTCTTTGGAAAATCTGAGGATTGATTATGGAAAATACAGGGAGGCTGTTCAGATAGATATGCTGCTTCTCTGGAACATAGAACGCATCACCTTTGACAGCATGAATTTTATGGTTCCCTGTATTGACGGCATTTATTATGAGCATGAATTTACCATAGAGGATGAAAACAGGGAGGACGGATATCTGATAAAGATTAATGAGGATATTTCCGAAATCCGCCATGAAAGGGGAAAAATCATTATCAAATCCGGCAAGGAAACCTTTGAAAACTGGACGGCCATCCGGATTGTACAAAAAAATACAGTGCGTTCCCTGGATTATAACGCCCCGCTTTTAAGTAACAGGAAGCAGGACACCTTTATCAGACGCTATTCCAGTGAAGCAAAGGTAAGCCTGTTAACCAGGGCGGAGCTTTTCCGAAGGATCATGGAACTGGATATTACGGATTACATAGAAGTGACAGATTATGAGATTATTGAAAACGGAGAGGAATATCCGGCGCAGGAAAGCATGAACTGGTTTGTCCGGGATGAGCTTTTCCCGATGGAAGGCCGCAAGGTTCTCCTGCTGACCTTTCAGGAAAAAGAGCCGGGGAATTACTTAAATGACAGCATGGTCTGGTTTGTCATTTCAAAGCTGCAGACCGAAATCAACGAATACCGCTGTGTAGGCAGGACGAAAAGAATATCTAAGCTTCCATAGTACGTCAGCTAAGATATTCTAAGTTTCGTTCATAAGAATCGCTCGCGATTCTTACAAAACGTTTTATATAACTGAGAGGAAACTCATATGAACTATGTGTGGGAAGCCGCGCTGCAGGCGGATGCAGAGAGAATACCGAGAGAAAAAATCAGATATGTGCCGGTGGATAATGGCAGCCCTTATACGGAGATTGTACGGGAACTTATCAATGAAAAATCGCTGGGTGAGCCTGAGGTTTTGATCAATCCGCTGTACCGGTTTGCCGATGTGTGCTCAGATATTTTTTCTAAAAATCTGGAGGGCTTTGAACAGACTAGAGAGATATTTTTCAGGGTATTGATGCAGTACATGGTGCAGCTTGATTTAAGGCAGGGATTGGATAAGCAGGAGTATGACCTTTGCTTTTTAATTAAGGACATTCTGCAGGGAGTGTTTGGAAAAGATGCTGCTTTCATTATCCGTTCCTTTGAAAAAGAAAAACTGCGGCAGCTTTTGCGGCTGATTTTAAAGCTTTACCAGTGCGGCAGTTCCGTTTACCTATTCAGGGAAGTCATGAGGTATTTATACCCGGATTCTCTGGTATATGCCAGCAACGAGGATGTGCGCCAGATTTTAATCTATGTGGGTAGAAAGGAAACGGAGACAGAACAAAAAAAGCTGGAGTTTTTGCAGGGCATGTTTCTTCCTATTTATTACCATGTATTTATTTTCTGGGAGCATCATTTCGGGATTATAGATGTGGAGGAAACCATGGAACTGGATCATATGGTACTTTTTTAGAAAAAACGGGCAGACGATGGGAGAACGCAATGGCACAGGAAAACAGATACGGATATGTACTGAAAAAGAATACGGAAAAGAAGGAGCAGACCCATTACCACAAATCGGACCTTCTGTTAATGACTGCCTACCAGCTAAAGGAAATCTGCAGAACGGAAAAGATTATACAGGGCGTTGTAAACCCCATGGATAAGGAGGAGCTGATCCGGGTTATCCTGCGGTACCGGGGAGCGGATGAATATTTTCTGATTCGCACTGCCAATGAAAACGGGCTGGAGGCCTTGGGCGGCGTACTGGAAAAATGCTCCCTGGTGGAAAAGCATGACATTCATCTGGAATGCAGTTCTAAGATAGTTGCTTACGAAGGAATTGCCATTGGATATTATGACGATTTAAAGATTCCATATGACAGGCGTCTGGCAGGAACCAATGCGCTGGTGGTTGGCGGGGATGGACAAATATGCGCCATCCTGAACGTGGAAGCAAGGGGAAATGCGGAAAAGCAGCTTTATTTAACCAAGGCGGCAGGGCTGCCCTGCAGGGAATCCGGAGTGAAAAATTATCAGTTGTACTGTATGAACCGCCGTAATTCCGAAATGCTTTACCGCATCTATTACGGCAGTCAGGAAGTTGTGCCGGAGCATATGGAGGTGTACAGAATCCCGCTGCTGGATTTTGAAGTGCGCAAGCCCGCCCCGCTTTCCATGCCTTTAGCCATGGATTTCGGAACCACGAATACAACGGCTGGGGTTTATCTTGACAGCCAGTATTTTGAAAAGACGGGCTTTTATAACGGGGAGCATGGACTGGTGGAAAATGACGCCAATTATACGCTCTTTTATGACACCACTTCCGACTGGGAAGAAACCACGCTGTTTCCAAGCGTTGTCAGCGTGCTTGCGGTGGAGGAGGGAAAGATTCAGTTCCTGTTCGGATATGAGGCAATCTGTCTGGCCGACTCCAGCTACATAGATGAAGGCTTCTGTATTTTCTATGACATCAAGCGGTGGATAGGGGATTACGAAAAGCAGGAAGAGATTACCGACAGCCAGGGCAGAAGGGGATTTATCAAGCGGAGGGATATTTTAAAGGCTTATTTCACCTATGTTATTGAGGAGACGAAAAACAGGTTCAAATGTGAGGTCAGCGCCGTACATATTTCCTGTCCGGTTAAGCAGAAGGCGCAGTTTTTGAAGCTGTTTGAAGAAATACTTCCGGAGTATTTTGTGGAAAAACAGGATATGCTGGACGAAGGGGTCTCCGTACTGTACAGTACGATTTCAGAAATGATAAAAAACGGACAGGTCCAGGACGGCGAGGAATATAAAGCGCTTATCATTGACTGCGGCGGCGGAACAACGGACCTTTGCTCCTGCCGGTTCAGGATTTGGGACAGGAGGGTATCCTACCGGATACAGATTAACACCTCCTACGAAAATGGAGACACGGATTTTGGCGGGAATAACCTGACCTACCGGATTATGCAGCTTATAAAGATTGCGGCGGTCAGCCGTCTGTTAAAAAAAGACAACCGGATAGAAAAGGAAATACTGGCAGGCTTTGACAGGGATATTTACCGATTCGTGGATGAGTACGGAGCGGACAAGCTGTATGAAGCTTTGGAGGAGCGCTACAGGGAGGCGGAGCAGTATCTGCCAACCCGTTTCCGGGAGTATGAGCATCGCAGCCGGGCGGATTATTTTAAGGTGAAGAATAACTTTTATTTTCTGTTCCAGGCGGCGGAACGGATTAAAAAGGAGTTTTTCAACCGGACGGACACCCTGCGAATCGCATTATCTTCCATGCCCACGCAGGAGAGCGCAACCACATGGATTCCGGTGGATCGGTGGAAGCTGTCGCTGCAAAGGGAAGAAAAATTTGAAACAGTGAAAGAATTTCCGGCAGTTTATTTCAGCATCTATGAAATAGAGCTTCTTCTGAAAGCGGATATTTACGACATCATAAGACGTTTTATGGAGGACATGTACGAGAGCAGGAAGGTGGAAGAATATGCCATCATCAAATTGACAGGCCAGTCCTGTAAAATCAGCCTGTTCCGCAGCGCCTTAAAAGAGTTTGTGCCGGGCAAAACCATACAGTTTAAACGCAAAAGCGGAGACCAGGCGAAGGATTTTGGACTGAAAATGACCTGCGTGGACGGCGCACTGCAGTATTTGCGGGATAAAAATTACGGTTATGCGGATGTTTCCATCCAGACGGAGGAAGCGGCCCTGCCTTATCAGGTCACGGCGCATACCCACAGCGGGGAAGAAGTCACCCTGATACACAGCCTGAAAAGAGACCATAAGAGCGGCATGATTTCCAGAAATATGGAAAACCTGATGCTGAAGCTGTATCTGAAGGATTTGGACGGAAAAGAACGCTATCAGTATACCTGTTACAGCGCTCTGTCTGATTTTACAGAAGCAAAATATGAGGAGATAGAGGCAAAGTATGGAGAGCATATCAGGCAGGCCGATACGGATAATATCGTGGAACGGGAAGTGAAATTTTTTGTCTGGGCAAAACCCTCTGAATGGGCGTTCTTTGTAGTGCCGGTGTACCGGAAAAATGAGACTCTGTTTTTGGGGAAGGAAGAAGAATTTTTCTTTGAAAACGACAGTTGGGTGCAGAACTTTTTTGATGGGATGAAGTAGCGGGCACAGAAAAGCGGACAGCAAAACACTAAAAGAGATTTGTGAGAAAGGCAGGGCAAATAAAATGCAGAATCTGTATCCCCTATTTGAGCGGAACCGGATATTAAAAAAAGAATTGATGTGGTCCCTGCGGGATTATTCCTTTACCCATATCCAGTTGGAATATCAGGCATATGCGGACGGCATGATAAAAGGCTGTGACCTTGAAGTGAGAGGCAATGAGCTGGTGGTTGGAAAGGGGATTGTAAAATATGGCGGCTTCATATACCTGATTACAGAGGAAATGAGTATTGCCTACGAACCCACGGAACGGCTTGAAATTTTAAAAATGAAAATGGAGACAGACAAAAGGTCGGAGGATTTTATTGCCTACAGGGTGACACTGTTTTTGGACGAAATTACGGATAAGAAGGAGGACGAGCTGGAGGTATGCCGGTTCCGGCTGCGGCGCGGCTCCAGGCTTAGAAACGAGTATAAGGATTTTGAGGATATGGCAACCGGTTATGATACGGTTAACAGGATAGAAGCGGACTGGGGCGGGCTGCATGGAAAAGCCCTGTCGCCCTCCGTGACGGAATATTTTTCAAAGCTGGTGCTTAAGGAAAACGGCAGCACACAGGAGGACATCCAGTTTGCTTATTTGTGCTTAAATCAACAGGAGGCGGTCAGCCCCCAGGTGCTAAAACACTATATCGGCAGAAGGCTGGAGCAATGCGGCCAATGCGTGGCAGAGCCTGAGGAAGCTGAAAGAAACAGAGACAGCCTTAGAGAGGGGCAGCCGGGGAACAGGGAGCTGTTTGACGGAATGGTTCAGGTTATGGATGAAATCCGGGAGAACCAGCAGCAGAAGCCGGGGCGTCTGACGAAAAGGGCGCAGATTATAGTGGATTGATGGTTGGAAGATTATCAAATAAAATGCCGTTTCATCCTACGTTTGATGGAACGGCATTTTTTATGGCAGAGGAAATTGCTGTAACATAAAGCAGTGTCAAAGGCTGCTGTATTACGTAAGCGCCTAAATATTGGGTGGATTGTTAATTAACTTTGCTACCCCCATAATGGTAGTCAGGTAGTATTTTACTACACTTTCATTTGGGAGGGTGACTAAGGCCAAATACAATCCACGCCGTTCCGGTTCGGAAGGGCACCGACTTATTACCGAATGCCGCCAAAGCGGTATGCCCGATAACGTATGGTGCGAACAGCACGACATTCACGTGAGCAGCTTTTATAATGCTGTCACCAGGCTCCGAAAGGTGGCCTGTGTCATTCCGGAATCAGCGGAACTGTCTGGCAGCACATATTCCCTGGACTTCAATTCCCGCCAGGATGTCGTCCGGGTCAACATAGGCCCGGACCCGGAAGCAGCCACAGCCCGCACAGATATGCCAATAGCTGCAGTGTACCTTGACTCTCTCCATACGATCGAACTTACAGGCGGGATTACCGTAAAGATCAGCAATTCAACTGATCCCGGCCTGCTCGCAGCGGTATTCCGTCTGTTGAAAGGGCAGCCATGTTAGCCGATATTTTCGGCGTGGACGCAGACTACATCGTCTACATGACCCGATATCATCTGGTGCGGTATGGCACATCGCATCGAAGATATATGATGCAGCCGGGATCCGGCTTGCAGAAGGAAACCGGCGCGGCACGCACCTTTTCCGCTATAACGTCGCAACAATTTTTGTCGGAAGCGGGATTCCACGGCCCGTGGCCAGCGCCGTACTCGGGCACGAAGATCCATCCTCGCTACATAGAGCCAGCGGGCATGATAGAAAGATATCCGCTGGCTCTTTTTGCATCAACCATATGCCAATACCATGAGAACCTTTTTGGTATAAAGTTGATTGCAAAACACATAGGAGACTTCTGGGGGAGATATGCTACAGGCATAACTCACAATACAAGATGGGTATTTGCCAGAGAACATGACTGGCGGTAAAATAAGAATAGCCGGAGCTGACACCCAGAGCCTTCGGAAAATTAGAAATAAAGGAATACAAAACACACTTTTGCATGGCGTTAGAGCAGACATTTACAGGGGTTTCTGAGGACGGTCTACATTTTAGTATCCGATTTGGTGGGGCGAGGCTCCGAAGATTATCAGTACCTTTATGGAAAGCTATGATTTTACAGGAAAAATGATAGTACCTTTCTGTACCTTCGGCAGCAGCGGTATTGGATCCAGTCCGGTAAAGCTGCAGGAACTGACAAGCGGCGCCGAATGGCTCTCTGGACAACGGTTTTCCGGCAGCAGTTTCCGTGAGGAAATTACAGAGTGGGTAAATAGTCTTGGACTGGATATTACTGCGGAATAAAGAGAGGCGGTGCATTGGCGGCAGGCGATGTGAAATTACAATGTATTACAGGGGAAAAAGCTCATGCTAATACCGGAATTTTGTATAGAAAAAAGTTATGGATATATATTAGATATAAGAATTTGCTATTAGTAATGAACCATGCTAAATTAAAAAAGAAAAAGAGCAGCCGATTGAGATATGCAGGAGCGGAGTTGATTGTTTCCGGCATTTTTGATAACTGAATGCATTTACTGTTTATTATCCTGTATTCCCTGCTCACCGACGGAATTGTTAATGGAATCATATAAAGTGTCCTGAAATAAAAAGCAGAGGTAGAACATGCAGCAGGAAAATCTGATGGGTACTATGCCCATTCCGCAATTAATCATTAAGACATCTATTCCCCTGATTATATCCTTATTGGTGAATAATCTTTATAACCTTGTGGACAGTATCTTTGTTTCCAGGGTCAGTGAAGAGGCGCTGACGGGAATAGCGCTTGCCGCACCTTTACAGATGATTATGATTGCTTTGGGCTGCGGGCTTGCCGTAGGCCTGAATGCAATGGTATCAAAGGCTCTGGGCGAAAAGAAACAGGAAGAAGTAAAAAAGACAACATCAGCAGCCATTGTTATGGCTTTTGGGGCGTATCTGATTAATGCAGCTGTCTGCCTGCTGGCGGCAAAGCCGTATTTTGCATGGCAGGCGGGCGGAAATGAGACAATTGCTGAGTACGGCAGTGTTTATATCCGTATATGTATGCTCTTTTCCTTTGGTCAGATGATACAGTGGGTTTTTGACCGGCTGCTCATTGCCACAGGAAAGTCAACACTTTTTCTTGCGACGCTTGGAACCGCATCCATAGTGAATCTGATCCTGGATCCGATACTGATATTCGGGTATTTCGGTTTTCCTGCCCTGGGTACCGCAGGGGCCGCCATAGCAACGGTTACGGGACAGATTGCAGGAGGGCTTCTGGGAATCTGGCTGAATATAAAGAGGAATAAGGAAATACCCATACATTTTACGATACATATTTCAGGCAAATATGTGGTGAATATCCTGAAAGTGGGAATACCAACGGCTATTATGCAGGGAATCATGTCCGTCATGGGAATTTTTATTAATACCATATTGTATCAGTTCTCATCGACGGCCGTTGCTGTTTACGGAATTCTCATGAGGGTGCAGAATATAGCGCAGATCGCTGTTCATGGAATGAATAATGCATTGATACCGATTATTGCATATAACTATGGCGCGAAAAAGGAAGGGCGGATTCGGGAAACCATAAAATGTGCGTTCCTGTATGCATTTATTATTATGTCAGCCGTTCTGGTATTGATGGAGCTGATACCGGATAAGATACTTCTGCTGTTTGATGCGTCGGAACAGATGCTACGGATCGGGATTCCGGCAGTCCGGTTCATGTCTCTGAGCTTTTATATTGGAACCATCGGCATAATATTTGCAGCGGTGTTCCAGGGCTTCGGAAACGGAAGCTACAGCATGTATCTTGCATTTTCGAGACAGGCAATCCTTTTGGCCCCGCTGCTTTTGCTGGGGGCATGGCTGAAACAGCTTCATTTGGTATGGCTGTCATTTGCCATAGCGGAAGCGATCTCTATTCCGTTCGGAATACTGCTGTACAGGAGAATCGGAAAAAACGGAAAACCTCAGGAAACGGAATATGAGGAAACGGGATTCCGCTATGAAAATTAACTCATTCCGCCGGGGCCTCCAGATAATCCTTCAGGACATCTATAAATTTTCCGGCAGGTTTGGAAAACAGCTGGTACTTTTTCCAAATGATGCTCATTTCATTCTCCAGTTTTGGGGCTAAGGGCCTGAAACAGAGAGTGCTGCTTCCGGTGGTGTTGATTATCCCGTCAAGCCCGATGGCATATCCCAGGCCTTCTTCAACCAGCAGGGATGCATTGAAAATGAGATTGTAGGTTGCGGCTATGTTCAGCGCCGATGCCTCACGGTTCAGCCACTGTGTTAACTGGCCTCCGCGTTCTTCCTGCTGTGACAGGATCAGAGGTTCTTCCCATAAATCTTCCGGCCCGATTGTTTCTTTTGAGGCAAGAGGAGAATCCTTCCGCATCAGTACGCCCCACAGATCTGCTGCAGGCATTTTCAGGGCATTATATTTAACAAGGTCTACTGTTCCGAATACAATGCCGAAATCAAGCAGGCCTTTGTCCAGCTGCTCCAAAACAAAAGGGGCGTTTCCGCTGGATATATGGTAACGGATTCCGGGACAGGCTTCCTGCAGCTTTTTAGCGGCCCGTGCGATAAGACGTACGCTGTCGGTTTCACCGGTTCCGATATAGATATCTCCCATGACGATATCATTGGTAAGGGTTACTTCTTTTTCCGTCTTTTTTACCAAATCTAAAATTTCCTCTGCCCGTTTTCTTAATATCATGCCTTCCTCGGTCAGGGTCACTTTCCGGGAACCCTTTGTGCCCCGGATCAGAAGCTGCTTACCCAGCTCTTCTTCCAGGTTTTTTATCTGTGTGGAAAGTGTGGGCTGGGACAGATGCAGGGATTCGGCAGCCCGTATAATGCTTTGTTCCCTTGCAATTGCAAGAAAATACTGAAGTACCCGTAATTCCATTTGTTCTCTCCTTATTGTACTGCATGTTTAGCGCGCCCATACCCGGACCGGAGAAAGAAGCGCCGCCGCCTTCGGCATTTTATGGATAAAACCAGTTTACCATAGATAATGCCGGGATGCATTTATAAATTATCCGTTTTATTCGGAATTGCGGATGAAGAGAAGGGGTGAACTGTTGAGGCGGCAGACAGGAATCTGTATTTTTACATGGAAAGCCCGGCAGGGATATGATAAAATTGCACTGTTACACCCGGCAGGGAATTATTATAACAGGAAGGCGCAAAATAAAATGAAATTACTCATCACCGGAGGAACGGTATTTGTCAGTAAATTTACGGCATCTTATTTCGCAGGCAGGGGACATGAGGTTTATGTATTGAACAGAGGGACAAGGCCGCAGGCGGAAGGCGTTAATTTAATAAAAGCAGACAGAAATTCGCTTGGCAGCGCCTTGAACGGAATGTATTTTGATGCCGTGATTGATGTCTGCGCATATAAGGAAGCTGATATTAACAATCTGCTTGATGCGGGAATAAAGTTTGATGATTATGTATTAATCAGTTCATCCGCCGTTTATCCAGAAACACTGCCCCAGCCGTTTAATGAACGGCAGCCAATAGGAAAAAACAGCATCTGGGGGGATTACAGCTCCGGCAAGGTAGGTGCAGAAGTCTGCCTCACTTCAAGATACCCCAATGCATATGTGATAAGGCCGCCATATTTATATGGCCCTATGCAGAATTTGTATCGTGAACCCTTCGTGTTTGAGTGTGCCGAATTAAAACGTAAGTTTTATATTCCCGGAGACGGGGAAATGAAACTGCTTTTTTTCCATGTTGAGGATTTGTGCAGATTCATTTACAGCATTTTAAAACAGCATCCGGATAACCATATCTTCAATGTCGGCAATACACAGCCTGTCTCCATCAGTACCTTTGCAGAATTGTGTTATCGGGCTGCAGGTGCGCCTTTGGAAAAAGTGTTTGTTAAGGATCATCCTAATCAGCGTGATTATTTCAGCTTCCATAATTATGAATATCTTCTGGATGTGTCGCTGCAGAATGAAATTATGCCGGAGCAGAAGGATTTATACTGTGGCTTGAAGGAATCCTATGAATGGTATAAAAGCAATAAAGAGGAAGTCAGGAAAAAGCCTTACATAGATTTTATTGACAGGAATTTTCAATGACAGCAGTGTATGTGAGCGGATGATGGGACGGAGAATGGCTCTGTTCCGAAGATATCGTGTTTCATAAAGAGGATGTTCCGAAGCGGGCGGATAGGTAAATCGCTGCTTTTGGAACATCCTCTTTTTTAAATTATGAGAAAAGGAAATAAGAGTGGAAATTTCTATGTATTTGATATATGAATAGGAAATAACTATATAAATACATCAAATATAAGTATTTGCTATCTATATGCGTGCCTGCTATGATAAAAACAGTTAAAGCTGCACCGAAATTCGTTCAGACAGTGCTTGCTTTTATATCAGAAGCATATTATTTACGCAGGTTAGAATATTTCTAACTGCTCTTGCCTTATCGGCTGCTTACACATTGTCTCTGAAAAATTATAAGGAAAGAAGGAAAAGAAAACATGAAAGAAATCAGACAGGAATATTTAACAGGTGAACGTGCGCTTTTCCAGGGAAATAATCTGAAAATTTATGATACTATTTTTGCGGACGGGGAATCGCCGCTGAAGGAAAGTCATGATATTGAACTTTTCGGCAGCATGTTTCAGTGGAAATATCCGCTGTGGTACAGCAAAAATATTCTGGCGGAAAATTGTACCTGGCTTGAAATGGCGCGTGCGGGAGTATGGTATACGGACAATATCACGGTGAAAAATGCGGTCATCGAAGCACCGAAGAATTTCCGCAGGTGTCATGGTTTGGTGCTGCAGAAGGTGGATTTGCCCAATGCGGCTGAAACGCTGTGGAACTGTGAAGGGGTTGTGATGGATCAGGTTACCGCGAAAGGGGATTATTTTGCGATGAACAGCCGGGATATGGAGCTTCATGATTTTACGCTGGTTGGAAATTATTCCTTTGACGGGGTAAAAAACGCAGAGATCCACAACGCAAAAATGCTTTCCAAGGACGCTTTCTGGAACAGTGAAAATGTGACGGTATATGATTCCTTTATTTCAGGGGAATATCTGGGCTGGAATGCAAAGAATCTGACCTTGATTAACTGTACCATAGAAAGCCTGCAGGGAATGTGTTATATAGAGAATCTTGTCATGAAAAACTGCAGGCTGATTCATACTGCGCTGGCTTTTGAATATTCCACAGTGGACGCGCAAATCCAGGGAAAAATAGACAGTGTGCTTAATCCCTCGGGAGGGATCATCCGAACGGATGAAATTGGGGAACTGATAATAGAAAAGGATAAGGTGGATCCGGCAAAAACTAGGATTATCTGTCAAAAAGATGGAAAATTCGAAGGATGTGTATGCGCATAATCGTCATGCCGGGGCTTCTGCTCTATGTATGAAGCAGCGGATGTTTATTCATACTAAAAAAGTTATGAACGAAAAAACAGACAAGGAGGGATAGAGATGCAGTTTGATTTTGACCGGATCACTGACCGAAGAAATACAGGCTCCCTGAAATGGGATGCTGCAGAGGCAGAGCTTCCCATGTGGGTAGCCGATATGGATTTTCAGACGGCTCCGGCTGTGCTGGATGCGCTTCAGCATAAATTACAGAACGGTATATTTGGCTATTCCATAGTGACGGAGGAATGGTATCAGTCGATTATAAGC
>OLQH01000483.1_pt1 | contig 43342 bp, 34 predicted proteins | sample 1672671 | NCBI WGS metagenome assembly OLQH01 (sample SAMEA3136712, study PRJEB25190) | human gut metagenome
CTCATTTGTCATAATCTCTAACAAAGTACTTCCTCCTTCTTTGCTTGCGCTTATATTTATTCCCTTCAGGGTACTTTTGCCTTATCTTAAAGAGTTACATATAGTTATATAATATAATTTCTTTTCTGATTAATCAACTATTTTTTTCAGATTTCATACTTTTTTTCGAATTTTGTAAGGTTTTTCCGGATTTTTGTTTTCCTGCGGTTTACTCCCCGGCAGTTTGCTGTGTGCCGGATGAATCTGCACCGCTTTGCGAAGCTCCGTCTGCTTTTCCGGCGCTTTCTGACTCCTGTCCCGAAGCATCCTGCGTCGTACCGGCATCACTTCCGTCCGCGGCTGTATCTTCCTGTGTGTCGCCATCCTGCGTATCTTCACCGGAAGCTACAGGATCCGAACCCGCATCCTGGGCAGCTGTATCCCCTTCTGTATCCGCTGTATCTGCCGCCGGGTCTGTGGCTGCATCCTGTCCCGGATCCGTCGTCTCCTCACTGAAATCTTTCCCCTCGATCTGTGCGATCTCCATTTTCAGTGTATACAGTGTCTCTTTCGAGAAAATAATGTTGGTGATGTCCGTATCGTAATCTTCCAGATGAAGGATCCCTGTAAAATCCGTTAATTTCGGAAGAATCGCTGCCACCCGGGTGATTTTTTCTTCCAGCAGTCTGTCTTTTCCCAGATTGCAGTGGATCTTTCCACTGTTATACACCAGAATGATCTCCTGATTCTCATTGAAACACAGCATCTCAGGCAAAATCTCGTATTTTTCCACCATTCGGGTGATTCCGAGGATCGTATTGTAGATGCCGTCGGCAACCGCCGGAATCGTATCGCCAAGCGCGATCCCGCTTGTCTTGTCCGTAATGCCGATCACTCGCGGCACATCCGTTACCGCTGCCTTGAACTTTGTCGCATTTTCATTGCCGGAATCGGACTCCACCGCCTGCAGTACCTGGTCATCGGCATTGTCTGCCTGCGCGGTCTCACTGTCGGTACCCTCTTCCTGTGCATCCTCCGTATCTGTACCGTCCGTGGTATCCGTGCTTTCTCCGGTCAGAGATTCCAGCGCCGCATCCGCTTCCTGTGCAGCTGCCTCCTGCGCCGCCTGTTCTTTTAACTGGTTCAGTTCTTCCTCTTCCTGATTCAGCGCATCGATTTCTTCCTGTTCCATCGGTGTCACTTCCACAACCAGTCCATCCTTATTAAAATACAGCCTGTCCGTTCCCTGCGCGATATAGCCGACGATTTTCTTCTCGTTTACGTGAATCCGAAGCGTATGGGCGTTGACCCGCTCAAGATCAAAGGAATCCACAAACGGAATATTTTCTGCATTTGTATGTTTCTGGAAGAGCATCGCAAGAACCGTGTTGGATGTCATCGGTGTTGTCAGCACATATTCCTTGATCTGGTCATCCGTATATCTGGTACTTCCAACCACATATACGTTATCTACTCTGAACAGAAAGAAAAACGCCCCCAGAGCCAGCAGCACTATGACTGCCACGGCTCCGGCTGTAAACATTTTTCCTTCTTTTGTCAGTCTTCTCTTTCTGATTTTTTTTTTCATTTTTCCACCTGTTCCCTTATTCTGATTACCGCTCCCAGCTGCCCGAACAGCTGATCCGGATGTTCATATCCCCGTTCGATATATTCCGCATGCTTCACGACACTTTCTCCCTGTGCCGAAAGCCCCGCCACCACAAGTGCGGCTCCTCCACGCAGTTCCCGGGCACATACGGCTGCCCCCGTCAGCTGTCTGCCACCGGAAATAACCGCCTGCCTGCCGCTGACCGTTACCCTGCCGCCCATTTTTTCCAGTTCCTCCACGATCTGGAACCGTTTTTCAAAAATGGTTTCCTCGATCCGGCTCTCCCCCGGAACTGTCAGAAGCACCGCCATCAGAATCGACTGCATATCCGTCGGAAATCCGGGATACGGCATGGTACTCACTTTTTCCACCGGAAAGCGGATCCCGGCTGCGTTCGCCCTTAGTGTACCACTCCTCATCTCCCATTGTCCACCCATTTTCTCATATACGGTAAGCACGGATCGCATTTCCCGCGGATCCACATCTTTCAGACTGATCTGCCCGCGGGTCGCTGCCGCCGCATACAGACAGGTTCCCGCAACGATCCGGTCGGACGGGATCGTATATTCCACATCCCGCAGTGCCGCAGCTCTCCGCATCCAGATCTTTCCTGTGCCGATTCCCCGGATCTCCGCCCCCATCGCCTGTAAAAAGCAACAAAGATGCTGAATCTCCGGTTCCCGGGCACAATTTTCCAGAAGCGTTTCCCCTCTCGCTGTAACGCCCGCAAGGAGTGCATTTTCCGTAGCTCCCACACTGGAAATCGGGAAACGGATATGTGCGCCGGAAAGTCCCTCCGGACATTCCCCACAGATCTCTCCCTCCGTCTCCCGGATCTCCGCTCCCATTTTTTTCATCGCTTCCAGATGCAGGTTGACGGGACGCGCTCCGATCGTACAGCCGCCCGGATAACCGATCCGGATCCGTTTACACCTCCCCAGCATACTGCCGAGCAGGAGGATTGAGGATCGCATCGTGCGCGTCTCTTCCCCCGGAATCCCGCTCTCCCGGATCTTTTTACAGTCCATCATCAGGGTGTGATCCTTCCACGCTGTCTTTACTCCCAGCGACTGCAAAATTGCCTCCATCTCAAACACATCCGCGATCCGGGGACAGTTGTGAAGCACGGTCACTCCCTCATGCAGCACTGCAGCCGCCATCATTGGCAGGGCAGCATTTTTCGATCCCTGAACCTTTACTTCTCCTTCCAGCGGACCATTTCCACGCATCCATATTTCACTCACTCGTTTGCTCCCACATGCCCTGTTATCTTATTCTATGCTGCCCGGGAGTATCTGGTGACTGACAGCGCGAGCCCCATCTCCCCCAGCAGAAACAGCACCGAAGTTCCTCCGTAACTGATAAACGGCAGCGTGATCCCGGTATTTGGGATCGTGTTTGTCACAACGGCGATGTTCAGGATCACCTGGATTGCGATATGCCCCATGATCCCTGCACCGATCAGTTCCCCCATAAGATCCCCCGCACGGACCGCCGCCACCATAAGCCGCCAGATCAGACAGGCAAAAAGAAGGATGACCAGAATCGCCCCGAAAAGCCCGGTTTCCTCACAGATAATAGAAAAGATCATATCATTCTGTGCTTCCGGTACAAACCCAAGTTTTTGCAGGCTGTTTCCCATCCCCCGCCCGAAGATCCCGCCGCTTCCGATCGCATACAGTCCCTGGATCGTCTGAAATCCTTTCTCATATTTTTCCGGATCCCGCCAGATGGCAAGGCGTTCGAGCCGGTAGCTTTCCATACTTAAAAAGATCGCGATAAATCCGATCCCCGCCGTGCCGATGCCAAGGAAAGGCAGATAGCGCGGATGTGCCACAAAGATCAGGATCACACCGATTCCCAGAATGATGATCGCCGTGCTCAGGTTATTCGTACCTACCAGCCCGACGATCGGCAAGAGCGCCGCCATCGTCTGGATCATAAACCAGATAGTGTCCGTCTTTTTCTTCCGGTTACTGATCCGGGATGCCAGAAAAAGTACCACCGCCACCTTGGCAAATTCCGCCGGCTGAAACGAGAGCGGTCCGAGTGCCAGCCACCGCTTCGATCCGTTATACGATCTTCCGACAAAAAGAACCGCCGTGGACAGCACAATGGAACACAGATACAGCGGCGTGGCAAATGCTGCCACCCGGTGATAGTCGATCCGCGCCATCACAAAGAACGCCGCCATCCCCAGCACACTGGCAAATAACTGTTTTTTCAGGTAATATCCCGCATCCTGAAACTTTACCTCTCCATTATATGTACTTGTACTATATAAAAGAAGCAGTCCCACCGCTGTCAGTGCCATGACAAAAAGGGCAAGAAGCTCATCTGCCTGCCCAATTTTTCTTTCTTTTTTCATGGATTTTACACGCTTTTTTTTCAGTCTATGAACCGTAAAAATATTCAGTACTTTTTTTATAAAATCCCATTGACAAATACTGATTTTTTTTTATAATTAGTTTTAACAATAGTAAACATGAAATTTAGTAATACAATACTTTCCCGATTATCAGTAAGGCGGATCTTTTTACCTGCTACATGGCTGATAATCGGGATTTTCGTGTGTTTTTTCAAAGGAGTTTTTATGGATATTGGAACAAAACTGAAAAGTCTGCGAACGCAGAACGGACTGACCCAACAGGAACTGGCGGACCGGGCGGAGCTTACCAAGGGGTTTATCTCTCAGGTCGAGCGAAATCTCACCTCCCCCTCCATCAGTACCCTTGCGGATATCCTGCAGTGTCTTGGCAGCAGCCTCCAGGAATTTTTTACGGATGACACGCCGGAGCAGATCGTCTTTCGGGAGGAAGATTATTTTCTGAAAGATGATCCCGAACTCGGGCATCAGATCGAATGGCTGGTTCCAAACGCACAGAAAAATCAGATGGAACCCATTCGTATGACCCTTGCCCCCCGGGGACGCTCCTGTATCGAGTCGCCCTACGTGGGAGAAGAAATGGGGTACGTCCTCGAAGGAAATATCCTTCTTACACTGGGCAAGAAAACCTACCGCGTACAAAAAGGTGAAACGTTTTATTTTCCCGCCAACCAGGAACACTGGCTGGAAGCAGGGAAATGGGGTGCTACGATCCTGTGGGTCTCCTCCCCTCCAAATTTCTAATGATAAAAAGGAGAGACTATGAGCAATCGATTAATAGATTTACAGCATATTACAAAAATCTTTGACGGAGAAAAGATCCTCGACGATCTGAATCTCTATATCCGTAAGAACGAATTTCTCACCCTTCTCGGTCCGTCCGGCTGCGGCAAGACCACAACTCTGCGGATCATCGGCGGCTTTTTATTCCCGGATGAGGGAAATGTCATCTTTGACGGAAAAGATATCACACAACTGGCTCCCAACAAACGCCAGTTAAACACCGTCTTTCAGAAATACGCCCTGTTCCCGAATATGAACGTCGCGGAAAATATTGCTTTCGGTCTCAAGATCAAGAAAAAAAGCAAAGCCTATATCGATGACAAGATCAAATACGCACTGAAGCTGGTGAATCTTGACGGCTATGAAAAACGTAAAATCGATGCGTTAAGCGGTGGTCAGCAGCAGCGAATCGCCATCGCCCGCGCCATCGTCAACGAACCGAAGGTGCTTCTTCTCGACGAACCGCTCGGCGCGCTGGATCTCAAGATGCGTCAGGACATGCAGTACGAACTGATCCGTCTGAAAAATGAGCTGGGCATCACCTTTGTCTACGTTACCCACGATCAGGAGGAAGCCCTCACGATGTCCGATACGATCGTCGTCATGAACGGCGGTTATATCCAGCAGATCGGTACACCGGAAGATATCTACAACGAGCCGCGGAATGCTTTCGTTGCCGACTTTATCGGTGACAGCAACCTTTTTGGTGCCACGATGATCCAGGATCGTCTGGTGGAGATTCTCGGTGCCAAATTCTTATGCGTGGACGAAGGATTCGGAACAAACAACCCGGTCGATGTGGTTATCCGCCCGGAAGATGTGGAACTGGTGGAGCCGGAAGTCGGCATCATCAAAGGCCGCGTAACTTCCGTCATCTTCAAAGGCGTACACTACGAGATGACTGTTATGGCAAATGGTTTTGAATGGCTGGTACACAGCACGGATATGTATCCGGTGGACCGTGAAGTCGGTATCTTTGTCAAACCGTTCAATATCCAGATCATGCACAAACCGGAATCCGATGATGCAAAGGCGGTGGATATCAATGAATAGTTCAAAGAAAACCTGGTTTGCCTTTCCCTATATCCTGTGGATCATCGGATTTACCATGATCCCGCTGGGACTGGTATTTTACTACGCATTTACCTCCGCAGACGGCGTATTTACCCTGGCAAATGTCCTTGCCATCGCAGAACCCGTCCATCTGAAATCCCTGTGGACCTCGATCAAGATGGCGGTTTTGACCACCCTGATCTGCTTTCTCCTGGCGTACCCGCTGGGACTGGTGCTTTGCAGCCTGAACTTAAAGAAAAGTAATTTTGTTATTTTTCTCTTTATTCTTCCGATGTGGATGAACTTTCTGCTGCGGACCATGGCGTGGCAGCTGATCCTGTCCAACAACGGTGTGTTAAATACCCTGCTTGGTTTCCTGCATCTTCCGCAGGTGCATATCATCTACACGTTCCAGGCGGTTCTGATCGGCATGGTTTATGACTATCTGCCGTTTATGATCCTTCCGATCTACAACTCTCTGTCTTCCATCGGTGACGATGTGGTGGAGGCCGGAAAGGATCTCGGAGCCAGCTATTTTACGATTTTACGGAAGATCATTTTCCCGCTGTCTCTTCCGGGAGTCATCAGCGGTATCACGATGGTATTCGTTCCTTCCATGACTTCGTTCGTGATCTCGAATATCCTGGGCGGATCGAACACCTTACTGATCGGTAATATCATCGAGCAGGAATTCACGTATAACTTTAACTGGAACCTCGGCAGCGGACTTTCTTTTGTGCTTCTGGTATTTACCCTGATCAGCATGGGACTGATGTCCGTCTTTGACAAATCAGAAGGAGGAAATAACATATGGTAAAAACATGGGCCAAACGGCTGTATATGGCATTTATCTTTCTGTTGTTGTATCTGCCGATTATTGTTCTGATCGTACTATCTTTTAACAAATCCAAAGCCAGAGTCACCTGGCGTGGGTTTACCCTGCAGTGGTATGCAAACCTGTTTGAGAACAGCCGGATCGTGGATGCATTTACCACTACGCTCGCGCTGGCTTTCGGTGCTGCACTGGCTGCTACCGTCATCGGTGTGGTTGGCGCGATCGGTATCAACGCGATGAAAAAACGGAATTATTCAATCATGCTGGGAGCTACCAATATCCCGATGTTAAATGCAGAGATCGTGACCGCACTGTCCCTGACACTGTTATTTATCCGGTTTATCAAACTGGGATTTACGACCGTTTTTATCGGTCATGTGACATTCTGTGTCCCGTATGTGATCCTGAATGTCCTGCCGCGTTTTCGTACCCTGAATAAGAATGCGTATGAAGCCGCACTCGATCTCGGAGCCACCCCGCTGTATGCCTTTTTCAAGGTCTGCTGGCCGGAACTGATGCCGGGTATCATGTCCGGTTTTCTGATGGCGGCTACAATGTCGATGGATGATTTTGTAATCACATATTTTACCAGAGGTCCGGGAATCAATACGATCTCCACGCTGGTTTACTCTGAAGTAAAACGTGGTATCCAGCCGGAAATGTATGCTCTTTCCACGCTTCTGTTCCTGCTGATTCTTGTTCTTCTGCTGCTCTTTAACTTCTTATCCGGAAGAAAAAGCAGCATAGAAGTGTAAAGGAGACTCATGATGATGAAATGTAAATTATTGGTGATACCTGCCCTTGCCGGATCCCTGCTGCTTCTGGGTGGCTGCGGTTACAACAAGAACAATTCTTTAGTAGTTTTTAACTACGGAGATTACCTGGATTCTTCGATCATTGATTCTTTTGAGGAGGAGACCGGGATCAAGATCCTGTATGAAGAGTATCAATCCCCGGAAGAAATGTATATGAAATACAAGGCAGACATCGTAGACTATGATGTGATCTGTTCTTCCGATTATATTCTGGAGAAGCTTCGTCAGGAGGATGAACTGCTCCCGATCAATTTTGATAATATTCCGAATGCTGCCAATGTGGATGAGCATCTCTGGGAGTTTTCGAAGTCGTTTGACCCGGAAAATAAATATACGATCCCGCATTACTGGGGTACGCTCGGTATCCTTTATAATACCCGGCTGGTGGACGAGGAGGTGGATTCCTGGGATATTCTTTTTAATCAAAAATACAGCGGACAGATCATCATGGAAAACAGTGTCCGGGATTCGTTCGTTCCGGCGCTGAAGCTGCTTGGTTATTCGATCAATACGGATAATACCGATGAGCTGGATGAAGCGGAAGCAATGTTGAAGGAGCAGCGCCCGATGGTACAGGCGTATCTGCTTGATTCCGCCCGTGATGAGATGATCGCGGAAAATGCGGCGATCGCGCTGGTGTATTCCGGGGAGGCTCCTTATGCGACGGAGTATAATGAGGATCTGGCTTATGTGGTTCCGAAAGAGGGGTCGAATGTCTGGGTGGATTCCTGGGCGATCACGAAGGACTGTAAGAATACGGAAAATGCGGAGAAGTTTCTGAATTATCTGTTAGAGGTAGAGATTTCGAAGATCAGTTTTGAGTATAATCATTATGGAACGCCGAACAAGAAGCTGGCGGAGATTCTGCCGGCGAAGTATACGGAGGACCCGGCGCTGTTTCCACCTAGTGATGTGTTGGATAATTGTGAGATTTTTAAGTCGTTGGATCAGGGGACACAGAATTATTATAGTAAGTTGTGGAAGGAAATTAAGTTGGATTAAGAAAGTTTGATTGCTCAAGACGAATTGTTTTTTGCCGTGAACTGGAATGGGAGGATGATAAAGTTGAAAGGAAATTTAATTTGTATGTTTATAAAACTTTATTAATCTTCTTCTCTTTTGCATTGTTTATATAAAATACCTTGAGAATATATGTAATCGTAAAAGCATTTATTCTCAAGGTATTTTATTTTTCTCAGTTATTATTCAATTTCGATTTCTACACTCCACATTCCCAATCACTGCGATAATTGTTCTGTTTTTGTTTATTCTAAGCTCAAGTTCCGGAGGTCTTCCGGGATGGGGGCGGTTAGGTGGAGTTTCTCGCCGGTGTAGGGTTGACGCAGGGTTACCTGGTAGGCGTGGAGGGCTGCGCGGTGGAGTTGGGTTTGGGGGCCGCCATAGAGGGGATCGCCCAGGAGCGGGCAGGTCTGGGTGGCCATGTGGAGGCGAATTTGGTGGGTTCTGCCGGTTTCCAGGTGGAGGGCGAGGCATTGTGTTACTTTGCCGGTCCAGAGGGGTTTATAGAGGGTTCTGGCGGGTTTGCCGAGAGGGGTGGAGATCATGCGAAGGTGGTTTTCCGGATCGGGGGACATTGGGGTGTCAATCAGGGTCCAGGCATCTGTGTCTGATGTGGTTCCAAGATCTTCCAGGCGCCGGGTGATTTCGTTCCAGCCGGGGAATTTTTCTGCTTCGTTTTTTTCCATGATCTCCTTCTCGTACTCTTTTTCTATTTCACGTTTCTTTTCCTGGTCGATGTTCCGGGCATCGTCTTTTCTGTTCTGCGGAAGCTGGGTGACAGCAAGATAAGTTTTCCGGAATTCTCTCCGCTCTCTCTGTTTTTGCAGTCTGGCGGCTGCGATCTGGTTTTTGGCAAAGAGGACGATGCCGGAGGTGTCTTTGTCCAGGCGGCCGATGGGGCGGACGGTATGGGACTCCTGCCGGGAAGCATAATAAGCGCTTACCTGGTTTGCCAGAGTGTCTTCGTAGTGACCGCCCTGCGGGTGCGTGACCACACCTGCCGGTTTATTGACAGCTAAAAGGTCCTGGTCTTCGTAAAGAATGTCCAGGACCTCTGTGTTGGCTGTCAGATGACCGGAACACTGTGTTTCCGTCTCCAGCAGGATCTCTATGATGTCACCGGGCAGCGTTTTTTCCGTCACTCTGCACCGGATGCCATTTTTCCGGATTCCGTCAGGAAGAAATTTTGCACGGCTGATCTCTTTTTTCGTGAAACCTGCCTGTCTTCGCAGGATTTCCTGCACCGTTCCTCCCTCTTCCACCTGAAGGCTCCATACCCTCCGGCTCTCGTTACGCATCTGCCTCCGGCAGGGCGTATACATATTCTTTGAACATCCGGCCACGCTGTTCGTAATTATCAAACTGTCCCCAGCTTGCACATGCCGGTGATAAGAGGACTGCATCACCTTTGTTCGCTTTTTCGGCACAGATCTTTACAGCCTCTTCCAGATTGTCCGCCAGGATCGTATTCATAAAACCACACTTGTGAGCAGTTTCTTCGATCTTTTCTCTCGTCTGACCAATCAACACCAGGTAACGCACTTTTCCGTCAAATGCTTCAATCCACTCTTCGTAAGAAGACTGTTTGTCATATCCACCACCGATCAGCAGTGTCGGACGGTCCATCGCCTGGATGCCTTTGATGGCTGCATCCGGGTTGGTTCCCTTCGAATCGTTGTAATATACGACTCCGTTTTTCTCTGTTACATATTCAATTCGGTGTTCTACCGCTACAAAGTTTTCCACACTCTCTTTGATATTTTCCACCGGAACCCCTGCGTAATATGCCATAGCTGCTGCAGCCATCGTATTTTCATGGTTGTGACGGCCAAGGATCTTCAGTCGGTCTGTCGTGGTGATCACGAGTTCTTTTTCTCCGTCCCGTAAAACGATCTCTTTTCCTCTCAAGAAAATACCCTGTGAAAGTTCTCTGAGGCTGGAAAAATACACAACTTTTGCTTTCACCTGTCCGCTTTCCCCGAAAGTTCTCAGCACCTCATCTTCATAATTCAGTACACAGACCTGATCTTTTGTCTGGTTGCTGGTGATCAGTTCTTTCACACGGATATATTCTTCCATCGTATGATGACGGTTCAGATGATCCTCTGTGATATTCAAAATTGCACTGACTGCAGGCTGGAAGTCCTGGATGGTCTCTAACTGGAAGCTGCTGATTTCCGCCACTGTCACAGTCTCTTCTTTTGTGTCCAGAGCTACAGAAGTATACGGTGTTCCAATATTTCCAACCACATAGACACTGTCCAGATAATCACTCATGATTTTTCCAAGCATGGCAGTTGTCGTTGTCTTTCCGTTGGTTCCTGTGATCGCCAGGACTTTTCCTTTGCCCATCTGATAAGCAAGTTCTACCTCACCCCAGATCGGAAGTCCCTGTGTGCGAAGTGTCTTCACAATCGGAAGATCCGTCGGAACTCCAGGACTCATCACTACCAGATCCAGTGTTTTTCTCGCCTCTTCAGGCAGTTCTCCGAGAATAATATCCACATTCTCCGGCTGTTCCAGTCTGGCTTTGATCGCTTCCGGATCCTGTTTGTCATTTCCATCATAAATCACCGGACACGCTCCCACTTTACAGAGCAGATCCGCTGCACCGATACCACTGATACCAGCACCAAATACTAATACACGTTTTCCTTCTAACTTCATGGTTCTCTCCCCGTTTTTTTCTTATGTACACTCGGAATCTTTTTTGTGCTTGATTTTGTGAGAAGATTTTTTGTCAGTTGCATCCAAATTTCTGAGGCGTACGCGGTACGTACGTTGATGAAATTTGGGTGCAACTGGCGGAAAATCAGCCACAGAAGCAAGTGCAAAAAAAACTCCGAGGGTACATCCATTACAGTGCCAGCAGACCGATCATGCACAGGATGGCTGTGATGATGGAGAATACTGCCACAACTCTTGTCTCAGACCATCCACACAGTTCAAAATGATGGTGGATCGGTGCCATTTTAAAGAATCTCTTTCCACCGGTCTTTTTAAAGTAAGTAACCTGGATCATAACAGAAGCTACCTCGATCAGATAGATCAGACCTACCAGGATCAGAAACAGCGGCATCTGTAACATATAGGCAGTACCTGCAACGAATCCGCCCAGTGCCAGAGATCCGGTATCTCCCATAAATACTTTCGCAGGAAATACATTGAACAGCAGAAATCCCATCAACGCACCGACAACCGCACAGGTGATCGGTTCAATACCGCTTTGTGTTCCCACTGCCACAACCGTAAAAAATGTTGCAACCATCACGGTCACGCTGGATGCAAGACCGTCCAGTCCGTCTGTAAAGTTTACACCGTTTACCGTACCGATCACCGCTACAAATAACAGCGGTACTGCCACCCAGCCGATGTTCCAGTAATAACCATGGCTGAACGGTACCAGCAGTGTCAGTTTCACATCGGTAAAACGAATCAGATAAAAAGCAAAAATTGCAGTTACCACGATCTGTCCTGCCATCTTCTGTGCCGGAAGCAGTCCGTCGGAACGTTTCAGCACAACTTTCAGATAATCATCCAGGAATCCGATCAGACCAAATCCCAGCGTCAGGAATAAGATCGGAATGATCTTCGGATAATCTTTTACATAAAACAAAGATGTCACTGTTACTGCGATCAGAAAGATCAGACCACCCATCGTCGGGGTTCCCGCTTTGGAAAGATGAGACTTCACACCGTCGGTACGTTCCGTCTGGGACGCTTTCAGTCTCCGCAGAAACGGAATAATCACGGGTGCCAGAATCACACTGATCACAAAAGAAATAATCACCGGTATCACAATTTTAAAATCCATACTTCACCTCGTACATTATGAACATTTTTCTGTTCAGTTTTTTTACGTTCTAAGTATAATACTTTTCCCCCCATTCAGCAACCGTTATTCCACACGCTTCCGCAAATTCCGGGATTCTGTCATTCTGTTTTGCTTTCCTTCGTCACGACTTCCGTTTTCTCTATCCCCAGATACGGCAGCACATTCTCAAAAATCGTTTTCATCACCGGGGCTGCTATCGTTCCGCCATAATAGATTCCCTGCGGATTATAGATGATACAGACCCCGAGGATCACCGGATCGTCCGCCGGGGCAAAACCGAGAAAAGAGGAAATATATCGGTTGGCACTTCTTGGAAGCGTCTGGGAAGTGGCTGTTTTCCCGCCGATCCGATAACCCTCCACCTGCCCGTTTTTTCCGCCGCCCTCCTTCACCACCATCTCCAGAGCGTAGCGCATTTTCTCTGAGGTCTGCTCGGACAGGATTCTTTTTTTCTTCTCATAAGAATACGTTTTTATGACCTTTCCCTCCTGATCCTGTACCTTCACCCCGAAGTGTGGCGTGATCCGCTCACCACCATTAATCAGGGAAGCGGCTGTCGTTGCCAGCTGCATCGGCGTGATCTGAAAGGACTGTCCGAATGCGATCGTAGCCAGTTCCACCTGCCCGATATTTTCCTCTTTGTGCATGATCGTCCCCGCCTCTCCCGGCAGATCGATACCGGTCTTTTCCATCAGACCGAATTTTTCAAAATAAGAATAATATTTTTCCACTCCCAGCCGCAGCGCCACATCGATAAATACCGGGTTGCACGAATTTTCCACCCCCTGCACAAAAGTCTCGGCTCCGTGTCCGGTTCTTCTCGCACAGTGGATCCGCCGGTCTTCCACCACCCGGAATCCCGGACAGGAAAACTGATCCTGCAATGTCACCACACCGGCTTCCAGACCTGCGGATGCTGTGATGATCTTAAAGGTGGAACCCGGTTCGTAGGTATCGTTGATACAGGTATTTCGCCACATCCGGTTTAAGGCATCTGTTTTCTCCTCCTGACCAGAAAGAACCGTCCCCGCTGGCAGGGTGTAGGGATCATTCAAATTGAACTCGGGGACGTTGACACAGGCATAAATCTCCCCGTTTTTCGGATTTAATAACAGAATCGATACTTTCTCGGCTTCTTTTTGTTCCATCACCCGTTCCGCCTCCTGCTGGGCATACATCTGGATGTTATAGTCCAGGCTGGTGCTAAGATCGAAGCCCGCCACAGGCTCCTTCCGTTTTTCTCCGATTCCATTCTGTTCGATTCCCCTGGCATCTGTCGTTGTGAGGATGGTTCCGTTGATCCCTTTTAGTACCTCTTCATATTTTACTTCCAGTCCGATGATCCCCTGATTATCCCCTCCGGTAAATCCGAGTACCCGGGAAGCAAGTTCATTGTATGGATAATATCTTCGAAAATCCTCGTCCACTTTTACACCGGCAAGCTGATATTCCCGGATCTTATCCCCCACTTCTTTCTCCACATTTGTTTTGACTCTTTCAATCGAAGAAACTTTTTCCACCCGTTTTCGCGCTCCCGCCTCATCAATCCCCAGTTCTTTTACCAGCATCGCGATCACCTTTTCCGGTTCTTTGATCTGGCTGTGGATGACCGATATCGTACAGACGGTCTTATTATCCGCCAGCACCGTTCCATTCACATCCAGAATCCGCCCTCTCGCCGCCTTGATCTTACGCTCTCTCTCATGCAGATCATCGGCTTTTTTCGCATAATACTCCGACTGTACCACCATCAGACTGACCAGCCGGCCGATCAGACCTGCGAGCATCGCGATACAACACAGAAAAACCACCAGCGTCTTTTTCTTATGAAACGTTTTATTTTTACTCATAAAGAAACCCCGCAGAAGCTTTCCATCTAATGTATGGCTGCTTCTGCGGGGTTATTCATATTCGTAATCTTCCTTAATTGCCACTCTGTATTGCCGCTTCTTCGTCCGTGATACCGTCGCTCTCCTGCTTGTTATTGAGCGTTGTCTCACTGTCGTCTTCCGGCGGTGCTGCCGTCGCGGTGTCATCTGCGCTGTCTGACTGTCCGGTGGATTCCACTTTCTGATTGATCAGTTCTTCCAGATAACTCATCTTGGCATTGGTCTTATCCGTCACTTCTTCGTCCTGGAAAATATTCAGGTATGGCAGGATTTCTGTCATAATCCCCTTGTAAAGATACTGGGCATACAGACTGTCTGCCTGAGATTCTGCATTCGGTTCATCCACAACCACATAGACAACCACCTGCGGATCATCAAGCGGTGCAAAACCGATAAAGGATACCAGATATTTTTTATCTTCACGCGGATATTTCTGTGCGGTTCCTGTCTTTCCGCCCATGCTGTAGCCGTCTACTTTCGCTGTTGCTCCAGTACCGTCCGACTCCATAACCGCGCCCATGTACTGACGAATCAGTGCGGAGACATCGCTGGATACCGTCTGCTTGGTTACCACCGGCTGGATGTCTTTGATGACATCTCCATCCTCATTCATAATCTTGCTGACCACATGCGGCTGATAGTAATATCCGCCATTGATCGCCGAACAGATCGCTGCAATCTCCTGGATCATGGTACAGGTATATCCCTGTCCGAAAGATGCACTGGCAAGCTCGGTGCTTCCCGAAGACAGATTTTCTTCGGAATGAAGGATACCGGTAGCTTCTCCCGGAAGATCGATGCCCGTAGTAGCGCCGAAATTAAAGATTTTCTGATATTTCAGAAATTCCTCCGGACCTAGCAGTGCTCCGATCTGCATCAGACCATCGTTACAGGAATGTTTGATCAGATCCGACAGGGTCTCTGTTCCGTGCGCTCTCGGATAGATAGAACACCGGATCATCGTATCCCCAAATTTCTGATAGCCGTCGCAGACAAAGGTATCGGTCGGCTGTACCACATCCGCATCCAGTGCTGCCCCGATCGTCAGTGGTTTTACTGTCGATCCAGGCTCGAACGCATCACTGATACAATAGTTCTGCCAGATGCCGTACAGTGCTTTCAGCATCGTTCCGCCATCCTTGTCTTTCATTTCCTGGATCTCTTCGTCCGAATAATACGGCGTGAGATCTCTCGGATTATTCAGATCGTATGGATTGTCGGTTGCCATGGCAAGGATCTCACCGTTTTTCGGATTGGCTACCACCACGCCAACATTGGCGGCTCCCTGTTCTCCTCGCGGACCGTTTGCCATACCGGTCATAAACTTGTCGATATATTTTTCTACTACCTGCTGGATATTCAGGTCAATCGTTGACTGTACACTGTTTCCGTTGACCGGATCGATGATCGTCTGCTCCACATCGTCATCGGAATTATAGTATCCGAACTGTCTTCCGTTGACACCGTTCAGGGTACTGGAATAATATCCCTCGATTCCCCAGTCTGCGGTATTTCCCGTATAGGTAAATCCGACCAGATGACTGGCTGTGGAATTCAGCGGATAGACTCTCCGGTAATCTTCCTCGAACCATACCCCTTTGACATTGGAACGTTCTGCGATTTCTTCTTTGGTCAATGTTTCTTTTGCCTCATCGCTGGACACATCGGTATAGTCCTCAAACGCTTTTTTCTGGTTGATGGACACATTGCTTTGCAGGATCTGATACTGGCTGCTCTTTGTCGTCTCATCTTCCAGTTTTTCCCGAATCGTTTCCTCATCCAGCCCCAGCACATCCACCAGGGCTTTGATTGTCGGTTCCACATACTCTTCTTTGGTATTGACCACTTTACAGTCCAGGATCACTTTATACACTTTCTCACTGGTCGCCAGTACCACACCATTCCTGTCGGTGATGTCCCCACGTTTGAACGGGATCACACGGCTGTCATACTTTTGCTGTGACTGGCTTAGTACCTGTTTGCTGTACTGTTTTCCCTGGCTGGCATTGATCACGGTAATTCGTATGCCTAAACCTACGAAAGCCAGTACGACTATTCCAAACAGCCATACCAGCTTCATACGCATCTTACTATTTATCTTTCTTGTTAAAAGGGCGTTGCCCCTTTTCTTTCTTCTTTTTCTTTGCACGTAACCACCTTATTTTGTCGTATCAGGTACATCTTTATACTGGCGTACATAACTGTTTCCTGCTGTATCAAACTGATAAATCTGATCTTCCTGCGGATAGGTCATCCCCAGTTCGTTCATCGCTTTATCCTTTATCTTTTCCAGATCCACTGATGAGATTACACTGTTGTATAATGCATCATTGTCTGCTTTCAGCTGACTCAGTTCTGATTCCGTAGTAGCAATCTGTTTGTTCTGTGTTGTGATTGCAGATTTGATCTGCAGATAACGGGCACACATAAACAAAGCTGCCGCTGATACCACCGCCAGAAACATCACATAACCACGGCTCATGGCTCTGGTTCTCGCACGATTTCTGGAAGTCGACCGTCGAACCGGTTTTCTTTTCGGCTCTTCCTGTGGTATGGCCTGAATCTTGCGGATCGTATTGCCGTCCACGACATACTGTTCCACTATTCGTTCCGATCTGGAATTTACCCTTCTGTTTTGCTTTCTGGCCATTGTTGCTGTCTCCTTACTTTGCTTCGGATATCTGACGTTCAAATACCCGCAATTTTGCACTCTGTGAGCGACTGTTCCACTCGAGTTCTTCCGCAGACGGAAGAATCGGTTTTCTTGTTATCACTCTGCCCTTGGATACTTTTCCGCATACACATACAGGAAAATTCGGCGGACAGGTACATGGATTTTCATTTCTTCGGAAAATCGTCTTTACGATCCGGTCTTCCAGAGAATGGAAGGTAATGATACAAATCCTTCCCCCGTCATTTAAAAAGTCAATCATTCCATCCAGAGAATCGCGCAGAACATCAAGCTCATGGTTCAGTTCGATCCTGAGCGCCTGAAACGTTCTCTTGGAAGGATGTCCGCCCGTTGCCCGGACTTTCATCGGAATGGCTCTTTTTATAATCTCCGTTAATTCTCCTGTGGTATGGATCGGTGCTTCCTGTCTTGCCAGACAGATATGTTTTGCAATATTTTTCGCAAACTTGTCCTCTCCATAGTCACGAATAATCCGGTACAGATCACTCTCGCTGTAAGTATTTACGATATCTTCCGCCGTCTTGGTCTGCCGCTGATCCATACGCATATCCAGAGGCACATCCTCCCGGTACGTAAAACCGCGTTCTGCATGATCCAGCTGATAGGAAGATACTCCCAAATCCAGCACAATACCATCAACAGAGTTGATTCCCCTTTTTTTCAATTCCGGGACCATGTGGCAATAATTGCTGCGAATGATCATCGTGCGATCCTGATAGTCCCGCAGTCTCTCACTTGCCGCCTGTATTGCCGCATCGTCCTGGTCTATTCCTATTAATCTCCCCGTGGCAGATAATAATTTGCACACTTCTGAGGCATGTCCTGCCCCTCCCAAAGTTCCGTCAACATAGATGCCATCCGGCTTGACTTTCAGATTGTCTATGGTTTCTTTCAGTAATACCGATTTGTGTTTAAACTCCATCTAACGCTCTTACTCCTTTTTCTTTCACCGGACTTTAGATGATAATTCCCATCTCCTGCATGTCTTCTGCAATCGCATCCATATCATCATAGTCATTATTTTCACTCCACTTCGCCTTGCTCCAGACTTCAATCCGGTTCAGATTACCGGTGAGTACCACATCTTTTTCCAGACCTCCAAATTCCCGTAACGTTGCCGGTACCAGAATTCTCCCCTGTCGATCCAGTTCACATGTCGTCGCACCTGCCACGAAGAATCGTGAAAATTTTCTCGCATTTTTGTTTGTAAGCGGTAAAGCTTCCAGTTTCTTCTCAAAGACTTTCCACTGTTCCATAGGATAAATAGAAAGGCAGCCGTCTAAACCCTTTGTTAACACGAATTCATCTCCCAGTTCTTCGCGAAACTTAGACGGTATAATAAGTCTTCCTTTTGCGTCAATTGTATGACTGTACTCTCCCATGAACATAGAATTTACCCTCTTTGAGTACCGGGGAACTCCCCGGAATCATGAAATAAACGGTTCTCCCCAACCTTTTATTTCGGGTGCTTGTTGGAATCGGCTGCCACACGTTCTCCCCTTCGCACCACTTTCCTCCACTTTCTACCACTTATGCTCTTTATTCTAAACCATATGTTGAAAGAATACAAGGGGAAATTTTGGAAAAAAAATGAGGAAAAGTCGAACTTTTCCTCATTTTTCCTCGTTTTTTACTACTCATTTACTTATACATTGAAACGGAATAAAATCACATCTCCGTCTTTTACCACATACTCTTTTCCTTCCATGCGGACCAGACCTTTTTCTCTCGCACCTGCATAGGAACCGGATTCCAGAAGATCTTTATAGTTGACAACTTCTGCTTTGATAAATCCTCTCTCAAAATCGGTATGAATCTTTCCTGCTGCCTGCGGTGCTTTCGTTCCCACTTTGATGGTCCATGCACGGGTCTCATCCTCGCCGGCAGTCAGATAACTCATCAGTCCCAGCAGTTCATAACTTGCCTTGATCAGTTTCTCCAGACCGGACTCCTCAATTCCCAGATCATCCAGGAACATCTTCTTCTCATCGTCTTCCAGCTCTGCGATCTCCTGCTCAATCTCCGCACAGATGACAAACACACCGCTGTTCTGCTCTTTTGCCAGCTCGCGGACTGCCTGTACATGCGGATTGGAAGCTCCGTCATCCGCCAGATCATCCTCGGAAACATTTGCTGCAAAAATGACCGGTTTTGCTGTCAGCAGATTGTACTCCTGCATCCATGCCTCTTCATCTTCATTTTCCAGCTCCAAGCTGATCGCCGGTTTTCCGTCTTCCAGATGCGCTTTGATTCTCTGCTGCAGTTCCAGCTCTTTCGCTGCTGTCTTATCCATTCTGGCTGCCTTTGTCGTCTTGGCAATTCTTCTCTCCAGAATCTCCAGATCCGAAAAGATCAGTTCCAGATTGATTGTCTCAATATCACGTACCGGATCGATCTTTCCATCTACATGGATAACATTGGAATCTTCAAAACAACGAACTACATGGACAATCGCATCCACCTCACGAATATTCGCCAGAAACTGGTTACCAAGACCTTCACCTTTGGAAGCGCCCTTTACCAGACCTGCAATATCCACAAACTCAATCACCGCCGGAGTCACCTTCTTGGAATGATAAAAATCCCCCAGCAGTTTCAGTCTCTCATCCGGCACTGCCACGATACCCACATTCGGATCAATCGTACAGAACGGATAATTGGCAGACTCAGCACCTGCCTTAGTCAGTGAGTTAAATAATGTACTCTTACCTACGTTCGGAAGTCCAACAATTCCCAACTTCATAATCTATATTCCTCTTTCCTGTCTGTTATTCTTCATCCAGCCCTTATATCCCCGGCTGTATTTTTCCATGTATTCCCTATGAATACACATCTTCTTAGAGTCTACCATATTTCCCACACACAGGCAAGTTTTCTTTTCTCCCACCATTTATTTTGAAAAATCATTTTTGGTTTTTTAATATTTTAATGGTATGCTGCTCCTCTTTTACCCTACGCCCTTCTGTTTTTATGACGTTTCTTATAATCCTCTCTGATCGATGCACAGCAGGCTGATATCGTCTGATTCATCTCCACTCTACTCCTCGATTTCCTTACAGCAGATACGGTTTCGGAAAGGACCTGATAATTCAGAGCAGTTCCTTCTCTGTCGCATTCATAATTGATCGCCCTGTCAGCTCCGATACCAACTCTTCCGGCGACTTCGATTGCATCTATGTTGGCTCCCAGGAATAAGAATTCCCAGCCATACTTCTCTTTTTCCTTCTCAACCATTTTCTTCACTTTATGAAAGGAATATTTATGACTGGCATTTTCCATACCATCGGTTGTTATAATAAATAAAGTCTTTTCCGGTCTGTCCTCTTCTCTGGCATACTTGTGAACCTTTGCAATATGGTGAATCGCTCCGCCGAGTGCATCGAGAAGTGCTGTACACCCTCTCACATAATACTGACGGTCATTCATCGGCTCTACCTTATCTACAGGCACCCTGTCATATAAAACCTCTTGCCGATCATCAAAAAGCACTGTGGAAATGCAGGCTTCGCCTTCCTCTTTGCTCTGCTTCTCAATCATGGAATTAAAGCCGCCAATCGTATCCGCCTCAAGTCCTCTCATAGAACCGCTTCTGTCTAAAATAAAAACAACTTCTGTTAATCCTTTACGCATAAAATTCGTCCTCCTTTACGCTTCTCACCTCGCGGTGTTTTCTTTTTACAGACTCATTATACGAAAAAGATCTTCCAAACCGGTCGCTTTCAAAGCGACCTTAAATTTCTATGAAATTATACACGGCAAGCCATGCTCCTCCAGCTGAATATCAAGCTCAATCATGTCATAAATTTCATTCTCAATGAAATACGAAAAGATGATATCCGTCTTATCACAGGGCGATAACGCATATCCTGCTCTTGCCAGCAAATCTTTTGATTCATCCAGATTCACCTTTGCCCCAACACACAGGCATAACGCGGTCAGCTTGTTGGGATGGTAGTTTGCTCTCGTGCTGTTCTTCAAAATCAAGGCATGCAGTCTCATCACTTTCACATAATTTATCGCCTTGTCGAACTTCTTTCGAGAGATATTTCTTTGCCGTTTCCTTTTTTAATGTGGAAGTCTGACGTCTTTCCATCCTCTGAGCGTTCGGAAGATACGCGTCATAGACCAGTTCGCTTTGTCTTATCGGAACATAAGCATCACCATACTCTTTTTTCCTGGCTTCCTTAACATAGTTCTGATCGATATACGCTTCCAGTCCGGGATAAATTTTCTCTCCCAGCTGAGTAGCCTTCGTATCAAACACTACCAGGAAAATATCCATTTCATTGCTAAGCAAAAATGCATTCATCTCATCTACTGCAATTCGCATTCCTTCTTCCTTGGGATACCCAAATCCTCCGGTAGAAATAAGGGGAAATGAAATAGATTTTATGCTGTTCTCCTTTGCAATCTGTAGACTCTTTCTGTAACAGGAACGAAGCTTTTCTTCCTCTCCCTGATCTCCTCCCATATAACGCGGACTTACTGCATGAATAATATACCTTGCCTCAAGATTAAATCCAGGAGTGATAAAAGCTCCACCTTCTGGCACAAAACCAATTTTTTCTTTTCGATATTTCAGAAGTTTATCGTAGCCTGCTGCCTTGTAAACAGCACTGTCACAGCCGGTACCAACTGATACATATTCATTTGCCGTGTTGACAATAGCTTCTGTATGCATTTTTGTAATGTCATTGCGTACGATCCTGAATGGCACTCCAATCGCCTCCTGTTCTTCCCTTTCCTGTCACCCTATTCCGGAGCTGCTATCACACATCCCCCTGTAAGCCACCAAATTTCTTAATAAACGCGTAAAATATAATAGCCGGGTGACCTCCCAGTGCAAGGGGAAAAGCAAAACATACACACTGGGAGTCCCCGGTTACTACCAAAAATCTATTCAGTTCCCGAAACCTCAGACTGAAATCCAGTCTTTTTTAAAACGTAACCTTTAACGTCTTAATCTCATAAGGTTTCATCTCGAAAGTCGCCTGATTTCCTGTAAACTCTACAGGATCTGCTCCTTCCTCCATCATATTACACTCGACAACAGATGTCAATTCCTTACCGAAAATTAGTGTCACCGGAGTTCTTCTGTTATAGCACTCGTACAGACGAACGATGACAGCATCCGAATCTTCCGCTTTTTTCACAACCTCGATCACTGCATTATCCTGATCAGAGGAAACCAGAGAATATTCCGGAGCAAGTGTTCCTCCTTCATTCTCTTTCCAGCTGCAGGTCAGAGGGTTATTGATCTGGTAAGCCTGTTTTACCGTACCGGCTTCTCGCCAGCCGCCCTGATGTGGATAAATAGAATAAGTAAATTCATGCAGTTCTTTATCAGCTTCCGGATTCGGATGAATAGCAGATTTCAGCATGGACATACCGATCACACCATTACGGACACCAACACCATACTTGCAGTCATTTAACATACTGACACCGTAGCCATCCTCGGACACATCCATCCATTTATGGTGGCAAACTTCAAATTTTGCAAAATCCCAGGAAGTATTGTCATGGGTATCACGTTTTACGTTACCATACTGGATATCAAATGTAGCTTCGTTGGTATGTACATCGATCGGGAAGTAGTCTTTTACAAAGATCTGATGCTCTTTCCAGTCGATTACATTCTTGATATCGATTCTCGGAATGTCATGATACAGATAAATAAACTGTGTGATCGTGGAATCCAGATATTTACGCTCTACTTTTACGCAGGCTCTTACCGGACCATTTTCCACTACTTCCATCGCAGATACCTGATCGATATCCCAGGATTTTTCTGTATAATAATTGTTTACATCCCATGCATCATAGTTATGCGGACGGTCTTCGTAACTTACGATCACGTTACCTGCTTTGCCCGGTTTCAGTATATCACGGTCAGCTTTCTTATCATAGATCTTCGCAAACTGACCTTTTTCATTATATTCCACCTTGAAGTATTCATTTTCCATCACTTCTGTGGAAACTTCCATGGACGGTGTTGTATCTGCTGCTTCTTCTTTCACGATATAAGTCTTATATCCTTTTCCCGGGACGCCTGCTGCAAAGAATACATATGCGCCGTCTGCGGTTTTCTGAACAGCCAGTTTGGTCTCGCCATCGTAAACTGCAGGTTCTCCCATCCCTTCCGGAACAGTAAAGGTTACCAGATCATACGCTGCTGCACTGTTCGGGTTGTAAACAACCAGAGAATGTTTCGGTGCTTTTACACCTGCTGCGATATGTGCCAGTGTTGCATCGGTCAGCGCTTTGTTCTCTGCAAAGATGCCTTCGTACTCTGCTTTGGAATCATCATATACTTCTTTGATCGAAGATCCCGGCAGAATATCGTGGAACTGGTTACGCAGAATGACCTCCCAGCCCTCATGCAGCTCTTTTTCCGGATATGCACCGCCTGCGGTCTGTGCATCCAGCATTGCGTACATTTCTTCGTTCTGATATGCAAATTCTGCTTTCCGGTTGAACTTTTTGTTTCTTGCCATAGAAGTATAAGTACCTCTGTGGTATTCCAGATACAGTTCGCCTACCCATGTCGGCAGATATTTTTTATCGGTTACATGTTTATCCAGAACATGGAAGAATTCTTTTGCAGTAGACATCTTGGTTCTCGGCATACCCGGGAGACCTTTTGCCAGACGTCTCTGGTTCTCCAGCATATCTTTGGTTGGACCGCCACCACCATCTCCGAAGCCGAAGCTGCAAAGTACTTCTTCGTTCAGATATTTCTGGCTGTATCGTGCCCATGCACCCTTCATCTGGCTTGGATTGATATATCCGTTATAAGTGGTAAAGTGTTCTGTCTCTGTACCACCCTCTACTGCTGCCTTATTATAATCACGGGTCGGAACAAAATGTGTCAGTACACGGCTTCCGTCGATACCTTCCCATTCGAATGTATCATACGGCATCTTGTTAAACTCGTTCCAGCTGATCTTTGTTGTCATGAAATACGGAATTCCACATTTCTGCAGAATCTGCGGAAGTGCTGCGGAATAACCGAATACGTCAGGAAGCCACAGAATCTCATTGTCCACGCCGAACTCTTCTTTGAAGAATCTCTGTCCGTGTACAAACTGGCGAACCAGTGCTTCACCGGAAGCGATATTACAGTCTGCCTCTACGAACATACCGCCGTCCGGTTCCCAGCGTCCTTCTTTGACTCTCTCTTTGATCTGTTCATAGACATCCGGAGCATTTTTCTTGACATATTTGTACAGCTGCGGCTGGCTGGACATAAATACATATTCCGGATACTCTTTCATCAGTTCCAGTACGGTAGAAAAGCTTCGTACTGCTTTATCTTCTGTCACACGCAGGGTCCACAGCCATGCACAGTCGATATGGGTGTGTCCCACGCAGTAGATAATCGGGCTCTTCTCGCCGTCACAGTATTTTTCATAAAATTCTTTTGTGATATATTCCTGAGCTTTCTCCAGGCTTTCATAATACTCTTTGGAACCTTCTTTTCTCATATCCAGCAGGTTCAGAGATTCGTTCACTGCTTGAATGATCGTGATATATGCCTGATCTTCCGTGTTCAGCAGTCTCGCACTCTGGTACGGAACTTCCAAGTCATAGTAATATTTCTCAGTCTTACGATCCAGTACTTTCAGGCTGGAGTTCATCTTCAGACTGAAGTTCTGGTCTCCGGTAAATGCGGAAAGAACAATACGATAGGTGTCTCCTGCTTTGGCAGGCTCTGCCAGAATGATTTCTCTGTGGTTGACATCAAGCCCCTGTACTCTCACACCGTTTACAAAGATGGAAAACTGTGGATTCGTTGCATCCCACTCTCCTTCTTTTCCGGTTTTCAGTTCATACACTACACACTCTCCGTCAAATTCTTCCGGAATTGTCACTACGGTCTCAAACCAGTAATATTCTCTGTGTCCGCCCCACAGTTCCTGGTTCGTAATCTCTGTCCAGGATGAGGTATCCAGATTGTTTACATCCAGACATCTCTCATCGGTGCGGATCATCTTGTAACTCGGAATCGCAACCTGCTTCGGATATACCTGTTCCTGCAGATATTCCAGCATTTTACCGATTCTTTCTTTTAGCAATATCATTTTTGCTACCTCCTGATAAATAATAACTTATTGGCAACCGTTTTCTCTCTTTACCCCCTGCGGTTGCACAAAAAAACATCACCAATGCCTGTGCACACAGCAAACATTAAAATAAATCTGTGTACTTTTCTGCATCCGGCGATGTTTTTTTATAGCGGTTCTCTTAGGAAACAGAACATACAGCAGAACTGACAGCTTTTCGTCGAGAACTTTCCCATCACGGAAAGCACTTCTGGTAATATTATACCATACACTCTCTCCTTTTTAAAGTTCTGATGTTATCTTTTTCCTATATTTATTCGTTTTTTCAGATTTTTTTCGTCAACTTTACTTTTTCATAGAAAGCGCAAATAATGCAAACAATGAGTTCGCCCATGCGAACCATTCTCTGGTGAATTTCTTCGGATCCTGACAGTCAAATCCCTCGTGCATCACTTTACAGTCTGCATCGGTAGCCAGAAGGGTTTCCAGCAGTTCTTTTCTCTCTTCTTCGTCATCAGAAGTCAGTCCCTGCATCGTCAGTGCGATGTGCCAGATATACTGATCCGGTGTGTGCGGACTTCCGATTCCTTTTGCGCTGGCGCCTTCAAAATAATATGGATTCTTTTTGCTTAATACAAAGGCTCTTGTATTTTTATAAATCGGATCGTCTTTTCCGCAATATGCCAGCCAGGGCAGGGACAACAGACTCGGTACATTGGCATCATCCATCAGATTGTAGTTGCCAAGACCATCTGTCTCGTATGCATAGATCTTTCCGAAGGTTTCATCTTCCACGATACCATATTTCCGGATGCCTTCCTGGATCTCTGCCTGTAACTCTTTTGCTTCTTTTGCCATCTGTGGATCCTGGAAATCTTTCTCCAGGAATTCTGCCATATAATCCAGAACTACGCTTGCAAACATGTTGGACGGAATCAGATAACCATATTTGCACGCATCATCACTCGGGCGGAATCCGGACCAGGTCATACCGGTGTAGCCTACCGGTGCGCCCTTTCCATCGTTACTTAAGGTATCAGACGGTGGACAGTTGAGACGTACGAAAGAATACTCGGAATTCTCGTGGTACTGCTCGGTCTGCCATACATCCAGAATGTCGCGAAATGCCTGTTTTACTTCCGGTGTAAAGACATCTCTTGCTCCGGAATTCTCCACGTACTGTTTGATCAGCCAGATCGGGTAGCACAGGGAATCAATTTCATACTTTCTCTCCCAGTTCCACGGATTGTATTTTGTCAGGTCTTTCTCCCAGCAGTTTCCGTTGTCTTCTTCGTTGAATGCATTTGCATACGGATCAATATGTACATACTTTGCCTGACGGGCGATCAGCCCTTTTACCATCTCTTTTAAGATCGGATATTCTTTCAGATATGGCAGATAATGAACGACCTGTGCAGAAGAATCTCTCAGCCACATTGCTGCGATATCTCCGGTAAATACATACGCTTCTCCGCTCTCAAGAAATTTTGTCGTGGTTTTTGCAGTACTTACATAACAGTTCTGGAAGGTTTCCTGCATCTTCGGGTTTCCTTCCCAGTATGCTGCTTCTTTTTTTGCGATCTCTTCTACCGCCTGCACCAGTGCTTCTTTCTTTTCCTGTGTGTTCATGTAAAAATCCTCCTTGTCACTTCAGTCTTTGCTTTGTATCATCAACAGTACACCCTGTTCCCAGCTGACATCTGCCACATCCGCTGTGATCTCATTGCTCACCCCCAGACCTTCCCGGTCTTTTAACTGATAGTGATCCAGCGGATATTTAAAGCCCTTAAGTGTCAGTCCTTCCACGGTTTCACCCATGGGGAACAAAGACACATAGGTGCCATACTGTTCTTCTTTTTTGAGAGAAAATGTTTTTTCTACTGGAAGACCGATCTTATTTCTGCTGTCCACGATCCATACCGGTACTTTTTTCTCCCATGCTTCTTTTAATATCTGCAGATTGCAGACCACGTGATCGATCCTGGTCCCCGTTGCCCCCAGAATCCAGATCTCTGTACTGCCGTCTTCCAGGGCTTTATCCAGTGCGATCTTTGTATCTGTCGCATCCTTTACCGGATTGTAGGTACGGATCGGGATCTCTCCCTCCTGCCGGTAACGTTCCAGAATCTCGCCCGGAAGACTGTCAAAATCTCCCACGATATAATCCGGACGAATATCATGTTCATAACAAAACTGTAACCCTCTGTCTACCCCAAGAATATAATCCGGCTTCAGTTCCTGTATAAAGGAGAGAGCAAAATCTACCTCGATCATGCCCCCTGTGATAATCAGCGTTTTCATTTCCTATCTGCGCTCCATTCTCTCTTTCAGGCGGCGGACATTTTCTCCGATGTTTCCGCCAAAGACAGCAGATCCGGCAACCAGAATATTGGCGCCTGCATCCAGCACTTTGTCGATGGTCTTTTCATTGATGCCGCCATCTACCTGAATGTCCACATCCAGTCCGGCATCCGTGATCATTTTACGAAGTTTCTGTACTTTTCCGGTACAGCTTTCAATATAACTCTGACCGCCAAATCCCGGATTGACTGTCATAACCAGTACCATATCCACCAGATCCAGCACACATTCCAGCTGGCTGACCGGTGTACCCGGATTGATCGCCACACCGACTTTCATTCCGGCTTTGCGGATCTCCCGTAAGGTACTGTCCAGATGCTTGCATGCTTCCGCGTGTACCGTCAGCATATCCGCTCCGCTCTTTTTGAATTCTTCGATATATCTTCCCGGCTCCTCGATCATCAGATGGACATCAAAAAACAGAGAACTGTTTTTCCGGATCGATGCGATCACCGGCATTCCAAAGGAAATACTCGGAACAAATGCTCCGTCCATCACATCGATATGAAGCCATTCCACTCCTGCTTCTTCAACCTGTCGGATCTGTTCTCCCAGACAATTAAAATCTGCTGCCAATATAGATGGTGATAACTGATACATGTTTTAATATCTCCTTTTTTCCTGTTCTTTCAGTTCTTCATAGAAACTGACATAATTTTGATAGCGCTGGCTGTGGATCTTTCCTTCTTCCACTGCCTGTTTGACCACGCAGCCCGGTTCATGGACATGCACGCATCCCTGAAAACGGCAGGCTCCTTCGTATTCCGCAAATTCCGGATAATGGAACCGCAGTTCTTCTTTCTCCATCCCCTCCACAAACAGGGAACTGAATCCCGGTGTGTCCATCAGATAGGTATGTTCACCCACTGTCAAAAGCTGTGCATGACGGGTCGTATGGCGGCCGCGTTTCAGTTTTTTACTGATCTCACCGGTCTCCATGCTGACTTCTCCCTGCAACAGATTCGTCAGCGACGATTTTCCCACTCCGGAAGGTCCTGCAACCACTGTTGTTTTTCCCTCCAGAATCCGGCGGATCTGGCTGATCCCCTCTTCCTGTTCGGCACTGGTAAGCAATACCTGGTACCCGCAGGAACTGTAGATCTGGTACATCCGTTCCAGTTCTTCCTGTTCCGCCAGGTCTTTTTTATTGAAACAGATAATACTCGGAATCTCCTGTTGTTCCATTGTAATCAAAAAACGGTCCAGCAGCTGGTAGTTCGGATCCGGCTGACGGACTGCAAAAATCACAAGTGCCTGATCCACATTTGCCGCTGCCGGCCGGATCAGCTCATTCTTTCTTGGCAGAATCTGAATCAGATTGCCTGTCTTTTCTTTTTCATCGAGAACTTCAATCTCTACGTTATCGCCAACCAGAGGTTTTTTCTTTTCTTTCCGGAAAATCCCCTTGGCTTTACATTCATAAATTCCGGATTCTGCTACGTCCACGTAGTAGAATCCGGCAATTCCTTTTATAATCTTTCCCTGCATAGATACCTCTTAAGACTGTTTGAACGGTACATTTGAATAATGTCCACGTTCTACATATTCTCCGTCTACCATTTCTCTCAGATATACGGTTCCGGTATCCACGCCGTCTGCACCGGCAATGGTCAGTGTATATGGGAATGTAATTGTCTGTCCGTCCAGAATCACAGTTTCCACGTTCTGTCCGTTGATATTCTGTACCAGTGTCAGCTGTACCGGACCACCAATGTAGGTAGATGGCTGATCCAGTTTTACATTACAGGTCCAGCTTCCGCTGTCTGCGGTTCCGCCATTTTCCGACTCTGCCGGTACGGATGGTGCATGATACACCTGCAGCGTAATGGTTGAACCCGGATCTACAGAAGTTCCTGCTACCACACTCTGGTTTGCCACGCAGCCTTCTGCCACATTACCGGAGGCATCGGTTGTTGTCTCTACATTTACCTGTAATCCCTGATCGTTCAGTGTCTTCTTGGCGGTTGCCTCATCCTGTCCGATCACGTTCGGTACTTCCACCTGTTTGTTTTCTTCACCCAGACTGACTACCAGTGTGATCGTAGATCCTGCGGACACCTGTGTTCCCTCGCCCGGATCTACACTGATAACTTTTCCGATTGCCACGGTATCACTGTAATCCTGCTGGATCTCTGTATTCAGTCCCAATGCTTTGATCAGTGCTTCTGCCTCACTCTGTGACTTTCCGATTATACTCGGTATCGTCGGTGCATCGGTTCCTGTACTTACCACATAGTTGATCACAGTTCCCTGATCCACTTTGGTTCCTGCCTCTGTTTCCTGAGACATGATCGTTCCTGCTTTGTATTCGGAAGACGGGCTTTCGCCGATCTTATTTCCCTTTAAGCCCAGCTGTTCGAGAACGCTCAGTGCGTTTTCTTCTGTCATGCTGGTCAGTTTCGGTACGGATACCTGTCCGTTTTCATCTACGGTATCATCGACTTCTTCCTGCTCGGTCTGCTGTGCATCGTCCTTGTTGGCAGATCCTCCGATATTAACCAGACCTGCTGCCCTTGCGATAAAGAAGATCAGAATACAGATAATGATCGCTCCGATGATAAATCCACCGATTGTCATGGCTTTTTCCAGTTTGGAACTTACTTCACCCTCGTCGTCATCATCATCTTCATCGTCGTATTCCTCATCATATTCGTCTTCGTCATCCTCGTCCTCAGCTTCATCCTCATAGGTATCTTTCTGAGGAGTCGCATAACCGGAACGACCTTCCCGGATAGCTTCGAGTTCGTCTTTTGAAAGCATCACGGTTTGTGCATGCTGTGCCAGCGGTGTCACGGTGACAAAGTTTCCGTTTGGATCCAGCAGGGAATGTTTCAGATCTTCGATAACCTCCGACATGCTTGCATATCTGCGGTCCACACTCTTCTGTGTACATTTTAAAATGATCTGTTCCAGGCTGTACGGCAGATCCGGCACGTATTTTCTCGGTGATACGATCTCTTCCTGCAGATGTTTAATCGCGATCGCTACCGTCGTATCCCCGTCAAACGGAACCCGTCCGGTTACCATCTCATACATCGTAATACCAAGAGAATAGATATCACTCTTCGCATCGCTGTAACCGCCACGTACCTGTTCCGGAGAACTGTAATGTACAGATCCCATCACATTGGAACTGATCGTGTTCGAAGATGCTGCTCTTGCGATACCGAAATCAGACAGTTTTACTTTACCGTCCACGGAAATGATGATGTTCTGCGGTTTTACATCTCTGTGTACAATGTTGCTCTTATGTGCGGCTTCCAGTCCCAGAGAAACCTGGATCGCAATACTGGTTGCTTCCCTTACGGAAAGTTTTCCTTTTCTTGTAATATAGTCTTTCAGGGTAATGCCCTGTACCAGCTCCATAACGATATAGTAAATGCCGTTATCCTCCCCAACGTCATAGACATTTACCACATTCGGATGCGCCAGACCTGCTGCGGCCTGTGCTTCCTTTCGGAATTTGGAAATAAAGCCTTTGTCCTGGCTGAATTCCGCTTTCATTACCTTCACCGCTACAAGACGATTCAGCTTATGATCTTTTGCTTTGTAGACATCTGCCATACCGCCGCTGCCGATTCTGCTGATGATCTCGTATCTTTCTCCTACAATCATTCCCTCTTTTAACATTCTTTCACCTCGTTTGTAAATGGTTCGATTAGAATTACTGATATATTATCTCTGCCCCCGTTTGTATTGGCAGTTGCCACCAGTTGTCTGCCGGACTGTTCGATATTTTCTGAACTCTGAATGATCTCCTGGATCTGTTCATCCGCTATCATATTACTCAGTCCGTCTGAGCACAGCAAAATCCGATTCTTTTCCTCCAGCTGCACATCGAAGAAATCGATATCCACCTCTTCGGACGCTCCCAATGCTCTTGTGATAATGTTTTTATCCGGATGGTTCCTGGCTTCCTCTTTGCTGAGTTCTCCCCGCATCACCATCTCTGCGATCCAGGAATGGTCTCTGGTGATCTGCACCAGCCCCTGCTCATCGGATACATACAGACGACTGTCTCCCACATTGGCCACATACGCATAATATCCCACAACGGTCACAGCCACGAGGGTTGTCCCCATCCCGGCTTTTGCTGCGTCTTCTTTCGCAAGCTCATGAATCTTTTCATTTGCCTCCTCAATCGCATGACGCATGATCTTTATGGGATTAAAACTCATATCTTTTTTTACTGACGCTTCGATTACGGAAACGGCACAGCGTGAGGCAAAATCTCCGGCATTATGCCCGCCCATTCCATCAGCAAGCACAAACAGATTTGGAAGATTTCCTATCGGCTGCTCGGACGCATATACATAATCCTGATTCTGACTTCTGACTTGTCCTACATCGGTCAAAGAAAATGACTTCATGCCAGCTTCTCCCTTGTCTTCTTTATTTTTCTTCGGCGGAGTCTTTTGTTGTATTTTCCTGCCGGTCGCTGTATTTCTTTCTCAGCTGACCGCAGGCCCCATCGATATCCCTGCCCATTTCTCTTCTAATAGTAACATTAATTCGATATTTTTCAAGTTTATTTTTAAAATTCTCTATCACTTTTTTGTCGGACTGTACGAAATCCCGCTCCTTGATCGGGTTGACCGGAATCAGGTTAATATGGCAGTTTAACCCGTGTACCAGCCCCGCCAGCTGTCTTGCATCTTCCTGGCTGTCGTTCTTTCCTCCCACCAGACTGTACTCAAAAGTCAGTCTTCTTCCGGTTTTTTCAAAGTAATATTTGCATGCCGGAAAGACTTCCGACAGCGAATATTTATAGGCGATCGGCATCAGTTCTTTTCGCTTTTCATCGTTTGGTGCGTGAAGTGAAAGTGCCAGGGTGATCGTGAGATCCTCCTCTGCCAGCTGCCGGATCCGCGGCACCAGTCCACAGGTGGACACGGTGAGGTTTCTCTGGCTGATGTTCTGCCCTTTTTCATCACTTAAGATCCGGATAAAGCGAAGCAGGTTATCGTAATTATCCAGCGGTTCTCCCGTTCCCATCACAACGACGTTGGACACCCGTTCTTCGGTCATCTCCTGGATTCGGTAGACCTGATCGAGCATCTCGGACGGCAGGAGGTTTCTGGTCAGTCCGCCGATCGTGGATGCACAGAAACGGCATCCCATCCGGCAGCCTACCTGGGAAGAAATACATACGGAATTGCCGTGTTTGTATTTCATCCACACACTCTCGATCACGTTACCGTCCGCCAGACGGAACAGGTATTTTTGTGTGCCGTCGATCTTAGAAGTCTGCACTTCCACCACTTCCAGATGCGTCAGCGGTTCCTGTTTCGTTAATTTCTGCCGCAGGCTCTCCGAGAGATTCGTCATCTCCTCATAACTTCCCACCGCTTTCTGATGAAGCCACTGATACAGCTGTTTTCCCTTGAACGGTTTTTCGCCAAGTGAAACCATCTTTTCTTTCAGCTCGTCTTCATACAGCGATTTGATATCTAATTGTTCCATTCTGTTTCCTCTTTTTTCCTTAATCTTGCCAGGAAAAATCCATCGGTCTTATGCACGCCCGGAAGCAGCTGCAGATACCCCTGTGCTGTTGTCTCGCTGTGGAGTTCTTCGCACAGATACGGATCCAGGCTTTCGAGTACAAACGGATAATTTTCCGTAAACCATGCCACATTGTCCTGATTTTCCTCCCGGGTGATCGTACAGGTACTGTAGATCAGTACCCCGCCCGGTTTTACATAAGATGCTGCATTGTGAAGGATCCGTTTCTGAAGTACCGAAAGTTCCTGAATCTTATCCTCATCCGTACGGTACTTGATATCCGTCTTCTTTCCGATGACGCCCAGTCCGGAACACGGTACATCCGCCAGCACAATATCCGCTTTTTCGATGGATTCTTTGTCCAGGATCGTTGCATCTTTTCGATACGCACGGATATTCAGTGTCTGTGTTCGCTCTATATTTTCTTCGATCAGACCCACTTTATAATCCGTAAGATCTCTGGAGTCCACCATGCCTTCTCCCTGCATCTTATCGGCTGCATGAAGGCTTTTTCCGCCCGGTGCCGCGCAAAGATCAATGACATAATCTCCCGGTTTCGGATCTGCTGCTTCCGTTACCAGCATCGAACTGACATCCTGCACCACGAACCTTCCCATCACAAAAGATTTAAGTCCTTCGAGGTAGCTGTAATCCGACAGATAGTACGCATACGGAAGATACGGCGCCCGCTCAACCGTCGCTCCCTGTCTCTCCAGACTGTTGATCGTCAGCTCCGGATCTACCCGGTGCAGCTGGCAGCGGATCGTCAGCGGATGATCCGTCAGAAAATCCTTCAGCATACCTTCCGTCGTCTCTGTTCCATAAGCCTTCACCCAGCGTTCTACCAGCCACTGCGGTACGGAATAGTACACCGACAGATATTCTGCAGGGCTGGTCTTTGCATCCGGATATGTGATTTCTTCTTTTTTTCTTGCCACATTACGCATCACGCCGTTGACAAAGCCTTTCAGGCTGTAAAATCCTTTTTTCTGTGCCAGTTTTACCGCTTCGTTGCAGGCTGCCGAGTCCGGCACGCTGTCCATAAATAACAGCTGATAGACACCGCTTCGAAGAATGTTGCGGATCACCGGTTTCATCTTATTTACCTTTACGCTGGAAAACTGATTCAGGATATAGTCGATCCGAAGCATATATTCCAGTGTTCCCTCCACAAGACGGTTGATAAATGCCCGATCCTGTTTCGGAAGATACTGTACTTTATTCAGGGCATTGCGGATCGCCAGATGGCTGTATTCTTTTTCCTGTGTAATCTCCAATAATATCTCCAGGGCGATTCCCCGGAGTTCTGTTCCATTTGCCACGTTTTTCTCCTCCGGCTGTTTCATACACTAACACGGAAGCACGGTTCCCGCTTCCACGGTATAGCCTCGTAAAAATGCCTGCGCATCCATCCGTTTCTTTCCTTCTAACTGCAAGGTGTCAATCTTCAGGATTCCCTCCCCGGTCTGGATCCGGAACCCCTTGGCATCTGCCTGCAGTACGGTTCCCGGTGCTTTTTTCTCACCGTTTTCTTCTTCCACCGAAGCTTCCCATATTTTCAACGTTTTTCCGTTCAGATGGGAAAATGCACTCGGCCACGGATTCAGTCCGCGGATCAGGCGTTCCAGTTCCGCTGCTGATTTTGTCCAGTCCATCTCACCCATTTTCTTGCTGATCATGGCGGCATACGGAGTGGTGCTCTCCTCCGGCTGTTTTTCAAAGACGGCACTGCCATCCTCCAACTTCGGAAGTGTCTCCACCAAAAGTTTTGCCCCCGCCTCGCTCAGACGGTCAAACAGGCTGCCACCCGTTTCTTTCTCATCCAGTGTCACAATTACTTTATTGATCATATCTCCGGTATCCAGTCCTTCGTCCATCCGCATGATCGTCACACCGGACTCCTTATCCCCGTTGATCACTGCCCACTGGATCGGGGCTGCACCGCGGTATGCCGGAAGCAGAGATGCGTGTACATTGATGCATCCGTATTTTGGCATTTCCAGGATCTCTTTCGGAATGATCTGTCCGAACGCCACGACTACGATCACTTCCGGCTCCAGATCTCTTACCACCTGGATAAATTCCGGATCTCTTACCTTTTTCGGCTGGTAAACCGGAAGTCCCAGTTCCATTGCTGCTTCCTTGACCGGTGTGGGCTGCAGGTTCTTTCCTCTGCCCTTCGGCTTGTCCGGCTGACTGATCACGCCGACAATCTCATGACCTGCCTTCGCCAGCTCTTTTAATGTTCCCACGGAAAAATCCGGGGTTCCCATAAATACTACTCTCATTTATTCGTCATCCTCTTCTTCGTAATTCACATCGTGCAGTTCGCCTTCTACGTGTTCCACATACAGGATACCGTCCAGATGTTCACACTCATGGCAGATCGCACGCGCCAGAAGTCCCTCTCCGGTCAGCGTAAACGGTTCCATGTTGATATCCTGCGCCTCTACCGTTACCACGTTCGGTCTTGTCACGATACCGGATTTTCCGGGTACGGAAAGGCATCCTTCTTCTCCGGTCTGTTCACCGGAAGTCTCTTTAATCGCCGGATTGATCAGCACATACGGACCGTTTTCATCTCCGACATCGATCACAACGATTCGTTTTAACATGCCCACCTGCGGTGCTGCCAGTCCTACACCGTACGCATCGTACATGGTTTCCAGCATATCTTCCACCAGTTCCCGAAGCTTCGGTGTCATCTCTTCCACCGGTCTGCACACTTTGTTCAGGATCCGGTCTCCCATAGTTCTGATTTTTCTGATTGCCATTCTTTTTTGTCCTCCTGTCAGTGGTTAAAATCCAGCTGGATCCGGATCTCCCGAAAACCGCTGTTTACTTCTATATATTGTTCCAGTCTGCCCTTTGCACGCAACAGCAGCTGGTGGTCTTCCTGTTTTACATAAATAACTTTCCGATACATATCGGCGATCTTCGATACGGTTTCATCCGCAGGTCCGATGATCTGCAGCTGTCCGTGGCTATCCACCCGGTTCAGGAATTTTCTGATATACTGCATTCCTGTCTCCAGAAGTTCTTCATTTCCGCAGCTTCCGTGAATTGCCAGCAAGTTTGATGCCGGCGGGTATCCGAGAAGCTTTCGATAGCCGATTTCTTCTTCGTAAAATGCCCGGTAATCCTGATGCATCGCCGCCTGAATACTGTAATGTTCCGGCTGGTACGTCTGAATGATCGCCTCTCCCGGTTTTTCCCCTCTCCCGGCTCTTCCCGCCGCCTGTGTCAACAGCTGGAACGTCCGCTCACTTGCCCGGTAATCGCTGATATTCAAAGAAAGATCCGCAGCCAGCACGCCGACCAGCGTCACTTTCGGAAAGTCATGTCCCTTGACGATCATCTGTGTGCCGATCAGGATATCCGCCTCCTGATTTGCAAATGCAGCCAGAATGTTGGTATGTCCTTCTTTTTTTCTGGTCGTGTCCAGATCCATCCGCAGAACACGCGCCTGAGAAAATCGTTTTTTTACAATTTCCTCAATCTGCTGCGTTCCCGCGCGAAATCCTCCAATATACGGAGATCCGCACACCGGGCACTGCTGCGGCTGTCTCGTCTCATATCCGCAGTAATGGCACACCAGTTTTCCGTTCCGGTGCTGTGACAGGGAAACATCACAGTGCGGGCATTTCATCACCGTCCCGCAGGAACGGCAGGAGAAAAATCCCGCATAGCCGCGGCGGTTTAAAAACAGCATGATCTGTTCTTTCTTTTTTAACCGGTCTTCAATCTTCTCCTGTAAGATTCCGCTTAAGATCGACCGGTTTCCCTGTTTTAATTCTTCCCGCAGATCCACGGAATAAACTTCCGGCATCTGCCTGTTTTCATACCGGTTGTTCAGTTCAAACAGCCGGTACGTTCCGTTCTGCGCCTGATAGTAGGCATCCACCGACGGCGTTGCGCTCCCCAGCACGACCGGACAGTGTTCCAGATTGCCTCTCTCGATCGCCGTCTCTCTGGCATGATAGCAGGGAACCGTCTCACTCTGATACGAGGTTTCGTGTTCTTCATCGATCACGATCAGACCGAGATTCGGAAACGGGGTAAACAGTGCGGACCGCGGACCGATCATCACCTGCAATTCCCCTTTTTTCGCCCGCTCAAACTGATCGGAACGCTCCCCGGGGGAAAGTCTGGAGTGTAAGACCGAGATTCCGGCTCCAAACCGGCGGTAGAACCGCTGCACCGTCTGATACGTCAGTGCAATCTCCGGGATCAGCAGGATCACCTGTTTTCCCTGTCGGATCACTTCCTCCATCAGTTCCATATACACCTGAGTCTTTCCGCTTCCGGTCACCCCGTGGATCAGTACCGGACGAAGATCCTGTTCTCTCCAGCCCTTCAGGATACCGTCTGCCACTTCTCTCTGCGACGGTGACAACGGCTGTTTTGTCTGTTCCTGTTCTGTGTTCTGCACCGGATTGCGATACACTTCCGTGGTCTGGATACGAACCGCGCCGGCACTCTCCATCGTCTTAATCACACTGGCAGTCAGATGCAGTTTATCCAGTGCCAGGCTATAGGAAATCGTATTGTTTTCAAGCAGTGCTTCCAGAAGACGCTGTCTTGCCACATAATGTTTTCTGCGGCATAGTTCCAACTGCTCGTTCGCTTCGTCCTTTGTGAGCAGTAACCGGATCCAGCGCTCTTCTTTCTGTTTCATCTTCTGCTTGACCGGAAGTACGGTTTTTAATGCCTGGATCATCGTGGCACCGTACTGTTCCCGGATCCAGGCGGCAAGCGCGATCAGGCGGGATTCGATGGAATTGCTTCCCGTCTCCACCTCCCGGATCTCTTTCATGCGGCTGACATCAAAAGACGGCTGATCCGTCACCCGGATCACATACCCTTTGATCGTCCTGCCTCCGTTTCCAAACGGAACCTGCACCTGCATCCCCGGCTGTAATTTTCCTTCCAGATGTTCCGGAACCAGATACTGAAAGGAGCGATCCAGTTTTTCACTGATAATATCTACAATAATATCCACATATGTCTTTGTCATGCTTTTTTCTTTGCATCTTCTTCCAGGATCTCACGGATCAGCACACGTTCATCCATCGGATATTTCTTTCCTTTGATCTCCTGATAGTCTTCGTGGCCTTTTCCCGCAAGTACAATGATGTCTCCCGGCTGTCCGTGATGGATCGCATAGGCGATGGCTTCCTTCCGATCAATGATCTCCACGTATTTTCCATCGGTTTTGCTGATACCGGTCTTGATATCGTCGATGATCGCCTGTGGTTCTTCATTTCTCGGGTTATCCGATGTAATGATCGTCAGATCCGCCAGTCTACCGGACACCTCTCCCATCTCAAATCGACGGTCACGGGAACGGTTACCGCCGCAGCCGAACAGGCATACCAAGCGGTTCGGTTTATATTCCCGCAGCGTAGTAAGGAGGGATTCCAAACTCATCGCATTGTGCGCGTAATCGATCATCAGGGTGAAATCGTCGGATACTTTTTCCATCTCGATTCTTCCCTTTACTTTTGCATATTTCAGTGCCTTGCAGATGTTTTCTTCGGATACGTTGAAATGTCTGCAGATCGCAATGGCGGTCAGGGAATTGTAAATACTGAATTTTCCTGGCAGATCGATCTCTACCGGGAAATTAAGAAGTCCCTGCAGCTCATAGGAAATACCCAGTACGCCTTTCTTGGTCAGCAGTTTCGGATTGACAGCGCGAAGGTCGGCCTCCGGTGAAAATCCGTACGTCTCCAGACTGCAGGTATGTCCGTCAATGATCTTTTCATAATGTTCGTCATCTCTGTTGACAATACCGATCCGGCACTGGCGAAGTAACATCTTTTTACAGGACAGGTAATGTTCAAAGCTGGTATGTTCGTTCGGTCCGATGTGATCCGGTTCGATATTGGTAAAGATACCGATATCAAAGGTAAATCCTGCCGTTCGATGAAGCATCAGTCCCTGGGAGGATACTTCCATCACTGCACAGTCACAGCCTTCATCCAACATCTGTCGCAGGTATTTCTGCACCAGAAGAGATTCCGGTGTGGTATTTGCAGACGGGATCACGGTATCTCCGATGATTGTTTCGATGGTTCCGATCAGACCCACTTTGTAACCAGCATTTTCCAGAATGGATTTTACCATGTAGGTCGTTGTGGTTTTTCCTTTTGTTCCGGTGATTCCGATCACACGCAGCTTATCTCCCGGATAATCATAGTAGGCTGCTGCCACAAGTGCCATCGCATACCGGCTGTCCTTTACCTGGATCACTGTCACATCCTCCGGCACATCCACCGGTTCTTCCACGATGATCGCTTTCGTTCCCTGCTCAGCTACGCTTTTTGCAAATGTATGACCATCCACAACAGCACCACGGATACAGATAAAAAGGGATCCTTCCTTTGCTTTTCTCGAATCCGCAACAACTTCCTCAATCTCCTGATCAAGGGTGCCCTGCAGACATGTATATTCCAAACGTTCTAAAATCTTTGATAATTTCATCAACTGTCAACCTCCTTTGGATCGCGGGCAGGTCAATTGCCCATAGATATTTATAGAATAGCATATTTTGCACAAAAAAAGAAGAGGGGGGATGGGATTTTGCGTGGAAATGGTTGTAAGGCGGACGCCGGAGAAGGGGACGGGCGGGAGCGGGGAGGGAGGGGCGACGCGTGGGCAGGGGAACTTTGAGCTAGCCGCTAACTCCGGCTATTATTCACGAGGGTCAGCTGACCCAAGTGAATTTAGTCGTAGTTAGTGGCTAGCTTAAAGTTGCTCTGCCCACGTTCCCGCACTCAGGCTCCCAAGCCATGCTGGCGTCCCCCCCCCTTAAAAATCAAAAAGAACTACCGTCTTCAAAACCCTTCATTTTGAAAACGATAGCTCTTTTCTAAAAAAGCACAATATAATCTCTTAACAGATCACCGTACCCGTCCGTCCCAGGTACGCATCCACTGCCTTATCGATTGAAGTAATCACAGCCTTCTTTCCTTCGCCCTGTTCCACGAACTCGACAGAAGCCTGGATCTTCGGCAGCATGGTGTTGGCTTCGAACTGTCCCTCAGCCATATATTCTTTCGCCTGTGCAACAGAAATCTCGCCCAGTTCTTCCTCATCCTGCTTGTGGAAATTCACAGAAACCTTCTCCACACTGGTCAGGATCAGCAGTTCATCTGCATCCAGCTGTTCTGCCAGACGACCGCTGGTATAATCTTTCTCAATAACCGCACTTGCACCCTTCAGTTCCGTACCCTGCTCCAGAACCGGGATTCCGCCACCGCCGCAGGCGATAACGATCTGTCCGGCATCAAGCAGTGCACGGATCGCATCGATCTCCACGATCTTCTGTGGCTTCGGTGCAGCTACGATTCGGCGATAACCGTCACCGATCTTGGTAACGTAATTACCCTTATTTTCTTCCTCTTCCGCTTCCTGCTCATTCAGCACACGTCCGATGACTTTAACAGGTTCAGCAAAAGCTTCGTCATACGTGTCTACGGTTACCTGTGTCAGGATCGTGGATACCGGTTTGTAGATGCCTTCTTTCATCAGTTCTGCACGGATCGCATTCTGCAGGTCGTATCCGATATAACCCTGGCTCATGGCAGAACACACGGACATTGGTGCGTATGTATAATCCGGATGATACTTTCCGAATTCATTCATTGCCATATGGATCATACCCACCTGGGGTGCATTACTGTGAGAAATCACGACCTCTGCGCCCTCTTTTACCAGCTGCGCAATGATTTTTGCAGTTCTTTTTGTAGCTTCTTTCTGCTCCGGCAACGTATTACCAAGTGCCCGGTGTCCCAGAGCAATGACAACTTTCTTCTTCTCCATGTTACGCCCTCTTACTTTCTCTCATACATAATCGGGTAAAAATACCTTTTGCGAATTTCACCCGTCACTGTCACGGTATTTACCGAATTCCATACAGATATGGGTTCCGGTTTATGATCTGCCGATACCGGTTTCTGTTACAGATCAACACCTCTATCGTTAGTTTATTCCTGTTTTCTACTTTATGCAAGCAGGAAATAAGCAAGTACCACAACACCAAGAGCGATCCGGTACCATCCAAATACCTTGAAATCGTGTTTCTTGATATAACCCATCAGGAACTTGATCGCTGCAATGGAAACACCAAAAGCGACAACCATGCCAAGCAGCAGATATACAACCTCTGTTCCGGTAAAATGCAGACCAAATTTTATCAGTTTCAGAAAGCTTGCTCCAAACATAACCGGGATGGCAAGGAAAAAGGTATATTCCGCTGCCAGTTTTCTGCTCATGCCGAGGAGAATACCTCCGATGATGGTTGCACCGGAACGGGAAGTACCCGGAATCAGGGCAAGCAGCTGGAAGATTCCGATAAACAGTGCATCTTTGAAAGAAATATCACTGAGCTTTGTTCTGCTGGGCTTCCGGCTTTTATTGTAGTTTTCGATAACAATAAACAGTACACCGTATACGATCAGCATCACGGAAACGACCCAGTAATTCATGAATGTTTTCTCGATCCAGTTGTTAAACGGAAGTGCCACGATGATTGCCGGCACACAAGATACCAGAATCTTTAACCACAGCACGATCTTATTCATGTTGATGTATTTGTCTGCAAATTTCTGTAATTTCCCGATACGCTCATTCGTACTGATATAGTTCCAGTTACTCTCTCTGGACGGATCATTTTTATGAAATGGCCATAATTTTTTAAAATCCAGTACCACAACCGCCAGTACGGCTCCCAGCTGGATGACCACAAGGAACATCTGCCAGAATTCCTCACTGACTTTCAGTTTCATAAACTGATCCACCAGGATCATATGGCCGGTACTGCTTACAGGAAGCCATTCGGTGATTCCCTCCACAATACCGAGAAAAATTACTTTCAGTAATTCGATAATATCCATATTTTCCCCTTTATTAGATCTGTGCGATATCAATCAGCGTAAGCCTGTTCAGATCTGTATTTTCCAGACTGGTTACCAGTGCTTTGGCTGTATCCATAGCTGTCAGAACGTTAACACCTGTCTCGATAGCATTTCTTCGAATCAGGAAACCGTCTTTTGCATGTTCCACACCCTGAGAAGGTGTATCGATGACCAGATCGATCTTGTGACCCAGAATCAGGTCCATCAGGTTTGGTGACGGCTGTTCGAGCTTATTGGTACGGATTGCTTTTACGCCGGCTTCCTGCAGCGTTTTAGCTGTATTTCTGGTTGCATAGATCCGGTAACCCAGTGCTTCAAACCGTTTTCCGATCTCAACTGCTTCCTCTTTATCCTCATCACGAACGGTCATGATCATATTTTTATGTTTCGGCAGATTGATACCCGCGCCGAGGAACGCTTTGTACAGTGCCTCATTAAAGCTTTCCGCAATACCCAGACACTCACCGGTAGACTTCATCTCCGGTCCAAGACTGATATCCGCACCACGGATCTTCTCGAAGGAGAATACCGGCATCTTGATTGCAAAATATTTTGCTTCCGGCTGCAGTCCCGGTGTATAACCCATATCTTTCAGTTTGTATCCCATGATGGCTTTTGCTGCCAGAGGAACGATCGGGATACCGGTTACCTTGCTGATGTACGGAACGGTACGGCTGGAACGTGGATTAACCTCGATGACATAGACTTCTTCACCGCATACGATAAACTGAATATTGATCATACCGATGACATGCAGTGCTTTGGCCAGACGTTTGGTGTATTCTTCAATGGTAGCTTTTGCAGTCTTGCTGATGGTCTGTGCCGGATATACAGAGATACTGTCTCCGGAATGGATACCGGCTCTCTCGATATGCTCCATGATACCCGGGATTACGATATCTTCGCCGTCGCATACCGCATCAACCTCGATCTCTTTACCTACCAGGTATTTGTCGACCAGGATCGGATGTTCCTGTGCGATCCGGTTGATGATGCCGATGTACTGTTCCACATCTTCATCGTTGATCGCGATCTGCATACCCTGACCACCCAGAACGTAAGAAGGACGAACCAGAACCGGATAACCCAGTTCGTTGGCAGCTTTCTTAGCCTCTTCAGCGGTAAATACGGTCTGTCCCTTTGGTCTCGGGATCTGGCACTGTTCCAGGATCTCATCGAACAGCTCACGGTCTTCGGCTGCATCTACATTTTCTGCGGATGTTCCGAGGATCGGCACACCCATCTTCATCAGTGCCTCAGTCAGTTTGATAGCGGTCTGTCCACCGAACTGCACCACTGCTCCGTCCGGTTTCTCGATATTTACGATGTTTTCCACATCTTCCGGTGTAAGCGGCTCAAAATACAGTTTGTCAGCGATATCAAAGTCTGTACTTACGGTTTCCGGGTTGTTGTTGATGATGATGGTCTCATAACCTTCTTTTGCAAAGGCCCAGGTACAGTGTACAGAACAGAAGTCGAACTCGATACCCTGTCCGATACGGATCGGGCCGGAACCAAGTACCAGAACTTTTTTCTTGTCCGGTGTGCGCTCTGCCTCATTTTCTCCGCCATATACAGAGTAATAATACGGTGTGG
>OLQH01000484.1_pt1 | contig 43094 bp, 30 predicted proteins | sample 1672671 | NCBI WGS metagenome assembly OLQH01 (sample SAMEA3136712, study PRJEB25190) | human gut metagenome
TTTATATAAATTATCATAGAACAATTATATATTTATTATCTAATGCGGTGTATATGGTGAACTTCGGTAGGGCGTGCAATCACGCCGCGTTAGGTGAGCCATCATCTCACGCGAAGCGTGAATTACTTATGACATAATCTTTTCCGCGCCTAGTAGCCGTTAACATTTAAATGTTACATTTAATAACAGATGTTTAGATTTAAATACTGTTATATGGTTCCTGCTCATTTTAAATTGATTTATTATTCTATGTTAAACGTTAAAATCGGATTTTACAGGATTTCTGCTGAATCAAATAATTTTAATCCGTATGGAGCCGAATTGAATTCTGATTTTTAAATTTATTTAGTGATATTTTTCGTCTGTAAATTTTATAAAAAATTATAATATTATAGATTTTGCGGGTATATTTTATTCTTTTTTCTAATACACTATCTAGTTATAATAGATTTTAAATTATCAGTATATATTGTAGTTTTTTTAACATTTGGTATTCTAAAGCACTTTCGCTGGTATTTATAGAAATGGCAAAAAAATAAAGAAATGCCAAAAAACTAAACAACTATAATGGTGAAGCGATATGCTTTGTGCATATTTTTGTGCTTGAATATTCCGAAAAACTGATGTTTTTAATAATATGGATGTGATAAAATGAAAAAAACATCGTCAAATTGCACAATTAAAATAGGAGGCTAAAATTCTTGTTTTACTTTACTGGTTATTTTGCGGTATGTTAAAAAACACTTGAATTTAAAAAAATTATGTATTAGTATAAATACACCAAATATATTTGAAAAGATATAAAAATTTAAGGAGGAATTTCTAATGGGTAGTTTTACAAGAAAAACTATTGCTATGGTATTGAGTTTGGCAATGATGATAACATTGTTTGCCGGACTTGGTTTCATGGAAGTTAACGCGGTAGGCGGCACGGTCGTTCCGGTTGGCACTACCGTGTATGATTTTACAAAATTGACCACTAAGACGCTTGCAGAAGGAACAGAGGGATTTGAAGGATTTTCTGGCACGGTGTCGGCCGCAGCCTCGGACAGCAAATCATATGTTCAGATTACAAAGACATCAACCGACGCTTTGACATTCGTCGTTGACAGCGTATGGAGCGCAACATTCTCAAGTTTACACAGCAATAATGCAAAAGGCTTTATGATAACAGCTCCGGACGGAAAGATGTATGGAAGAAAATCTGCTGAGGACGGTTTAACATTGTCTAATATGCCTGCCGGTACATATAAAATAACGGCTGTAACAGTGCCTACTAAGATGGATGATGGAACTGGTACCATAGTGGATGTAAGCGCTAATCATGCTTATCTTTCAACAGCGGTATTCACTGTTGAATCAAATGAACCTCCTGCTGATGTTACTGATTTAACAGCGTCAATAGGTGATAGTCAGGTTGATTTAGATTGGGAAGCTTCAAGTCTTGCTTCAGTATATTATATATTTGTTGATGGTTCAAGTGTTCCTATAGAAACAACATCAACTAATTATACTATTGGCGAACTGACAAACGATGTTGAACACACATTTGTGGTTAAAGCTGTAAACTCGGCAGGTTCAAGCGCCGGCGTCACAGTGACAGCCACTCCTAAAGAGCCTACTGAACCTCCTGGAACGTTCACTCTTACGGCGACCGCCGGAAATCAGAGAGTAAACCTTAGCTGGACAGCGGCTCAGTATGCGGTTTCATATGATGTGTACCGCGACGGAACAGCTATAGCTACAGGGCTTACTGATAAAACGTATCAGGATACAAGGCTTACAAACGGAACAGCATATAAATATGTTGTGAAAGCTTCAAATAAAAACGGTTCTACAGATTCGAATGAGTTACAGGTTTCACCTGTTGAGCCGCTGCCGTCGGATATTAAAATTATTGAGCAGGCAGGATGGCTTGAATCAGCTGTTGTTAAATGGACAAATACGGCAGAAGTAGACAAATATAATGTATATACCAAAAAAGCTGGGGATACAGATTATATTAAGGTAGACGACGAATTAGTCCGTTACTATGGTTCATATTATAGGGTAGACGCAGTAGGATTGGAAGCAGGTCAATATACCGTTAAAATAGCGTCTGTAATGGATGGATCTGAGACCGGGGCTGTTGAGACGGAAGTGATTAATGTTTTGGCTCACAACAGAGACGGTTATGCTCATGACCCGGCTTCACCGAACAAGACAGCTTCAGGCGGTTATAAAGATAACGGAACTCCCGGAGATGACGCAATAATACTTTATATGGATAAGGATACAATAAACACAGTTGAGTTAGATGTTGTTACCAATAGCAAAGGCGGCACTACTCATGAAGTAGGATTAGCCAATATTATGGCAGGCCGTGAAAAAGGTTATGATAAAACACCTCTTATTATCAGATTTATTGGTATGATAAACTCTACAGATGTAAGCGGACTTAACGGTGATAGATATATTCAGGTTAAGGGATGTTATAATGTGACTGTTGAAGGTATTGGAGACGATACTATGCTTAATGGCTGGAGTTTCCTAATAAGGATGGCAAATAACATTGAGGTAAGAAATTTTGGAGTAAAGGGATTCAATGATGATGGTATCTCACTTGATACTGCTAATACTAATATTTGGGTACATAACAATGATATTTTCTATGGACAGAACAAAGGCGGAGACCAGGAAAAGGGAGATGGTTCTGTTGATGTTAAAGGCAAATCAACATATGTAACAGTGTCTTATAACCATTTCTTTGATTCAGGAAAGTGTTCACTTTGCGGTATGCATCAGGATTCAAACACAGGAGAATTCTTTGTTACTTATCATCATAACTGGTTTGACCACTCGGATTCACGTCATCCCAGAATAAGAGTTGGAACAATACATATATACAATAACTATTTTGATGGAAACGCAAAGTATGGAGTTGGTATTACAACCGGCGGTTCAGCATTTGTTGAAAATAATTATTTCAGAAACTGCTATCATCCTGTTCTCTCTTCAAGACAGGGAACAGACGCTCTTGGAAAAGGAACGTTTTCAGGAGAAGACGGCGGTATGGTAAAAATGTTTAATAATACTATAACCGGTGACCGTACAGTTCCGGTAGTTGATGCGAGAACCCCGATTGAGACAGGTTTTGACGCATATATAGCATATAGCCGTGATGAAAAGGTTCCTGAGCAATATGTTACAGTAGCCGGCGGAACAAAGTATAACAATTTTGACACTGCTGCAGCAATGTATACATATACACCTGACGACCCTGAAAATGTTCCGGGCAATGTAACAGCTTTTGCCGGCAGAACACAGGGCGGAGACTTTATTTATACTTTCGATGATTCTGTAGCTGATGAAAGCTATGCAATTGATACTGTATTGGAAGCAAAACTGAAAGAATACACAACATCAATGGCTTGGAACTATATTGTCAGCGGAAAGACATATCCGGCAACAACTGACGGTCCTATACCGACCTCAAAACCAACTATCAAGCCTATAGAAACACCGAAACCGACAAACACACCGGGACCAACTCTTGACCCGACGCAGCCAACACCGACTGCCACAGCATTGCCAACAGCGCCTCCAACAGCAGCGCCTAAGACAACATATTGGAAGCCGGCAGCGAATATTACAGCAGGTGAGACTATAGGTATACCTGGATTAAGCCCGGTAGACAATATGACATATACTGAGAAGAAGCAGACAATCGGCGGAGTAGCATTTACAGGTAAGTGTGTTGGACTGACAGCAGCTTCACCGGACGGAAAGACAGGAGCTTCACTGAAATTCACACCGGAGAGCGACGGAACGTTTATAGTTTATTATAAGGTAAATGCAGGAAAGACTTTCTATATTATGGATGAAAGCGGAAACACGGTAGCTTCTTATACAAATGCTTCAGCGTCGAGTGAATATAAGAGCACATCAGGAGCTGTTGAAGCAGGTAAAACATATTATGGATTTGTAGACGGTTCAAAGGCTGAATTCTTTGGAGCAGGCTTTGCAACCAGTGCACCGGCGCCGACAGACGGTCCGAATCCTACGGCAAAACCGACAAACAGACCTGTGCCGACAGTTGACCCGGCGTCGTTTGACTATCAGATAATTTCAACTGAGTATACAAACGATGGTTTGAGCGTTAATGTTCAGTATAACGGCAGCGGCAGCGGAGAGGCTTCTATGATGGTTGTTTCTTACAGCACAGACCGTATTATGACAAATGTAAAGACAATAAACATATCAGGAACCGGTACGTATACTATAAACGGATTTACTGAGCCTGCAAATGAAACGGTTAAAGTTTTGATATGGAATAATTATAATTCTATTGCACCGCTCAGTGTGGCAAAGACTATTGAAAAGAGTTCATCTTCACCATTGCCGTCTTTGGATCCAACGGATAAACCTGACCCTACAACTGAACCGTCGGTAAATCCTGACCCTACAGCTAAACCAACAGTCGACCCTGACGCTACAAGCGCTCCTACCGCGGCTCCGACTTCTTCACCTTATCCTATGGAGACACAGGAAGGCTCGCATACTTGGACATTTGGAGTTGTACCAATGGAAGCTTTAGGCGTAAAAGGAAATGACGGAAAGCATGATACATTGACAATGTCTGAAGGTTTGGTTATATATGATAATTTATATATTAATCCAAGCAAAAAGGCAATTGTAGTAGATTACAGTTCAAAAACTATCGGCACTGATAAGTTTACTGAGAGACTGAAACTTGCCGGAGCGGGTTCTGTCAGCGACCAGCATTTGGCGTTCACACCCGGCGCGGCAGGAAAGCTTTCAATTTCTTTTGCTCATGCGTCATCTCAGGGTGAGCCGAGATTTATGGCGGTAAATCAAAACGGTACAGAAATACTGCAGGAAGCTGCGGTCGGCGCAACTCAGACAATGACGGTGGATATTGCCGCGGGTGCTCCTGTATACATCTATTCCAAAGAAAGCGGATTAAATGTGTATAAAGTAGAGTATATGGCAAACAATTAACGCTTTTATTTAATAAAAATTATTAGATTTCTTCCCAATAATTTCTAATTTTATTAAAACCCATAAGATATTAATCTTATGGGTTTTATGATTTCCACCTTAAGGTGTGGAAATAACTCTACGTTTTAACGGAGAAAAAACTTCAGTAAAAGAGAAAACGCCGGAAAAAGAAGAAGCTCCATTGAAAGAAAAGGCTCCAGCGAAAGAGGAGTTCCAGAAAAGAAGAGGCTTCAAAATAAGAAGTCTCGGCGAAAGAAAAAAACTCAAGTGGAATAATCTTTATGTTTAAATAGAAATAAAAGGCAGGAAAAAAGCGGATGTACGAAAGCGGCTATCTGAGATAGTAATGGTTTATATATTTCGACCGATTTTTGATGTTAAGAATATATTTTTCCTTTATGGGTGCTGAGTATGCTGCCGGTTTACACGTGGTATTGATTTCTATGTTGTAAATATGAAATTTTATATTTATATGTTTGTCTTTATATTTCACAAATTTTCAAAAAAATTTATAAGTGTTAGGTTTTAAAATTACTTTATAATACAAAATAAGAGATATTTATACTAAAAACAATTTATGAAATAATGAGTGAAAATATTTTATTTATTTTCATATATTTTATTGTATATTCGGAGGTCTAATTTCTTGACAAAAATGATGCTGCGTGATATACTTCTTTAATCTAAAAATTAAAATAAGGGTATTTATACACTAAACGGAAATACGGCAGAAATATGTATTTTATACCTGAAACTCGGTAAGCTGTTTATTTATATTGAAAAAATGAATTGAATTTTCCCGTATGATGCACAATTGTGTTATTTTGGGCAGGTTCTATGGAGGAAAAATAATGAATCGAGATACTATTTTGATAGTTGATGATATGGAAATCAACCGAGCAATTCTCCGCAATCTTTTTGAGCAGGAATATAATCTGCTTGAAGCCGAAAACGGAGAGCAGGCTCTTATGATGATTCGCCAGTATAAGGACTCGCTTGCTGCTATTCTTTTAGATTTAGTGATGCCCGTTAAAGACGGATATCAGGTAATGTCAGAAATGACTCAAAACGGATTGATGACAAAAATTCCTGTTATAGTTATTACATCGGTTGACTCGATGGAAAACGAAGTGCGAGCTTTTGACCTTGGAGCGGCGGATATTATAATCAAACCGTTTGAGTCTCATGTTGTCAGACGGAGGGTTCAGAATGCTGTAGAGCTTAACCGGCATAAAATGCATCTTGAGGAAATGGTAGAAGAACAGGCGGCAAAGCTTAGGGAATCCAGGGACGTAATAATGGATACTCTCTCATCTATCATAGAACACCGCAGTGTTGAGACAGGACAGCATGTTTTGCGTATACGTATGTTTACTAAGGTGTTGCTGGAAGAGGTTATGAAATGCTGTCCTGAATATGAGCTTAATGAGCATTCCATACGTGTTATCTCTGAGGCGGCAGCTCTTCATGATATAGGTAAAATATCAATACCTGATACTATTTTAAATAAGCCCGGCAGGCTGACAAAAGAAGAATTTGATATAATGAAGACCCACACAGTTAAGGGGTGTGAAATACTTTCGGGTCTTGACCGTGTAGGTGATGATGAATATTTGAGGTATGCTTATAATATATGCCGATATCATCATGAGCGCTGGGACGGCAGAGGTTATCCTGACGGCTTGAAGGGAGACAATACTCCGATTTGTGCTCAGGTGGTCGGCATAGCGGACGCTTTTGACGCTTTGACTACCGACAGGGTGTATAAGAGAGCTATAGAACCTGAAAAAGCGATGACTATGATTTTAAATGGTGAGTGCGGTGTGTTTTCACCAAAGACGTTAGAGTGCTTGAAGAATGTTAAGGCAAGTTTTTTTGAGCTTGCCCGGGAATATGCTGACGGTCATTCGCCGAAGCTTGATTTTGCCAAGTCTTTGTCTGTACCGTCTCCGCTGCATTCCGGCATTGATAATATGTATGCTCAGGATCAAATAAAATATTTCGCAATGCTTCGTTATGTTGATTCGACAGTTTTTGAAATAGATTTAGACAGCGGAATTTATCATTTGGTTTATCAGCAGAACGATGATTTTCAGGCGCTTAAAACTGGAAACAGTTTTGAGGAAGCCGTTATTAATTTTGTTGAGAGTTCAGTTCATCCCAATGACCGTGAGTTAGTTTTGGATATACTAAAAAATCAAATTGATAATTTTTTCAGCCATGGTTTAATAAAATCTTCAACACGATACAGAGTGTTTCACAGAGCCTCAGGAAAATATGTGTGGTATGAAGCTGCGGCTGTTCGCGTGAATATAGAAAACCCAAAAAGTCATAAAGCGCTCATAGTTTGGCGCTTGATTGATGAACCTTCTAATATTGAGAATATGAAACCCGAGAAGTCCGGCGCTTCGGTTTCAAAAAATTTGCCTGCCGGTATACTTCAGTGTATGAATGACCAATATTTTACTGTGACATATATAAATGAAGGCTTTATTTCTTTGTTTGGTTACAGTAAAGAAGAAATTAAAGAGAAATTTCAGAACCGGTATATTGATTTGGTTCTCCCGGAAGATCATATAGCGGTAAGGCATTGGTTTAACGAGCAGCTTTCGTTAGGAAGCACGCAGGAACTGGAATATAGGGTGAAAACTAAAGACGGCAGAACAGTTTGGATTTTAGATAAAAGCAAAAGGGTAGTGGGAGAAGACGGAAACGAATATCTTAACTGTGTTTTAACGGATATAACACAAATTAAGCAATCTCAGGAAGAACTCAGGCTAACCATGGAGCGTTACCGTATAATACAAGACCAGACCAATGATATTATTTTTGAGGGTGATATAGAAAGCGGAGAAGTTAAGTTTTCAAATAATTGGAAGAACAAATTTGGCTATGAACCAATATCAGGAAATATTTTCACTCAAATAAAAAAGCTGTCTCATATATTCCCGGATGATATTCCTGCATTGCAGAAGATAATGCAAAAAGTGATAAAAGGCGTTCCGTATGCAGAAGCAGAGCTGCGTATAGCCGGAGCCGAGGGAAAATATATATGGTGCCGCATACGTATGACCACTCAGTTTGATGATTCCGGAAAGGCAGTCAAAGCGGTGGGGGTTATACTGGATATAGATTCTGAAAAACGCCGTATACAGGAGCTGTCGGACAGGGCTCAAAAAGACGCTCTTACTAAACTCTATAATAAAGAGACTGCGGTTCAAATAATTCAGAACAGACTTGAACGTAATAATGAGAATAAAAGTTATGCTATGCTTATTATTGATATTGATAACTTTAAGCAAATAAACGATTATTATGGACATATGTTCGGCGACGCTATTTTGGCCGAAAGTGCTTTCAGGCTTACGGAGACGTTTAATAACGGGGATATCATTGCAAGATTTGGGGGCGATGAATTCCTGGTATTTATTGAATGTTCCGGCGGTTTGGCAGTGATAGAGGAAGTAGCGCAGAGAGTTGTTGAAACTTTTAGAAATATATATTTAAGCGAGTTTCAGAAATTCGGTTTGACTACCAGTATTGGAATTTCTATATATCCCAATGATGGAACAGACTTTCAGGGATTATTTAAGCGTTGTGATTTGGCTCTGTATCATGCGAAAAATAACGGCAAAAACCAGTTTGCAGTGTATGACGACAGTTCTATGATGAAAAGTTTTGGGGTATACCAGAAACAAGTTTCAGCAGCCGGGACTCAGATTGATTCTGATGATTCGGATAATTATAATATAGACAGCATTGTTCCTCTTGCTTTCCAAAAGCTTTATGAGTCTGATGATATAAATGAAGCGATTAATTCTATACTGGAATTAGTTGGACGGCGGTATAATGTGAGCCGGGTATATATTTTTGAGGACTCGGAAGACGGAAATTATGTTTCAAATACATTTGAGTGGTGCAACGACGGTATTGAGCCTGAGATTGATAATCTTCAGCATATAAGCTATGAGAGAATGGGTAAGAATTATCGTGATAATTTTGATGAGAACGGAATATTCTATTGTCAGGATATATCAGACCTGTCAAAGGAGCTTTATAATATTTTGCTTCCGCAGGGAATAAGGTCAGTGCTTCAATGCGCCGTGAGAGACGGTGAAAAGTTTGTTGGTTTTGTCGGCTTTGACGACTGTGTTATACTCCGTATGTGGACCAAAAATCAAATAGACGCATTGATATTTATCTCGGAACTGTTATCAACTTTTCTTCTGAAAAAACGTGCTCAGGACCGAGTTATTAGCGCAGCCCGGGATTTGAGAATGATACTTGACAGTCAAAACTCATGGATATATGTTCTTGACCCGCACAGCTATGAACTTAAATATATTAATGCAAAGATACAGCAAATAGCGCCTGAAGCAAAATTGGGCATGAAATGTTACAGAGCGTTTTATAATAGGGATATTCCATGTGAGATGTGCCCTATGAACGGAATAAAAGAGGATAAAAATAAAACTATTGAGATTTACAACCCTGCGTCAAATATTTGGTCTATGGCGGACGCCTCCCGTATACGATGGGGTAATCAAGACGCTTGCCTTATAGCTTGTCATAATATTACGGATTTAAAAACGGATAAAAATTAGATACTAATGATGTTTCGGACGAGTGATATGTGTAACTAAAGGAGGCAAAGCGTATGGAAAAAAACGAGTTAAACAAGAATGATATCTTAATGAACGGTGCGGTTGATACGGATTATAATCTTCTTATGAGCGCTATGCAGGTCAGTGTTAGCAAGCATTTGCTTGATGATGATTTTACTATGATATGGGGAAATGATTTTTATTATGACCTAATAGGTTATCCCAAAGAAGAATATGAAGCAAAGTTTCATAATTGCCCTAAATTATATTACAAATATCATCACTATGAGGATGAACTTCAAAAGATTAAAGATTTGGTTGTGGAGACAATTGAAAAAGGACTATCTCAGTACAGCACAATAACCAGAATGCCGGTTAAGGGCGGCGGACACATTTGGGTAAGGATGAACTGGATATATACTGATACTTATGTAAACGGTTATCCCATATCATATACTGTTATAACAAATGTAAACGACCTTGTTGAAATGAAAAAAGCGCAGTCTATTACATACAATAATATTCCCGGTTTTGTGGCAAAATTTCTTGTGAAAGATAATTTTGATCTGAAGCTTCTGGAGGCAAATGACCGTTTTTATGGTTTTTTTGGCGAAGTCGGAACCGATGTTGATTCAGATAGATTGCTTCAGATGAATATGGATACCAATAACGATGTTATCAATTCTCAGAATGAAAATATAAAAAAGGGAAAACATATACATTTTCTGGCCAAGCTTCAGAGCTATGACGGTCAAACTGCATGGATGCAGATAAACGGCGACTGTGTTGATTGGATAGATGGCTATCCTGTATATCTTTTGCTTTATATTGACGTTACCGATTTAACAGATTTGAGAGAAATGCAGAAAAAGCTGGAGATTCAGGCACAGCAGCTTAAAGATGCTCTGAGGACGGCGGAGAGAGCCAACAGTGCAAAGTCTGATTTTCTTTCAAGAATGTCGCATGAAATACGTACTCCGATGAATGCAATTATTGGCATGACAACTATTGCTGCGGTAAACATTGGAAACGATGACCGAATACAGGATTGTTTGGCAAAAATAAGTTATTCGTCTAAGCATCTTCTGTCTCTTATTAATGATATTTTGGATATGTCAAAGATAGAAGGCGGAAATCTTACTGTCAGCCATGAAAAATTTAGTCTGAGACAGCTTTTGGAGTCGGTAACTGCGATAATTCATCCGCAGGCATCTGACAGAGGATTGGAATTTACGGAATCTCTCAGAGGGGTTTTGGACGAAGAGCTTATTGGAGACTCCATGCGTATGAATCAGATTTTGCTGAATTTGTTGTCAAATGCGCTGAAATTTACTCCCGAAGGAGGAAAAGTGTGTCTTGATGTTGCACAGCAGCCTCATAAAAAAGGGCTGATAAAGATGAAATTTACTGTCAGCGATACGGGAAGAGGAATGAGTGAGGAATTTTTAAAGAAGATATATCTTCCGTTTGAGCAGGAGAACCTGGATGGCGTTCCGAGGTTAGGAAGCACAGGGCTTGGAATGGCTATAACAAAAAATCTTGTTACGTTACTCGGAGGAACAATTTCTGTAAAAAGCCGTTTAGACGAGGGCTCTGTGTTCACTGTTGAACTTCCTTTTGAACTGGCAAATAAGCATAGTGCGTCCGTTAAGTATCCGTCTATGAACGCCATGAAAGTTCTTGTGTGTGACAATGATAAAGCAGCTTGCTTATACGCTTCAATGCTTTTAGAAAAATTCGGCATTTCTGCAAAATGGGTTCAAAGCGGAGCTGAAGCGGTAAACGAGGTTAAAAAATTACATGATATAAATGAGTATTATGATGTTTGTCTGATTGACTTGAAAATGCCAGGAATGGATGGGGTTGAAACTGCTGAAAAAATAAGGTCTGTTGTAGGTCATGATACTCTGATAATTATTATTACAGCATATGATTATGCAGGAATTGAAGCCAAAGCGCGTGAAGCAGGCGTCAATAGCTTTTTGTCAAAGCCGTTTTTTGCATCATCATTATATAATACGTTGCTTGAGGTTACGGGAAGCAAAAATGAGATGCCTAAAGTGGAAGCGAAAACAAATGCCTACGATTTTTCAGGACACAGGTTACTTTTGGCTGAGGATAATCCTCTGAACTTAGAAATAGCGGTTGAGATTTTAAAGATGACTGGAGCTGAGGTAGAATCTGCTGTTGACGGAAATCAAACCTTAGAATGTTTTCTGAAATCCGAGAAAGGATATTATGACGCGATTTTAATGGATATTCAGATGCCAATAATGGACGGATATGAATCGGCGAGGGCTATTAGATCAAGCAGTCATCCGCAGGCTGAAACTATACCGATAATAGCGATGACGGCAAATGCTTTTGATGAAGATGTAGCGGCGGCGCTGGAATCCGGCATGGACGCCCATATAGCAAAGCCGGTAGACGCCGATGTATTGTATAAAACGTTAAAAGGATTTATACAATAGATTTATGCAAAGTAAATTTTCTATTCGGAAATAACGGTAAATAAATTTTCTTTGACTAAATAATAAAAAAGCATACTAAATAATATTTAAAAAATACATGTTCACGTACTAGATTATTTTAATATGATATACTAATATCGGTGACATTTTATGTATTTATATTATTGCATTTAAGGCCAATCAAAACAAGCCTTTATGGCTCACACTCAGCCTACAGGCGAGGGCACATACATTTGGAAAGGCTACAAAAAACTGGACAAAAAAGTTAAGGTTATGTAAAATAGAAAGTATAGAAAGAGAAACTACGATGACCAAAGCTAGCGGCTCTTTTCACGAAAAAGATAACCGTTCTGCAGAATAGCAGAAAATAATAGAACTGCCAAACGTAATCGGCAATAAAGATGGAGAACGACATTTTAAAACAAGCAGCGCTGATTTTAGGACGAAAGTAAATGTGATAAAGGCAAATGCCCACAAATACTCTGTATCAGCAATGTGTAAAGTCCTAAACATTCCAAGAAGCACTTATTATTATAAAGTAAAACAAAAAACAGAAGAAAATGGTTTGACAACTGATAAAACGCTTGAGACATTCCACATCGACTGCTTATTGAGCAAGAAAGGCTGTCCCTATGACAATGCGGCAGCGGAAGCCACATTTAAAATCATAAAGGCCAAATTTGTAAAAGGTCAAAATATGAAACATTGGAACAATTGCAATATGAATTATCGAATTGTGTAAACTGGTGTAACAATCACAGGATTCACTCATCACTGGGCTATATGACCCCGAAAGAATACCGACTTACTAACCTTAAATAAGTTGTCTAAATTAGTGTTGACTATCCATAATCTTATTATCTATAGTTGTGTTTATTATAGAATTTTTTTACGTCAGCAACTATTATTATATTCATGAAGAAAATGGAATGTTAACATAAACAGACGGAAAAATTCAAGGTGTTTTTTGTAAACGGTTGGTAGGTGTGACTGTGACCCCGCCTGGAATGGGGTGTGATACAAAGTGACCTGTTTTGGTTAGCCTACAATGTAAATTTTGGCTACACTTTTGTTTAAAAGTGTATGTTATACAAACTATAAATGCCAATAATTAACTTAGTTGTCATATAATAAATTACTTAATTGTGATGTATAGCTTGCAGACACGCCGCGTTAGGTGAATTTCCACACGCGAAGCATGAATACTTAGAATGGTTTGTAATAAACATTTTTATAATATACTTTTCTGCAACTGCGCGCCTCACGCATCGTACTTCGTACGCACATCACAACTAAGTCTGATTATTTAGTTTTATCAATACAAGTCATTTTGTATCACACACACTTTAAAAAAGTGTGGTCACAGCTCAGCCGATGCTTACTGCACTATATTTTATTATATATGATATTAATAACTCTGTTCGATTTATTGTAACATTTTCTAATATTTTAATTAAACTAACGTAAAACAGCTTCCCGAATTGAAAGCTGTTTTAATCTCAAAACCTTAACTATATATTAACAATAATTTCGTCAAGAGAACGTTTCGGCACATTTATAACTCCGTTTTCGTCCTCAAAATATTTTATGCTGCCGTCTTCAATATCAATAATTTTGCTTTTTTGAGCGGGATAGCCTACGGCAAGCAAATATAATACCTGATAGTCAGTTTTGAGCATTTCTTTAATTTTGTCCCTGTCTATGGCCCCTAGCCAGCAGGTTGCCAGTCCCATTTCTTCAGCCGCCAGCATCATTGTTGTTATTGCCGCTCCGGCGTCGGTTTCAAAATTTTTCTTAATGCTTGTGTCACCGAGTATGGCTATATAGTGAAGCGGCCTTTCGTTCGGCGCCGGTTCCCATTCCGTCATATATGCCGCCCAGCGTGTCAGCGGATATATTTCATCCGGATTATCCATTACCGCGAATTTAAGCGGCTGGAGGTTCGCTCCATATGCCGCGTATCTGGTTAAATCGATAAGTTTTATTAAGTCGTCTTTACTGACCGGCTTTTGTTCAAACTTTCTGATTGTTCTTCTGTTTTTTATCGCTTCTGTTATATTCATGGTCTCTCATCCTTTACAGTTATTTTTGTATCATTATATCACATTATTTTTATTTACTCAATATTTCCAGGCTAATAATATAATGGAAACTGAGGATATATTTTGCACGCCTGTTTTTGATTTGTATAACAGAGTTAACAGTGTTGTAATACATTTTGCTGAAGTTTGTAGTATAATGTCTAAGTATAATTATGTTATTTTGTTTCAATATAAATAGATTGTTGATAAAGGTGATTATATGGCGGAAAAAACATATAAAGTGGTAAAACGTACAGAATATGAAAACCGCGGCAAAGCTCCGGTATATATTGATACAAGCGAGATACTGCGCGACAGCAAAAAGACCGTCATGAAGCTTAAACTATATAATAACTGCGGAAAAACGGTGAAGTCGGTATATTTTAATGCAGGTTGTTTTGATTCGGAGCTTAATCTTTGTGTACAGCTCAGAAATATTCCGTATATAAATGTTGACGCAAAACCCAACGCCGTGTTTGGTAATTCTCAAACGGTTGAGGTTCCGGATATAACCTGTTCTGTTTTTGTTGAGGTTTCAAAAATATTGTTTGACGATGGAAGCATTTGGATAAATTCAGAGCAAAAACTTGATAATGATATAGTAACCGAGGATGCTTTGGGCGAGGACTGGCTGAGGCTTAGACTGACCAAAGCTATCAAGGATACCAAAGAAAAAACGGAACTGAAAAAGCGAATGTCTGCCAACAAAAAACTTATAATTTGGGCTTCGGTCATTGTTGGATGCTGTATATTGGCGTTCGTTGGAATGGGAGTTCAGAAATATTTTTCGGCGCGTCAGCTTTGCTATAAAACAGCAATGAATTATTATATAAACCGTGATTTTCAGAACGCCGCGCCCTCTCTTGAAAAGCTGGAACAGGAGTTTGTCTATTTCGGCACAGAGAAACATGAGATTGACTATTCAACGGCAATGGCTTATATGAATATACATGAATATCAGAAAGCCTTAAAATATTTTCATAAAAGCGGAAAATATAAGCAAAGTGTTGTTAACGTCAGAAAAATATTGAATATGTATGGCAGATTGATTGGGGCCGGATACAACCACAGCGCAGTTGTTCAGAAAAACGGCGAGGTTTTGTCGTTCGGGGATAATAGCTACGGTCAATGCGAAACTAAGGATTGGTCCGGTATTATAGGAGTTTCGGTCAGCGGAAACCATACCGTTGGACTTACATATGACGGAAATCTTGTTGCAGTCGGTAACAACGAGTATGGTCAGTGCGATGTGTCGGGCTGGACTGATATTATTTCAGTTGCCACAGGCGAGGGACACACTGTGGCGCTTAAAGCTAACGGCAGAGTTATTGCCAGAGGTAACAATAAGTACGGCCAGTGTGATGTTCAGGAATGGACTGATATAGTTCAGATTGCAGTGTCAGGCAATCACACGATAGGTCTGAAAAACGACGGCACTGTGCTTGCTGTCGGCTGGAACAGCCATGGACAGTGTGACGTTGCAGGTCAAAGCGATGTTGCGTTTATAGCGACCGGAGAAAAAAATACTGTATTGGTAAAATATGACGGATCTGTTGTGGCTGTCGGTGATAACAGCTACCGCCAGTGTGATACCTCAGGAGTTAAAAATATAGTGTCGGCGGCAGTCGGCTCTCAGTATATTGTCTATGTAAACGCTGACGGAAAGACGAGTTCTAAGGGTGTTAACGATAAGAATCAGGGTTCTGTTTCGCTTTGGGCAAATGTTATGTCAGTATCTTGCGGAAACAGCCATACACTGGGACTTAACTATGACGGAACAATATATGCCGTTGGTGACGATGCTGACGGAAAGCTGAAACTGAGCGGTGTGAGCGGTATAGGCGCTGAGAACATACCTATTGCCGAATAGGCGGCTTGACATCAGAACATTCGTCTGATAAAATATGAAACACAAACAGGAGGCAATTTAATGGATATTTTTGTGGAACAATTAGTAAAGAAAAAACGTGACAGCAAGGATTATTTAATCATTTTGGCAGGTATCATCGGAGCTCTATTAGTTATATATGTTTTAGGGGCGCTGATGTTTTCTATACCGCTTATGGGATTTATAATTTTTATAGTTGCGTGCGGTCTAATTTATCTTTTATACATGCTGATAACATCAGTAAATTTAGAGTATGAGTATTGTTTTACCAACGGCTCGTTTGATGTGGACGCTATAGTCAATGTCAGAAAGAGAAAGCGTTTGACAGAGTTTAATGCCAGAGAGGTTGAGATAATGGCGAAGCGTTCTCATCCTGATTTTGAGAGATATATGAATAACCAGTCTTATCAGAAGGTATACGCCTGCGTTGATAAAAACAGCAGTGAATTGTATTTTGCAGTGTATAATGAAAACGGAAGCGGAAAGATGCTGTTATTTAACCCTAACGAGAAAATCCGTGATGGTTTTAAAAAGTTTAATCCGCAGAAGGTTGTACTGGACTAAAAATTATGCTTGTCAAAGGTGCGGAATAATATGATTGGAATAGATATTATAGAAATCTCACGGTTTCGTGAAATGAAAAATCTTGAAATGTTTATAAGGCGGGTGTTTACCCAAAACGAGGCGGACTATTTTGTCTCAAAAGGGTCTGCGGCTAAAGGTTTTTATGAATCTATAGCCGGCCACTTTGCGGCTAAGGAGGCTTTTTCAAAGGCTCTGGGAAGCGGCGTCAGGGGATTTTCGCTGTCAGATATTGAGGTATGCCACGACGAGCTTGGAAAGCCGTTTATTAAATTCGGAGGAATGAAGGTTAATGCTGCATTAAGCATCTCGCATTCAAATAAGACAGCGGTTGCTGTGGTATATATATCTGAGGATATCCCGGGAATGGGGATTCCGTTTTATACCGGACTGGAATATTATAAAAGCCTTATTCCGGTTCGTAATGAAGACTCTAACAAGGGCGACTGCGGCAAGTTGTTTATTATTGCAGGAAGCCGCGGTATGACAGGAGCCGCATATTTGTCCTGCATGGGAGCGCTTAGAAGCGGAAGCGGTTTGGTTACTTTGGGAGTTCCCGAATCACAGCAGCAGATTATGGCCGTTAAGCTCACTGAGGCAATGACGGTTCCTTTGCCGGAGGTTGAGGAGAGCGGCACAATAAGTCTCGACGCTCTGGGCGAAATCAAGCGAAGACTTAATAAAAGTGACGTTTGTGTTTTTGGTCCCGGGCTTTCGGATAATGATGATATTCCTAAACTTATAGATTCGCTTCTGAGCGGAAGCACAGACTTTGTTATTGACGCGGACGGTTTGAACTGTATTTCGCGAGATATGGATATTTTGCGAAAGCATAAAAACAGAAAATCGTGCCAGGTCGTGATAACGCCGCATCCTGGAGAAATGGCGCGGCTGTGCGGTTTGAGCATTGAGGCGGTTCAGAATGACAGAGTTGGAACCGCTCGTGATTTTGCTGAGGAGTTCGGCGTAACTGTAGTTCTGAAAGGAAAGGACACTGTTATTGCCAACAGTGACGGCGGTGTACATATTAACAACTCAGGCAATGCCGGAATGGCGACCGGGGGTACCGGAGATGTGCTGTCGGGAGTTATCGGCTCGTTAATGGGTCAAGGGCTTAACGGTTACGACGCGGCTGTTCTCGGCGTGTTTCTCCATGGAGCGGCCGGGGATTTGGCAAGACGTGACAAGGGCGAGCACGGGCTTATAGCAACTGATTTGGTTGAAATGTTACCGGAGGCTTTTAGGCTGGTGAACACGGCAGTTTAATTTGAAAGATGTTTTTTGAAGGAGAAAATTATGGTTACTGAAAAGCGCGCGTGGGCTGAGATAGACCTTGACGCAATTGAAAATAATATAAAAGAGATACGCAGACATGTCGGTGATAAGCCTAAAATTATGGGAGTTGTCAAAGCCGACGGATACGGACACGGCTATCTTGAGGTTGCAAAAACGCTTCTCGAAAATGGCGCTGATTCGCTGGGAGTGGCTTTTTTGGATGAAGCTATTCAGCTTCGGCTGTGCGGTATTGATACTCCGATTTTGATTTTGGGAAATACTCCGTCTAAATATGCCGAGGAGTTAATAGAAAACGATATAATGCCGAATTGTTATACCAAAGAGCTGGCAGTCGCGATGTCAAACGCCGGAGCCAAGCTGAATAAGGCCGGCAAAATACATATTAAAATTGACACCGGTATGGGGCGTGTTGGATTCAGATACACAGAGGATGAAAAAATAAATAAGCAGACGGTTGATGAAATTATAGAGATTTCAAAACTGCCGTATTTGGAAATAGACGGTTTGTTTACCCACTTTGCCATAGCAGATGACGATGACGACGAGTATACAATGCTGCAGTATAACCGGTTTAACACCTTGTGCAGCAGGATAAGGGAAGCCGGGGTAAAAGTTCCTTTGTGCCACTGCTGTAACAGCGCGGCGCTGATGAGGTTTCCGGAATTTCACATGGATATGGTCAGACCGGGTATAATACTTTATGGGCTTATGCCGAGTGATTTTGTATCAAAAGATATTTTAAACTTAAAACCGGCTATGTCGCTGAAGGCTCAGATAACCAATATTAAGACAGTTGAAAAGGGAACGTCTGTAAGCTACGGCAGAAAATTTAAAACAAAAAATAATGAAACAAAAATCGCTACGGTGCCTATTGGATATGCAGACGGTTACTCAAGAATCCTTTCAGATAAGACAGAAATGATAGTAAAAGGCAAAAAATGCAAGCAGGTCGGAAATATTTGTATGGACCAATGTATGATTGACGTCACAGATGTTAATAATATAAATATCGGTGATGAGGTCATATTGTTCGGAAAAAGCTCAGAGGGCGCAGAAATACCCATTGAGGATATAGCGAGCATTATGGGGACAATAAATTATGAAATCCTTTGTGTCATTGGTAAGAGAATTCCGAGGGTATATATGAGGGGCGGCAAGGTCGCAGACGTTCATAATTACCTTTTGGACAGTCCTTTCAAAGATTGACCTGTACATAAAACAACCGTTCATTACCGCAAGTTGTCCGGTTGCAGCACAGAACAAAAACAGGTCTCTCAGCATAAAATATTACCAAAGACATAAACGGGAATTTAACTTGCGGAGTGTGAATTGATTTGGTAGTAAAAAGAGGAGATATATATTATGCTGATTTAAGCCCTGTTGTAGGTTCAGAGCAGGGAGGAGTACGGCCTGTTTTGATTATTCAAAACGATGTCGGAAACAAGTATAGTCCAACCGTTATTGCAACGGCTATAACGTCGCAGCTTAATAAAGCTAAAATGCCCACGCATATAGAACTGGACGCAGGCGGCTACGGGCTGTCAAAGGACTCGGTTGTTTTGGCTGAGCAGATTAGGACTATAGATAAAAAACGTCTTAAAGAGAAAATTGGTCATCTTGACGATGGACTGATGAACCGTGTTAACCATGCCATAAGCATCAGCTTTGGTTTGGAGGATTAATAAAAAATGAACGGCGGTTATATACACATATGAAAAGGAGGCGTGAAAATGAAAAATAAGTGGTTAAAGATGATTATTGCAGTTGCGGCGATTCTCTCAGTTTTGGGCGCAACGCTGGTATTGGCTGAGCCGGGGGACACAGACGACCCTGTGGTTACAAAGAGCTATATAGTTGATGTGGTGGTGCCGCAGCTTAAAGCATACGTTGAGCAGAAGATGTCAGGCGGGACTTCGGATTCATATTCTGAGAAGTTTTCTGTTGTAAATGTGGATGCAGGACAAACGGTTATATTTGACGCCGGGGCAGAATTTATTCTGAGAAAAGGAAGCGGTGTGGTAATCGGGACAGAGAAGGGCGGAATAGCCGACACGACTTATGGTTATGACTTGCCGGACGGAACAGAGCTGCCGTCGAATCATATGCTGATTGTTCCGGTGAACGACGGCAGAGGTTTCACAGCCAGTAATGATGTTATAGTAATGATAAAAGGCGGCTACTCATACAGATAATCGGGATAATATTTTAATATATTTTAAAATGACGCTTATAGCAGCTAAAACTGCTATAGCGTCATTTTTTGTTATAAATGTTATTATATAGGTTTGACTTAATCGTCTTCCCTTTTAGGGAAGACGATCTCGCCCGGGCTCGGCGGGCGAAACAGGGCCTGGCGCATCAAAGTAAGCAATTATAGAATAATTAAGTGTGTTTTTGGTGAAACGATATTTATAATTATTATATATAACCGCGGCTGCGCACCTCACGAGGAGGACAAAGTCCTCCCTACCGAGGCTTGCTAAACCTACCTAATTAGTGAATGTTTTATTAATAATAAATATGTTATTGTAAAAATAAGAGAGTAATAAACAATCAATTACTTTATAACCATTCTATTGAAACGTTTAACGCCTTTGGTAGGAGTAAGAACTCAATATTAAGTGAGTTTTGCCTGGAATAGTTAAATTAAATTGAATATTTATAAAAAATTTTTATTACTTTATCTGCTTTAGATATAAATTATCTAGTTTGTTCTGACTTATATCACAACATATTATATAATACGGTAAGGATGAAAAAAGACATCTTATAAATTATTGTAATATTAGGTCATAAAAGGGGCATAACGAATGATGAATAATAAATTTTTAAATAACAAATTCTCTAAAAGAGAAAAAAGAATACGTAAAACTTATGAAATTGAAGATGATTTATATAACTTTTTGGAAGAAGCTTCTTTAACTTATGATGCTTCTGTTTCTGATATTTTAAATTTTTGTATAGCGGAATTAATTAGAACAAATGATTTAAAAATTTATACTTCCTCTAATATGAAAAATCCATCACATAATTTTAATATAGCAGTCAGTAATGTAAAAGGTCTCGCAAAACTAAGCGAAACTACCCCATTTACTATAAAGTCATTAGTAAACATGTCTGTTAAAAATATTTTATAGATAAATATTAAATTTCTTAGTTGTGTAGATATTCAGAAATATTTCTATTATTAATTAATATACTCTCTTATCGATGTAAATTGTCAAGATTTAAAAATTGCTTAACCGGAATTGTTTAAATTAATTTTAACAAGTTTTTTGTACTTATATTTAGATAAACTGATAAATTTTCAGAAAGTTATATAGAAGTCAAACAGCTGCGATTTTATTATGGAAAACGACGGACTCAATATCTTAATAACCACGCGAAAAGAATAAATCCCATCGCTAAAATCCGTTTAGTTAATATGATAGTGCGTTGACTTTTTATGACCGGTGTGATAAAGTTATTGTGTGAATTTAATCATAATTTGTAAAATTGTTATATCGGTGATTATATGAAAAATAAATTCTGTTTTGGCGTATTAATAATAGTGTTTATTTCGCTTTGTATGTCCTTCTCCGCTTATGCGGTAAAAACCGACTATGTTATGATAGTCGTAAACGATGACAGGCTTGCCGCGCCTGCCGAAATACTCGGCGGCGTTACTTATATTCCTGTCCGTGAGCTGGCGGAAAGCGTGGGGGCGGAAATCTTTTGGGACGAAACTGTGTTCGGTGCAACCCTCAGTAAGGGGGATATAATAATAACAATCCTTCCGGGAGCCTCAACTCCTGTTTACGTGAACGGAACAGCGGTCAAAGACGCTGTAAACTGCTATATAAACGATGAAAAATTAATGCTGCCGCTAAGATTCTTTGCCGAGAGTTTCGGTTTCAAGGTGGAATACTTTGACGCTTATAAAATTGTTCGTGTTACCGACGGCAGTCAAACTTCAAGCGCGGCAAAAATCTTATTGAATTTTGGGGAGACTGCGTTGGAAGAGAGAACGCAGTTTAATAACAGACCGGCTGTTAATCCGCTGAAGTCCGGCGGTGTTTGGATTGACGGACGATACCGCATGGCGTATAATGATGTTGAAAGTTTTCCGGGACTGCATGTTGTAGGCAACGTTGGTTTTGAGGATATAAGTATTTCCGAGAAAAATGCAAAAGAATATGCGGAAATAATAAATCACATAGCCGAAAAGGTTCCGCTCGCTGACACATATTCGCTGCTTGTGCCGTCTATGAGCGAGTTTTATGCACCGAAAGAAATTTATAGGAGCCAAATTGAGGGGCTGTCTATGGTTTATGACAGCCTGAAAAGCTGGGTCACACCTATAGACGCTGTTACAGCTTTATATGAGCATGGCGGAGAAAAGCTGTATTTTATGACGGATAACCATTGGACGCAAAGAGGGGCGTACTACGCCTATAAGTCGTTTTTGGAATGCAAGAATGAAACGGCTGACGATATTAATAGTTTTCAGAATATGAAGTTTGATTATTTTATTGGATATTGGCAGAAGTATTTGACAGAGTTAGATGATGAAAAGGGAAAGCTGGCGAAAATTTCAGGCAACTTTGAAACGCTGGAGCGTTTTATGCCTAAAGTAAACGCCGAGGGGACTGTGTATCGTGACGGATATATGCGTGATTATCTGATGAGCGTGGCGCCGGTAGACCAGAATATAAACTCTTATTCTGCATTTATTGGCGGAGACAATCCGGTCACCGTATTTAAAACGAATGTTGATAACGGCAGAAAAATTTGTATTATTAAGGACTCGTACGGCAACGCGTTTTCTGCCTGGGCGCTTAATAACTACAGCGTTGTTTATATAATCGACCCGCGGCATGTTAACGGCTTATATGGTTTCGGCGGAGGAGAGTTTAAAATAGACGAGTTTTACCGCCATACGGAGTTTGATGATTTGGTAATCATAAATTATCCGGCTTCTGTAGAAAGTCAGGGGTTCAGGTATGCGCTCAGCGTGCTTTAGCGGCGGTATTTTGGAGATGTATACAAATGGATTTATATAAAATTTTGAGCGAATGCAGGCTGTGTCCGAGGGAGTGCGGTGTGGATAGGCTCAGCGGCGAAACAGGGGTTTGCGGCGCGGGAGCCAAAGCCAGAATCGCCAGGGCTGATTTGCATTTTTGGGAGGAGCCGTGTATATCGGGTGAAAACGGTTCCGGTGCGGTATTCTTTTCAAACTGCACGTTAAGATGTGTGTATTGTCAGAATTATGATGTAAGCTCAAAAGGAAAAGGGTTTGAAAAGACGGATGAAGAACTTGCCGATTGTTTTTTGGAGCTTCAGGATAAGGGAGCAAACAATATCAATTTGGTCACTCCGACCCATTATATTCCCCAACTGGTTTCCGCTTTGGACAATGCGAAAAAACGCGGTCTGAATCTGCCTGTTGTATATAACTGCGGCGGTTATGAGAAAGCTGAAACACTGAAACTTCTTGATGGGTATGTAGACGTCTATCTGCCTGATATGAAATATTATTCAGACAAATACGCCAAACGTTATTCCGGCGCAAAAGATTATTTTAAAACGGCTTCCGAAGCTGTTTCAGAGATGTACAGGCAGGTGGGCAAGTGGGAATTTGACAACAGCGGTCTTATAAAAAAAGGGGTCATAATACGTCATATGTTATTGCCCGGTCTGATTTTTGAGGCTAAAAAAATAGTTGACTATTTGTTTGAAAAATATGAGGACAAAATTTGGCTAAGCCTGATGAGCCAGTATACCATTATGCCCGGAGTGAGAGGTATGGATGAGCTTAACAGGAACTTGCCGAAAGGATATTATGAAACTTTGGTAGATTACTGCGCGTCCCTGGGAATGGAAAATGTCTATGTTCAGGAAGAAGGCTCGTCCGATTTGTGTTATATACCTGAATTTTACGGAAGTTATCAGTCTTTATCAGAAGAAGGGGAGTAAAATGATAAGAGGAAGCGAAGATACTGCTGAAAGATACAAGCAGGATATTTTTAAGTATGCTAAACAAAAATACGGTGCGGAGCCTGACTATCCGTGGGTTAAATCACCTGAAAGCGCTGTTTTAAGGCATAAGGACAATGCGAAATGGTTCGCTTTGTTAATGACAGTGGCGAAAACCAGTTTAGGGCTGAATAACTCTGAAATTGTGAATATTATAAACTTAAAATGCGACCCTGTTTTAATAGGTTCTTTAATTAAAGAAAAAGGTTATTTTCCGGCTTATCATATGAATAAAGAACATTGGATTACGGTTTTGCTGGACGGTTCTGTTTCAATAGATGAGCTGTATAATTTAATAGATTTAAGTTATGACTTGAGTAAATAAAATATTTGATATATAATGTTAATCATAGAGTGTAACACTGAAAAAATTTTTAGAGGTGAAAGATGTGAAAAAGTATAGTAATGAGGAATACAAAGCGTTATTGACAGAGATTGAAAACATTGATTTTGCCGAGGTCAAGCTTGAAAATGAGTGTGAGGAGAGGGTTTGCAGCGACCTTAACCTTTGGGACGGCAGAAATACTAAATTTGGTTATGCCGATGTTTCGTGGTCAAGTTCAGACCCGGATTCTGTATCCACATCGGGCGAGGTAATTTGCCTGCCCGAGGAGAAGAAAGTGACTATAACGGCTCATTTTTCGTATCAGGATTATCCTGAAATAAACATTGACAAGAGTTTTGTGCTTAACGTTCTGAAAGGCAGCGGAAAAAGGCAGGAGAAAAACTCAAATATAATCGACAGAAGGGGAAGACGGGTCATTTTTGTTATTGGCGACTCCACTGCAAGCATATATCCACACAGCGGAGAAAACAACAGGTTTCCCCAAACCGGCTGGGCTCAGTATTTTGATAAGTATTTTATAAGCGATAAAGCCGTGGTTGCGGATATAGCCATGAGCGGCAGGAGCGCAAAGAGTTACACAGAAGAAGATAATTTTAAGGTCTTTAAGGATAATATCAGCGAGGGCGATTTTCTGATATTACAGTTCGGTCATAATGATTCTAAAATACAGGATCCGTCAAGATATGCTCCGGCATTTGGTAAAATTGATGAAAAAGGCTCATATAAAAATTATATGAGCGTATATATAAATATTGCGAGAGATGCCGGAGCAATTCCGATATTGGCAACCTCGGTGAGCAGACGTAAGCTTTCAGACGAGAGCCTTGAAGAATACGTCAATGCCGCTAAAGAACTGGGAAAAGAGCTGAATATTCCGGTGCTGGATGTCTATAAGAGGACAAACGACTGGATAAACGAGGTCGGTCTTGAGGAAGCAAAGAGCTTATACAAAATTATAAAGCCTCATGATGAGAGGTTTATGTATAACCCTGAGTTCTTAAATTCACAGTTCTACGAAAACGGCGATGATGATGATACTCACCTGAATATCTTCGGAGCGGACAAAATAGCCTTTTGGGTTACTGAGGAAATCAAAAAGAACGTTCCGGAACTGGCTATTTTGCTAAAATAATAAAATCATATCAATACGATATAAAATAATTCCTTAAAGGAATTTGTGACAATTTTCTTTTGTATTCTATATACATATTTGTTAATTTTAAGATTGACAATTCAAAAAAATGGGAATATACTATCTTCAAGTAAAGAGTTTGAATTCGAACAGTTTTGTTTGTTTTCAAACAAGCTGTTGCTTTATAAAATTTGACTTTTTTAGTGATGACTTTTGAATTGTTAATATATGAGAGATAATTTGAAAAGTAATTTAAGATAAAAAAGAAATTAATATCAGCATGCAAAGAGGCATCTGGTGTATTTCTTTTTTATTTTACCCTTTGAGTTTGAGAAATTTTTAACAAGGCGGTGACAGACTGTGAATGATATTGCAGCGGAACTTTATACAAAGCTGAATGAAACAACCATTGCTTTTACAATTCCGATTTTCGGAGGGATTCCGGTGCCGGAATCCGTGGTTATAACCTGGGGGATAATGGCTGTTCTTGTCTTGTTTTCTATCATATTTGTCCGAAACCTGAAACTTGCGCCAAGCGGAGTGCAGGTATATTTGGAAACGTTTATCGGCTGGATAAATAACTTCTTTACCGGGATTTTAGGCGAGGGAGGAAAGATGTATATCCCTTATTTGGGAACTGTCTTGTTATATATCGGATGTTCTAATATAGTTGGTCTTTTTGGGCTTACGCCGCCGACAAAGGATTTAAATGTTACTGCGGGGCTTGCCATAATGAGTATTGTTTTGGTGGAGGCTGCCGGGATAAAGGCGAAAGGCGCCGGAGGCTGGATAAAGGGTTTTGCCCAGCCGATGGCTTTTATGACGCCGCTTAATGTTTTGGAAATCGTAATTAAACCGCTTTCACTTTGTATGCGGCTTTTTGGAAACGTTTTGGGCTCATTTGTTATTATGGAGCTTATAAAAATGGTTGTTCCTGTTTTTGTTCCGCTTGCATTCAGTTTTTATTTTGATATATTTGACGGATTATTGCAGGCATATGTTTTTGTGTTCCTGACATCGCTTTATATTCAGGAAGTAACCGAAACGGAATAGTCTTAAATTAGAAAATTGATTAAACTACATATAAATTTATCAGAAATTTTAAAGGAGATGTATATTTATGGGAGCATTAATAGCAATCGGTGCAGGTATAGCGGCACTCACAGGTATAGGAGCAGGTATTGGTATAGGAATAGCAACTTCAAAGGCGACAGAAGCTATTGCAAGACAGCCTGAAGCCAAAGGCGACATCAATAAGGCTCTGCTTTTGGGATGTGCTCTTGCGGAAGCAACCGCTATTTATGGATTCGTTATCGCAATCATGATAATCCTGTTCTTGAAATAGGAGAGGTATTTTTATTATTTGGATGACGGAGGTCGGTTTGAATGCTTAACTTAAATTGGAATATAATCTGGACCTTTGTAAATCTTATCATATTGTATATTTTACTTAGAAAGTTTCTTTTTGGTCCGATAACTGCAATGATGGAGAAGCGCGAGGGCGAGATAAAATCGTCTCTAGACAACGCTTCTGCGGCGAAACAGGAAGCCGCCGCTTTAAAAGCGGCTTACACCGATAAGCTTAAAACTGCTGAGGCGGCTGCCGGAGATATAATAAAGTCCGCCAAAGAGGAAGCCAAAGCAAAACGTGATGAGATAATAAGCAAAGCCAAGGAAGACGCCGGAAATATTGTTTTAAACGCTAACAAACAGATTGAGCTGGAAAAAGAACGCTCAATATCTGAAGCTAAGTCTGAGATAGCCTCGCTCGTTATGGACGCGGCGCTGAAGGCGGCGAAGAACGGTGATGTTTCTGAGAGCGCTGTTGACAGCTTTATCCTTGAGGTAGGTGAAGCAAAATGAGCAGAGCAAAGATAATAACCAAAGAGGCTTTGAATTATGCTGAGGCGCTTTATCAAATCAGCAGTGACATAAAAAATGTCATGGAGTTCACCGCACTGCTTGCTGTGGATGAGCTCAGACAAGCATTGGTTAATCCAACAATAAGCTTAAAAGAGAAATATGCGGTTATAGACAGAATTTTTGACGGCGGCTTTGGAAAGTTTATGAAGACAGTATGTAAAAATGGTGATTACAGTGTTTTGCCTTTGATAGAGGAGAGTTATAAGCAGGTTTGGAACAGACACAATTCAGTGCTTGAAGCTTCTCTTGAATATGCAGAGCCGGTTAGTGAAAAATCGGTATCCGGTATTAAGGAAATGCTGGTTAAAAAATATGGCGTAAAGTCTGTTGAGTTAAGCTTGGTTGAAAATAGAGATTTAATAGGCGGTTTCAGACTTTATGTAAATGATAAGGTATATGATAAAAGTGTTTTGGGAGCTTTAGACAGAATGCGCAGAACACTTTTGCGGAGGTGATAGATTTGAGCAGTATTAACACAAGTGATGTTATTTCAGTGCTGAAAGAAGAAATATCTGATTTTGATGTAAAAATGACAGCTGTTGACGAGGGCAGTATTATCAGCATGGGCGACGGCATTGTGACAGTGTATGGCTTAAGCAACGCTATGTACGGCGAGCTGGTTATATTTGAGACCGGAGTAAAAGGCATGGTTCAGGGGCTGGAAGAACAGACGGTCAGCTGTGTGCTTTTGGGAAGCGACCATGGACTTCATGAGGGCTCAAAGGTCAGATGTTCAGGAAGACGCGCCGGAGTGCCTGTAGGAAATAATTTAATCGGCAGGGTTGTTGACGCTATAGGAAACCCGATAGACGGACAGGGTGAGATAAAGCAAGACGATTTCTATCCAATTGAAAGCCCGGCGCCTGGAGTTATTGAAAGACAGCCTGTAACGGTTCCGCTGGAAACCGGAATACTTGCGATAGACAGCATGTTTCCTATCGGCAGGGGTCAGCGTGAGCTTATAATCGGGGACAGACAGACTGGAAAAACCTCAATAGCGACTGATACAATAATTAATCAAAAAGGCAAAGACGTTATATGTATCTATGTGGCTGTTGGACAGAAAGCTTCTACGGTTGCAAAACTTGTCAGCGACTTCAAGAATATGGGAGCAATGGATTATACTATAGTTGTTTCAGCGTCCGCCAGCGATATGGCGCCGCTTCAATATATAGCCCCGTATTCGGGAACCGCTATGGCCGAATATTTTATGCACAACGGAAAAGACGTATTGATTGTATATGATGATTTGTCTAAGCATGCGGTTGCATACAGGGCAATGTCTCTGCTATTGGAGAGACCGCCGGGCAGAGAAGCGTATCCGGGCGATGTGTTCTATCTGCATTCTCGTCTGCTTGAGCGTTCCAGCCGTCTTGACGAGGCTCACGGCGGCGGTTCTATCACTGCATTGCCTATTATAGAAACCCAGGCAGGAGATGTTTCGGCGTATATACCTACGAATGTTATTTCTATAACAGACGGTCAGATTTTTCTGGAAAACGAGCTGTTTTTTGCAGGTATAAGACCGGCTGTAAACGTGGGGCTTTCAGTGTCTCGTGTAGGCGGAGCAGCGCAAACCAAAGCGATGAAAAAAGTTGCCGGAAATCTGCGTATTGATTTGGCGCAGTATCGTGAAATGGAAGTGTTCAGTCAGTTTAGTTCGGATTTGGACCCGGCAACCAAAGAGCTGCTTGACACCGGAGACAGAATAATGGAACTTTTAAAACAGCCTTTGCTGAATCCGCTGCCTCTATATGCTCAGGTGCTTTTGCTCACTGTGAGCAAAAATAGAATGCTGCTTGATATACCGATAAATGAAATAGTAAACTTTAAGTCAGACTTTATAGATTTTGTTGAGCGGAAAGCTCCTGGAATAATAAAAACAATAAGCGAAACTAAGGCGCTGAGTGATGAAGACGAAGAAAAAATCATAGAGCTGTGCAAGGAATTCAAGACCGGAAGATATGTATCAGCATTGGCTGATGACCCGGGAGAAGAAGCGGAAGTTGTGTTAAACGAAAACAATATTAAGGAAGACTGAAAGCGGGTGAGATAATGGCTAATATGCGTGAAATACGTTCGAGAATAAAAAGTGTTAATGATATAATGAAGATAACCAACGCAATGTATCTTATATCTTCATCAAAGATGAAGCACGCTAAGCAGAGACTTGACGATACAGAACCATATTTTTATACTTTGCAGAATACTATTGCTCATATTTTGAAGCATACCCCGCATACAAGCAATTTATATTTTCACCGCCGCGATGAGATACCAAATGAAAAACGTAAAAAAGGTTATATCGTGATAACAGGAGATAAGGGGTTGGCAGGAGCCTATAATCATAACGTGCTTAAACTTACCGAGCAGGAGATTGCTAAGGGCGGAGAAATTAAGCTCTTTATAATAGGTCAGGTCGGCAGAATGTATTTTGCAAGAAAGGGCATACCGTATGAAGCGTATTTTCAATACACTGCTCAGAATCCCAGTATGTACAGGGCGAGAGAAATTTCTGAGTTGATACTGAGTAAGTTTCTGTCAGAGGAGCTGGACGATGTTTATGTAGTGTATACAGATATGATATCGTCTATGAAAGAGGAAGCAAAACTGCTTCAAATACTGCCGTTCAGGCGTGAGAGATTTGAAAATCTGCACAGCGGCAAACATCGTGAGATTCACCATACTGCCACATTTGACCCGTCTCCTGAAATAGTTATGGAAAACCTTGTCCCGAATTATGCCAAGGGATTAATATATGGAACAATGGTGGAAGCGTTTGCGAGCGAGCAGCATGCCAGAATGATGGCAATGGATTCCGCGACAAAGAGCGCTAAGGATATGATTCAGGAACTTAACCTTGCGTATAACAGGGCAAGACAGGCCGCAATAACTCAGGAAATAACAGAGATTGTCAGCGGCGCGAAAAGCCAGCATAAAAAATGAGCGCGGTATAACTCTATGACAGTATGAGATGGGAAATAGGAGGTAAGAGCAGTTATGAATATAGGAAAAATTGTTTCGGTAGCCGGACCGGTAGTTGACGTGGCTTTTGAGAGCACCGATCAGCTCCCAAATATCAGGGATGCACTGACAGTTCAGAATAATGATAAAACCTGTGTTATGGAAGTGGCTCAGGACAGGGGCAATAATGTGGTTAGATGCATTATGCTTGCCGCCAGTGAAGGCCTTAAAAAAGGTATGGAGGTTGTGTCTGAGGGCAAACCTATTACAGTTCCTGTTGGAGAACAGACGCTGGGACGTATGTTTAACGTTTTAGGTGAGACCATAGACGGCGGAGAGCCGGTTCAGGGGGAAGAGCAGTGGAGTGTTCACCGCGCGGCTCCGAGTTTTGAAAACCAAAGCCCGGTTGTTGAGATATTGGAGACTGGAATTAAAGTTATTGACTTGCTTGCTCCATATGCAAAAGGCGGAAAGATTGGACTGTTCGGAGGAGCAGGAGTTGGAAAAACAGTTCTTATTCAGGAATTGATACATAATATAGCGACAGAGCAGGGCGGATACTCAATATTTACCGGGGTTGGAGAGCGTTCACGTGAAGGAAACGACCTTTGGCATGAGATGAAGGAATCGGGAGTAATCGATAAAACCGCTTTGGTATTCGGACAGATGAACGAACCGCCCGGTTCGCGTATGAGAGTTGCCCAAACCGGTCTTACTATAGCCGAATATTTCAGGGATGTTAAAAAGCAGAATGTTTTGTTGTTTATTGATAATATTTTCAGATTTGTTCAGGCAGGTTCGGAGGTTTCAGCATTGCTGGGACGTATGCCGAGCGCCGTTGGTTATCAGCCTACGCTTGCCAATGAACTGGGCGAACTTCAGGAAAGGATAACATCAACAAAGGACGGTTCAATAACTTCAGTCCAGGCTGTTTATGTTCCTGCTGATGACTTGACAGATCCGGCTCCGGCTAATACATTTGCGCATTTGGACGCAACAACAGTGCTTTCAAGAAAAATTGTTGAGCAGGGTATTTATCCGGCTGTCGACCCTCTTGAGTCCACATCCAGAATTTTGGAACCTTCTATAGTTGGCGAAGAGCATTATATGGTTGCGAGAAAGACCCAGGAGATTCTTCAAAAATATAAAGAACTTCAGGATATTATAGCTATACTGGGTATGGAAGAACTGGATGAAAATGATAAAGTCACGGTATTTAGGGCAAGGAAGATACAAAAGTTCTTGTCACAGCCGTTTTCGGTAGCGGAAGTGTTCTCAGGATTTAAAGGCAAATATGTGCCTTTGAGCGAGACAATCAAAGGCTTTAAGGCGATTATAAACGGCGAGATGGACGACTATCCTGAAAACGCCTTTATGATGGCAGGGACAATTGATGATGTAAAGAATTTTAAAGGTTAATTAAGATTATAACTTTTTTTAACTTGTGAGGAGGATTCACATGTCTGATGAAAAAACTTTTAAACTTGATATTCTTGCCAGCGACCGTTCGTTTTACAGCGGTCCATGCGAGATGCTGATATTTCCTGCTCTTGACGGCCTCCAAGGAGTCCTGCCACATCATGAGGCAACCGTAACCTGCACCAGCGAAGGCGAGCTTAAATATAAGGTTGACGGAAAGTGGTATTATGCCGCTGTAAGCAAAGGGATAGTAGAAATCATGCCGACGTATGTAACCTTGCTCGCGGATACCGTAGAAAGACCCGAAGAAATTGACATAAAACGTGCCAAGGAAGCAAAAGAACGCGCTGAAGAGAGAATGAGACAGAAACAGAGTATTCGGGAATATTATCAAACTCAGGCGGCGCTTAACCGCGCGCTGTCAAGGTTAAAGGTTTCAAGACAGCATATGAAATAGATTTAAAAGCATACCAATTTTGGTATGCTTGTTTTATTTACACTTTTAGTTTGGGTATAATCTTTCCGTTTTTTAGGGGAATGATAATTATAAGTGAAAGAAAAAAGTTTTTGATTTATGCAGAAAGTATTTCGAGTTAAAATTTAGTATTTATTTTTAGGTTATACCCGTGTTTGATATTTATAGATGAATTGAAATTCACAGACTTATTGCTATTCTAACAAAAATTATTATTTGGAGGTTATGTTATGGCATGGTATTTTATTGTAGATACATATATTAACGAAGAAAAAGGACGTGGGGAGTATGATGAATATATTAATGCTGTAAAACCGATTGTTGAAAGCTATGGCGGAAAATATTTAGTTCGGACTGAAAATCTTCAAACTCTTTCCGGTGAGAGAAATCCACAGCGCGTTATAGTAGTGCGTTTTGAAGATAAGAGTAATTTGGAAGCTTGTTTTGCTTCCGATGAGTATAACATGATAGTATCCAAGCGCAAAAATAATGTGGACAGCCGCGCTGTAATAGCGGAAGGTATTTAAGAAAATGGGTTTGTAATTATAAAATATTATTTTTATTTTAGTTTATATAATAATTATGGAGCAGCAAAAATGCTGCTCCATAAATTTGCTTTTAATATGCTTCACAAAGCGGATTCATATTTTCAAGAGAATCCCAAAGATAAACTTTAACTGTGTCTCCGGCAACTGTTCCAACTTCAATTTCGTTGCTTGATCCTACAGCTGCGTATTTTACATCAGTTAATACATCATTTGTATATCCCGCCGCAACTACGACAGCATTCTCCGGGAAATCTTCTCCTCTGCTGATAGAAACAACTCCGGTATCTTTTGAATATCCTGTTATTTCTGTTACAGGCTGAGGCTGAGGAGCGTTGTCATTCATAATTACCAAAGAATAAAGGTCCGGGAGCCATCCGTTCTCGTTATAGAATGTAATATCTCCGGTGTAGTCCTGATTGACTGTTAGAGAAATTTCTTTCATGTTATGGGTCTTGGTTCCAATAGTTGCAAAAGCGTATGAAGGCTTTGAGGCGTCAACTGTAACCATACCCGGTGCCGCGTCAGGCAGGTCAACGATTACAGGCAAATCTTCACCTCCGAAGTAATAGATTGAATACTTGCCGGCCGGGAGTGAAATGTCTGCAATAGTTGGTTTGACATCATAATCTCCGCTTTTACCAATATAGTTGACGAAAGTTTGAGTGAATTTTTCTCTCAGCAACGTTTCATCAGTTTTATCTGCAAATATTGCTTTTACTTTAGCGTCGATTCCATCAACAAATTTTGCTCTTTCAGTGTTAGAATTAACTCTTGCAGGCTTTGAACCTAAATCATTTTTTGTTATATTGAAATATTTTGTTCCGGTTGGGTGGTTAGAGGAGGTTCCTGAAAATACTCCTACTTGTGCTGGGTCTGTCTCTTCCGGTTCAGGCTCTTTTTCCATAAACACGTTAAGCTCGTTTACAGCCCAATATTTTGAAGAGTTAGCTTCAGTTATTACTATCTTAATATACTGAGCCTGCTGTTCGGGGAACTCGATTACGAGTTTTGTGTCCTGTTCCGGATTTCCGGTAACAATAGGGTCTCCAAAGTTTTTGCCGTCATTTGATACATATAGTGCGTATCCTTTAGGATGATCAGTAGTCTTGGTGTTATTGTCAATAACTATCTTGTTAAACTTTTCAGTTTTACCAAAATTAATAGTCATGTATTTGCCGACTTCCTGCCAGCTGCAGTGCCATTTTGTTTCTAAGTCTCCGTCCCATGCTGCAAATGTGCTGGAAGAATTGTTTGAAGCCGAGCCTTTCCATGCACTTCTGTCAAGTCTGCCGTCCGCTTGCAGGAATTTTATACTGTTAAGGTTTACAAACTTTGCGTCCTCGCCGCTTGCTCCGGCAGCATCAAAAACTATAATAACATCATGTTTTCCTTTAACTGTTTCATTCAATGTACATGAGGCTTCTTTCCAGGTCTGTTCGTTACCTGTGTTAGGTACCTCTATTGTTCCTATTATGTCGTTGCTGACCGCGTCCAGCTTAACCTGGAGAGTGAATCCTGAATCGACACTTGCAACTCTTGCTGAAATCATATTTGAACCCACATCTCCGAAATCAACATTTTCAAAAATGATATGTGAGTCATAGTTGAATTGATTTCTAACAAACCAATCCTGTCCCATTGGGGTTTCCACATCAACCTTAACTTTTCCTTCAGCACTGGTAGCTGAAATAGATTCATACGGATTTTTTACTTCGCCAGATGGTTTGTCATCCGGACCATGGTCAGGTTTTTCGGGAAGTGCCGGAACAGTATATCCTGCTTCGCCGCTTGTCTCGATAGTAATGCCTGTGCTGTCGAGAGTTCCGTTCCATTCAACGACAAGTTCCTTATCATATCCGGTTCCGGTTCTGGTGAAGTTAACAGGCTGACCGTTTATCTGAACGACTGGATTGGTTTCGCCGAAGTTGTCAGAAAGGTGAATGTTTTTGACAGCAATTGGATTATCCGATTTCACAGTCATATTCTGATTTTGATTTGCTTCGCCGCTTTCAACACAGCTGACTGTTCCGTATCCTTCAGGCATTACAAACATTCCGTCTGTCATTACGTTGTTCATTTCCGGAAGAAGTCTGGGCTGAACCCAAATATCCTTTGTGCGCTGGTCTCTGTAATATCCGACTACGTCATTATAATTTCTCCATAGTCCCGGCATGCTGATATATTGTTTATCGCCGGATATAGTTGTTGCAGCATAGTTCGGTGTGTTTACTGCCGGCAGAATATCAAGCGGATGATTGAATACCTTGTTTCTGTCTGTATACTGTCTGTTGTATGAATCACGCTGCATTGCTTCAAAAATGTTTTCTCTTCTTGTTTGCAGAAGCAGTCCGCCATAGTGCATAAGAGTGTACGGCGTCCATTCGTTGTAGGTACCTTTTAAAGTTCCCATACCCCAATAGTATGGATGATAGAAACTGTCGAGTTCTGAAAGTGCATAGTCTGTTTGTTCATCTGTCCAGATTTGACCTAATTTTAGGTGAAGTGAGAGCCATTGTCCTGTTAAGAATGATTCGCTGACACGTTTGTCTTCCGGGAAGTTGTTTGAAAGATAACGTTTTGCAAAAGAATCAGTAACGGTATTATATGCTGTAGTATATTTCGCAGCTTCTTCAGTTTCACCCATCTCATCAGCCAAACGTGCCATTATTTTATAAGCCACCGCTGAAACACTTGCATTATACGGGTTTGGATTTCCGCCTGCGTCATACGAGTTTTCAGAATTGTCAAATGTATACGGATATGTTTTATTTCCGTAGAGTTCAACCTGTTTTAAAATTCTGTCTCCGGCTTTTTTCAGATAGGGCCAGAAGTAATCCAGCATAGTGGTTCCTTCCGGAATTGGGTCTTTTCCTAAGATTATGCCGTCTGTTGATGGATTGCCTGCAACCTGCATTGTTTCATAAACTGAAATAATAAGACCGCAGTTAAGGTCTACCCATTTATCAACGTTTCTATAGTCGGGATGCTCAGTATAATCCCAGTCAACAAGCTCGGCGCGGTCAGCTTTGTTTTCTACCGCTGTGTTGAAATCATGATGAATCTGTCCGTCGTTTCTTTGGGTTCTTGCCCAATATTCCAGTTCACGCCATGCAAAGAATGGTATAAACTGAGCAATAACCTGCCTTGCCTGCCACATTTGATCCATTGTTCCGAAACAGGTCCATTGTCCTTCGGAATATGCAACTCTGCCATCTTTTTTATACATCGAGTTGTTTGATATGTTTACAAGAGTGTTTTGAATTTGATTTCTAAACCAATCAGGTAGATTGGAGTCTCTCATTTTGGTCACAAGAGTTTCAGCATTGTTTTTTAAAGTGTCAAACTTCTCTAAACCCCTTGCTGCTATATCTCCCGGATTATTGTAAAGATTCAGATAATAATGCCAGTCAGGTTCTGAATCGTCATACCATGCGAGAACAAATCTGATTACGGTGCTCTGTTTAGCGTCAAGATTTACTTTAACAGCAACCTTATTGGTCTTTCCGCTGATAGAATTGTCAAGCACGCCGGTGGTGTTAAAATCAGAATTGTTTCCAACTGATACTATTGCTCCGTTTTGTTCAGAGTTTCCATATATAGCCCATTTTTTGCCGTTAAAACCTTTTCCGTCAACAAGGGCTGGTATGTCGTTTGTAGTGAGCTGGAATGCGCATGAAGCGTCAACGCTTGTATCACCAAGGTTCTCGAGCGTCATTTCATAGAACGCATACGGCATACTCATATTGTCATAGTCTACATTGTCCAAAGGTGAAAACGCCTTTAAATTAACTTGAACATCATTTGTTGAACCCATATTTGCGAAGTGCATAGGCCATATTGCGTCATCTTCTGAACGGCCGTTGCTTGAAGCTGATTTCATTGTATCAACCGTTTTTATTGAGCCGTTTCTGTTTGTGTAAAGCTGAAATTTAGCGTCTTTTAATGCGGTGTAATCGTTTGCGTCAGCCGGCGCCTTTGTCAGTGCGGCAAAAGAACCGAGCCTTGCGTTAAATTTTACTCCGCCGGTTCCGAATCCTCCGAGCGGAGTTCCCGTTGTTCCATCGACTTGTTGTGTATCGGAAGCCGCGTTTACTTCTATCGGCACAGCAAAAGTGCTGCATACAAGAGAAACTATAACAAATACCCCCATAAGCCGTTTAAACAATCCTTTCATAACTGTTCATCTCCTTAATTTATTTAACTATCAGCTTAATTATATCAGACAGACAGTAATAATCTATTTATTTATAGACTGAAACTGCCCAAAAATTGAACTGAGTAGTTGAAACTTTATTACAAATGTGATATACTCTATAATATAGAGGTGAAAAGTCATGAATCAATTCTATGAAGTTAGAAAAAGTGAATTTTCTGTGAAAAATAACCTATATGAAGTGGCATACAGCCCTCATATACACATGGATATAGAAATATTGCACATGAGAAAAGGTTCTCAGCATTTGAGGATTGACGGAAAATCTTATTTGCTTAAGCAGGGGGAGACAGCCGTAATATTCCCAAATATTGTACATGAGTATTATAAGGAAAATATTTCAGTTTCCGGTGTTGATGAGATGCTGATAATATGTTCCAAAAAGTTTTACGGCAGATTTTTCCCTGATATGACCGACAGCTTTCCATTAAATCCGATTATAGCAAAGGAAGAATTATCTCCGGACGCTAAATATGCGTTTGAGAGTATTTCTAGCAGCCTGTCAAAAAATCTTCAGATTGCCTGGACGGTAATAATTCTGAGCAGAATTTTAGAATCGGTAAATCTATCGCAGGAAATACATGCACCGATTGAAGATATAAGCTTTAAAATTATGAAGTATATTGAGGAGCATTTTACTGAGCCTATAAGCTTGGAATCCATAGCAAACGAATTATGTGTGGCTGAGACCTATGTGTCGAGAGTGTTTTCAAAGAAGATAAAGATGAATTTCAGAAAATATTTAGGAATTGTCCGGGCAGAATATGCAGCAAATCTTCTGCGTATGACAGATGATAAAATCATTACGGTGGCGGAGAACTCAGGATTTCAAAGTGTAAGTACATTCAACAGGGTATTTCATGATATCTATGGCATGTCACCGAGAGATTTTAGGGATAATATAACCAAATATACCAGAGCCAACTAAGCTGTTTTAGGTTTTAACAGCTTTATTGTGAAGTTATAACATTGTACTTGTTATTACAGCAAAAATATAAACGTGTTTTATAGTGTATTGGAAGTATTAGAAAGTCAGTAGAAAATTAATATTGTTTTTTTAGATAATTTTAGCAGGTATGAAATATTAATTAGATAACGTTATATGACAGCTCATATAACGAGGAGTGCCAGCACATCTTACTGTTGTTCTTTAAAAACACCCTTAATTTTTCTACCTGTTTTGATGTAAGCTTTCCGGTTTAGTTTTATAAACTTTTAAAACAGTTAGATTAGGTATTGTAAAAGAGTACTATATTGTATAAAGACGTTATAAAAAACATCACGGGTGGATTCGCATAATCCACCCGTCTGTTATATTCTCAAAACTTGTGTTTATTCCAATTCAAAGGCTCCTGTATACAGCTGATAATATCTGCCCTTTTTCTCAATTAAATCCTGATGATTTCCTCTTTCGATTATCTCACCGTTTTCAAGCACCATTATCGCGTCTGCATTTCTTACTGTTGAAAGCCTGTGGGCTATTACGAATACCGTTCTGCCTTTCATCAGGGCGTCCATACCTTTCTCAATATGAGATTCTGTTCTGGTATCTATGGAGCTGGTTGCCTCGTCGAGTATCAGTACCGGAGGGTCTGCAACGGCTGCTCTGGCAATCGCAAGAAGCTGTCTCTGTCCCTGGCTGAGATTATCACCGTCGGCGGTCAGCATGGTGTTGTATCCATCAGGAAGATGCGTAATAAACCAGTGTGCATTTGCTATTTTTGCGGCTTTTATAACATCTTCATCGCTCGCTTCGAGGTTACCGTATCTTATATTGTCCATTACGGTGCCTGTAAACAGATGTGTATCCTGAAGAACAATTCCAAGCGCCCGGCGCAGGTCATCTTTATTAATTTTGTTTATATTAATCTTATCAAATCTAATTTTTCCGTCAGGAACGTCATAAAATCGGTTAATAAGATTTGTGATAGTAGTCTTTCCTGCTCCGGTAGAGCCTACGAACGCAATTTTTTGTCCCGGTTTAGCATAAAGAGAAATATCGTTTAGAACGGTCTTTTTGCCGTCGTAGCTGAATGTTACGTTTTCAAATTCGACTGCTCCGCAAACTTCTGTGTATGAAATCTGACCGTTTGAGTGAACCTGTTTCCAAGCCCATCTGCCGGTTCTGTGGTTAACTTCGGTTATATTTCCATTGTCGTCAATTTCGGCTCTGACAACTGTTGTTTTTCCGTTGTCAACCTCAACGTTTTCATCAAGAAGTTCAAAAATTCTTTCCGCTCCAGCCATAGCGTTAAGTATGGAGTTGATTTGCTGGGATACTTGTGTGATAGGCTGTGAGAATGAGCGGGTATATTGCAGAAAGGCTGCTAGTGAACCAATACTGAGCGCCAAAAATCCGGCGTCGCTGTTTCCGCTTATTATAGTCAAATATGCGCCTATCATAGCTGTGAGCGCGTAGTGAATATATGAGAGGTTTCCCATTATAGGCATTAGTATGTTGGCAAAGGTGTTAGCGTTGGAGGCGGCGTGTTCAAGTGAACCGTTTAAGCCTGCAAATTTTTGTTTTGATTTGTCCTCATAACAGAATACCTTTACAACTTTTTGCCCTTCAATCATTTCTTCAACATATCCGTTTACTGCTCCGAGCGATATTTGCTGTCTTTTAAAGAAGTGGGCTGAACGCTTGCCGATAAATTTTATAACTATCAGCATAATAACCAGCATACCAACAACCAGCAGAGTAAGCATAGGACTTAGAATAATCATCATAATAAAGACGGATATGACTGTTAAAAGAGACGATATCAGCTGGGGCACGCTTTGAGACATCATCATCCTGAGAGAGTCGGTATCGTTTGTATAGCGGCTCATTACATCTCCGTGCGAGTGTGTGTCAAAATATTTGATAGGAAGCCTTTGCATATGTTCAAACATTTGGTTTCTTACCTTATACAGCACACCGCACGACACGCTTACCATAATCCTGTTATAAACCCATGAGGAAAGCGCTCCGATAACATAAATAACCAGCATGAATACTATCACTTGTATGAAACCTGATAAGTCTGGGTTCTGACTTCCAATAAACGGAACTATATAGTCGTTGATTACCGGTTTCAGAAGATATGTGCCCAAAACGTTGGCTCCGCTGGAAACTATAACCGCCAGCACAACTATAAATAGCATGAACTTGTATTCTTTAAAATAGCTAAACAGACGTTTGGCTGTCTTTTTAGTGTTTTTAGGCTTTCTTATTACGCCTTGTTTTCCTTTTCCCATCGGCGGCATATTATTCAGCTCCTTTCTTCTGAGATTCATATACTTCACGGTAGATTTCATTGTTTTCAAGAAGCTCGCTGTGAGTTCCAACGGCGTTTATGCGGCCGTTATCCATTACCACTATTTTATCGGCGTCTTCAATAGAACTGATACGCTGGGCTATAATTATAGTAGTGGTATCCTTGAGCTTGGTTCTGAAAGTTTCACGTATCTGAGCGTCTGTAGCGGTATCTACCGCACTGGTGCTGTCATCCAAAATAATAATTTTCGGTTTTTTAAGCAGAGCTCTCGCTATACAAAGTCTCTGTTTTTGTCCGCCCGAAACATTAACGCCGCCTTGACCCAAATTGGTTTCATAGCCGTCAGGGAGAGACATTATGAAGTCATCTGCACAAGCATCTATACAGGCTTGCTTTATTACTTCATCAGACGCATGTTCGTCGCCCCAGCGTAAGTTTTCAATAATGGTTCCGCTGAACAGAACATTTTTTTGCAGAACCATAGCAACCTCTTCACGCAGATGGTCCAGTTTATATTCGCGGACGTCGTGCCCTCCGACTATTACCCTGCCTTGGATTACGTCATAAAGACGTGGGATAAGCTGTACCAGTGATGTTTTGGAAGAACCGGTTCCGCCTATAATACCAACCGTCTCACCGGATTTTATATCCAAGTTTATGTGACGAACGGCGCAGTTCATAATATCATTGTGGTAACTGAACGCAACGTCTTCAAATTTAATTGATCCGTCTTCTAGCAGAATTTTATCATTAGCCTTTTCGTCAGTAATATCAATTTTTTCGTCTATTATTTCAACAATTCTATCGCCGCTGGCTTTTGAGTTTACAAGCATAATAAAAGCCATAGAAATCATCATAAGCGACATAAGTATTTGGGTTACGTATGAAATAAAACTAATAAGCTGACCGGTCTGCATATCGCCGACCATTATCATGTTTCCGCCGAACCACAGTATAGCTACTATACAGCAGTAAACAACAAGCTGCATTATCGGCATATTCACAACGATAAGTTTTTCAGCGGCTTTTTGGGTGTCTCTTACTTCACGCGTTGTTGTTTCAAACTTTCCGTCTTCATATTCTCCGCGGACAAAAGCCTTTACAACACGTATTCCGGATAAGTTTTCCTGAACAACTCGGTTTAATTGGTCCATCTTTTTGAGCATTATTCTGAACTTCGGCATAGCGAATTTAGAGACAATAACAACCATTATTCCGATTATAGGGATAGCGACTAAAAAGATAGACGCTAGTCTTGCGTTTATGGAGATAGACATTATAAGCGCCATTACAAACATAACAGGGGCTCTGACGCACATTCGAAGTATCATCATAGTAGAGTTTTGTATGTTTGTAACATCAGTAGTCATTCTTGTAACCAATGATGAGGTGCTGAACTTATCTATGTTTCCGAAAGAAAAGTCCTGAATTTTATAAAATAATGCTTTTCTTATATTCGCCGCAAATCCTGCTGAAGCGACAGAAGCGGTTCTGGCGGCTCCGGCTCCGAACGCGAGTGAAAGCATTGCCATAAGCACCATTAATAATCCCATTTTAACAACATAGCCTATATCGGAATTTTGAATTCCGACATCAACCAAAGTTGCCATAAGCATAGGAATTGTGGTTTCCATAGTTACTTCTCCAATAATCAGAAATGGAGTTATTATAGAAAATTTTCTATCCTTTTTGGACATCTGTTTTACCAGGGTCTTTATCATTTATCATTGTCCTCCTTGTCATAAAAATCTATACAGTCGTTGAACTTTTCGCAGTGGTGGTGTCTTGGTTTAAGTCGAAGGAGTTCCTCAGGGTCAATATTGTTTTGACTCTCACCAGTTATATTTATTGTCATTCTGTCAATAACATTACAAAAAGTATTCAGGTCATCATCTGAAATTCCCGAATACACTTTTTCATCAAATGAGTCAAATATTTTTCTGCATTTTGCAACTGTTTCTTTTCCTAATTCAGTCACATAAAGGTTCTTTTTCCTGAGGTTATTTTCATCTTCCTTTTTTTCTAAATATCCGGCTTTTTGCATACGTTTGGTAGAAACAGCGATGCTGGCAGGAGAAACGCACAAAAATTCAGCGAGTTCGTTTTGGCTGCATCCGTCGTTTTTGATTATGTATTCAAGCACCGGGAGCTGACGGATATGCAGTTTGTTGTCCTCAAACAGACTAAAAAGGGTGCTTCTTTTTAAAATCTGAAATTTGTCGATACGCCCATTAACTTCACGGTAATCAATCATAAATTTCACCTCCTGACTTTAGCTTGATTTGGCTTTCAGCCACATACTTTAGTATAATAAGCTTGTTTAAACCGCTTAATAGTTAAGCGTTTAACTATTATAGAATATAACAATTATAAAGTCAATAGTTTTTTTATATAATAAGGAAGAGGAATAAGAGAAAAAGTTTGTTAGTAATATTTAGCACCTTTTAATGTGAGTTACATGTAATAATTTAAAGGATATTACTGCTTGATTTTTGAAGTTTTTAAGTATATAAGAATAAAATCTGTAATTTCGAACGAAGACTAAGATTGTGACCAAGCCTATACGTTAACTTTTTTAAAAACTGTTATATTATTTAATAAGACCATTTATGTACTTTGTATATGACCCCATATAATATATATTATTATTACATAATGAGGTGTTTGAATCATTTATTATTACACTAAAAAAGCGGTTTTTTCAGTGAACTTCGGTAGGGCGGCATAGCCGCCTCGTTAGGTGAACTGCCATCTGAACACGCAGTGTTCAATATATAAAAAAACTATCTATATACTATGTATATGACCCCATATAAAAAAATTTATTATTACATAATAAGGTGTTTGAACCATTTCTTTTTCTGGCAAGAAAAAGA
>OLQH01000489.1_pt1 | contig 42751 bp, 41 predicted proteins | sample 1672671 | NCBI WGS metagenome assembly OLQH01 (sample SAMEA3136712, study PRJEB25190) | human gut metagenome
TTAAACTGCTGAGAGAAAAATCTCCAGTAAAATTTCTTCAGCCATTTCAGGATGGTTTCTTCCTCATATACGCCTGCAAATGCCAGATTTGCTATCCGGTAGATTTTAGCCGGATCATAACCCGCCCGCATCATATAATACAGGAAGAAATCATGAAGTTCATAGGGCCCCACCAGATCTTCTGTCTTCTGCGCAATATCCCCATCCCGGGGCGGCAGAAGTTCCGGGCTGACCGGTGTGTCCAGCACGTCCCGCAAAATGGCAGAAAGTTTCTCCTCCCCGCAGGTATCTGCCCAGTAATTTACCAGATGCCGTACCAGAGTCTTGGGAACAGATCCATTTACCCCGTACATCGACATATGATCTCCATTGTAGGTCGCCCATCCCAGCGCCAGTTCGGAGAGATCTCCCGTTCCGATCACCAGCCCTCCATTTTTGTTGGCGATATCCATCAGCACCTGCGTTCTCTCCCTGGCCTGGGCATTTTCATAGGTCACGTCATGAACCTCACTGTCATGTCCGATATCCCGGAAATGGATCGTCACCGCTTCCCGAATATCCACTTCTTTTAACGTAGCTCCCAGCTGCCTGGTCATCTCGCAGGCATTCTGATACGTCCGGTCTGTCGTCCCGAATCCGGGCATGGTGACAGCCGTAATCTGATCCCGGGGCAGTCCCAGAAGATCGAAAGCCCTCGCCGTGACAAGAAGCGCCAGCGTAGAATCCAGCCCTCCGGAAATTCCCAGCACTGCATGCGTTCCATGTACATGCTCCAGGCGTTTTTTCAGTCCCATCGCCTGGATATTCAGGATCTCATCGCAGCGTTCCTCCACCTCATGCCGGTCATCCGGCAGGAAGGGATGCGGGGAAAAATAACGTTCCAGAGCAGTCTCTTCCTTTTTCAGAGAAAATGCAATTTTGCGGTAATCTCCATTTTCCGCTGCCGGAAAGGTAGTCATTCTTCTTCGTTCCCCTGTCAGATAAGAAAGATCCAGATCTGCATACAGGGTCTTATTTCCAAAACGCTTCCCTTCCGCCAGGATCTGACCGTTCTCCCCGATCAGATTCTGTCCTCCGAAAACAAGATCGGTTGTAGACTCTCCTTCCCCCGCCGTAGCATAAAGGTAAGCGCACACAAGGCGGGCACTCTGCCCGGCCACAAGATTTCTCCGGTATCTGTCCTTTCCTGTCACTTCATCGCTGGCGGAAAGATTGACCAGAACCGTTGCTCCGGCCAGTGCATGATGGATACTGGGAGGTTCCGGAACCCAGAGGTCTTCACAGATTTCTGCGGCCACTGTAAGCTCCTCCATCTCCGGACAGGCAAACAGAAGCCGGGTTCCAAAAGGAACCTTCTTTCCATCCAGAATCACCTCCCCCGTCTCCTCCGGGGCCGGAGCAAACTGCCTGGCCTCATAGAATTCCCCGTAATTGGGAAGATGAGTCTTGGGAATCAGTCCCAGAACCGCTCCATGGTTCAGTGCCGCGGCAATATTATATAATTTTCCGCCGTAAGCAAAAGGCAGGCCAACAAAGATCAGGGCATCCGTCTGCTTCGTCTTTGCAGCAATGCGCAGCAGCTCCTCTCTTGCCGCCTCCAGAAGCGCTTTCTGCCAGAACAGATCCCCACAGGTATATCCCGTAATGCACAGTTCCGGAAAGACCATCAGTTTTGCTTTTCTCTGCTCCATCTCCCCAATTAAGCGCAAAATCTCATCCGCATTTTTTCTGCAGTCTGCCACCGCAGTCTTCGGCGTTCCCACTGCCGCCTTTAAAAATCCGTCTCTCATTTTTCCACCTTTCTACCGGGCCAGCTTCAGGAGCTCTTCCAGCTCATCCACAGTAAATTCATATTTACTTGCACAGAACTGACATCCCAGTTCTACCGGCTCTCCATCTGCGATCAGACTTCTTAATTCTTCTGCTCCCAGACTGATCAGCGCCTTCGCCACCCTGTCCTTGCTGCAGTTACAGAAGAAAGAAGTCTCCGTCTTCTCATTTATCTCCAGTTCCATACCGTCCAAAAGACGCTCCAGAATCATCTCCGGCATACAGCCTCCATCCAGAAGCTCAGTCACAGAATCCATCGCCGCCAGCCTCAGTTCCAGCGCCGAGATCACTTCTTCGCTGGCAAAAGGCATCAGCTGAAGAATAAAGCCCCCGGCCTGCCGTACCGTATTGTCCTTATTCATAAGCACTCCCAGACCCACGGCCGAAGGCACCTGCTCGCTGACAGTGAAATAATACGTCAAATCATCGGCAATCTCTCCTGTCTGCAGTTCTACCTGTCCCACATAGGGATCTTTCAGGCCCAGATCTTTGATCACCTGCAGATCTCCTCTGCCTACCGCCGTTCCCACATCCAGCTTTCCTTTTTCATTTGCAGGAAGCAGCACTTGCGGCTGATCCGCATATCCTTTTACTCTGCCCTTCGCATCCGCTGTCACCGTAAGGCCGTGAATGGGACCATCCCCTTTCACCCGAAGCGTCAGAATATCCTTATCTCCCTTCATCATCACACCCATCATGGCTCCTCCTGTCAGAAGGCGGCCCAGGGCTGCGGTCACTACCGGGCTGGTGTTATGAGCCTTCCTGGCTGTCTCTGCCATCTCTTTCGTTGTCGCTGCAAAAGCTCTCACCTGTCCGTTCGCTGCAGTTGCTCTTACTATATAATCCATTCTTCATCCTCTTTTCCTGAAATCATCCTTATATCTGTCTGTATTTTAGCTGAAAATCAGGACATATGCAAGTCCGCAATTGTAGACTCAGCACCATCCGCATGATATAATCAGAAGAGTCAGAAAGGAGTTAAATTTATGAAACATGCATTCCCGCGCCCTCTGGCGCTAATCCTCAAAATGATTGCGGTTCTTCTTATTATTGCCGTCTCTGTTTTTCTTATCCTTCTGATCTGGCTCTCTATCCGGGAATATAAACCGGAAGAAACAGAATCAGTTACAATAGAAGGCAAAGGATCCCGCACTCTTTCAGAAGGTGACAGCCTTCGTGTGACAAGCTGGAATATCGGATACGGCGGTCTGGATCAGGATCACGATTTCTTCATGGACGGCGGAAAAGATGTCCGGCCCAAGTCCGAAGATGTGATCCGGACAAATCTGGACGGAATCACACGGCAAATCGAAGAATTAAATTCTGATGTCTATTTCCTTCAGGAGACCGATGTGGATTCCAAACGTTCCTATCATGTGAATGAGTATGCTCACCTGGCAGAAGCTTTCCCTGAGTTCGAGAACACTTTCGCTCCCAATTACAAAGTAGACTACGTCCCCTATCCGCTCCCCACAATCGGAAAAGTCGAAAGCGGCCTTGTCTCTCTAAACAGTTTTTCTGCTTCAGAATCTCAGAGGATCGCCCTCCCGACAGCCTTTTCCTGGCCTGTCCGTCTCGGACAGCTGAAACGCTGTCTTCTGGTCAATCGAGTCCCCGTTTCCGGAACGGAAAAGGAACTGGTGCTGGTCAATCTGCACCTGGAAGCCTACGACAGCGGAGAAGGCAAAATCGCCCAGACAAAACTTCTTGTCGAATTTCTGGAACAGGAATATGCAAAAGGAAATTATGTCATCGCCGGCGGAGACTTCAACCAGACCTTCTCCCGGGAAGATATGGAGCAGTACCCGGTCATCAATCCTGATCTGTGGACCCCAGGGGTTCTTGATCTGTCCGGCCTGTCCGAAGACTGGATCCTGGCGGAGGATCACACGGTTCCCTCCTGCCGTCTCCTGAATCAGCCCTATGATCCTGAGAGTCCTGACACCCAGTTTTATATCATCGATGGCTTTCTGCTCTCCCCCAACCTGACTCTGGAGGAAGTAAAAACCACAGATGCCGGCTTCCGGTATGCCGATCACAATCCGGTAACAATACAGGTACGGCTGGCTTCTCCTGTTTCTGAATCCTCTTCTGCGGAAACAGCAAAAACAATTTGTGAAATCTCCGAATATTCCACCGGAGATGCAAAATTGTTCCAGGATAAAATCCTTGCAAATACCGGCGGAAAACTCAGTTTGTTTCAGACAGATGGAACTCTTTTTCGTCAATTTTCTGATATTTCCGCAAATTGGGTCAGCCCCCCCCCAGAAAAACATTGTAATTATCGGAAACTTTAATTGTGAAATCCGGCTCATTGAATTTTCTCCGGAATACTCCATAATCAGAAATGATCTTCTCTTTTCCGGAGGCAACCTGATGATAGATCCTACCTTGACACAGATCAACGGAAAATGGCTGCTGACTTTTACAGAAATCGAGGGAAACATAAATAATTCCGATCCCGCCTCCCCCAACGGAATTTATACAGTTCATTGCTATGAATCTTACGATTCCGTTTCCTGGACAAAACTTCCCGATCTGATCTCCCGGCAGAACAACATAGAAGACGGAGATCTGGTCGTAAAAGATGATATTTTATACTACTTTTTTGAACAGGAAGAATATGACAAAGGGCCTTCTTCTATCCGCGTAATTTCTTCTTGCGACCAGGGATATACCTGGGAAAATGAAACAGAACTTCTCCCTCCTGATTATGACACGGAGCTTTCTTCTGTTTTTCCATCTTCCAACGGCTGGATTTTGTATTATAGCAATGACCGGAAACATCCCGGGGAAAGTTACAACGGCGCCGCCGCATATACAGCCGCTCTGGATTCTGCCTTTTCCCTCCTGTCCGTTGATCTGCCTGTCGATTTGCAGGAGGAGGGCGGCATCCTCCTATACGAAGTACAAAAGAAAAATGGAAAAGATTATTTTCTGTATGCCAAAAATTATCTCACCGATAATCATCTCATTCTGAAACAAACCGGCTAATCACAAAGATACCGTGTACAGATTCCTCCTTAACATTCCAGAATCTGTACACGGTATCTTTTTATAAACAGCCGTTCGTTATATTTCTTTTTTCGTTACGCCTCATCATCTACAAACTTCTGAATATTGGACGCATTTACATATTTCTTTGTCTGGCCATCTTCCAGGACAACCAGTGTCGGTGCCTGCATAATCCCGTACTTTCGGGCCATTTCCGGATTTTTCTCCGCGTCAATCAGTTCGTACGTCTCTCCCTCCAGAATCTGCTTTGCAACTTTGCAGTTGGGGCAGGTGCTGGTGGTAAAAAGATACTTCACCTGCACAGAGGCCGGGGCTGTCTTTCCCTGCTCCTCTGTCTCCACCGCCTCTCTCCGGGGCTTTTTCATCTCTGAGTGAAGCACATCATACACCGTACGATTCTTATACTCCTGTGCCTTTCCGTCATTCCAGTTCTGAACAGGCCGATAATATCCGGTAATCCTGCTGTAAACCTCCGCTTTTTTGCCGCAGGTGGGGCAGGTAAAATGCTCCCCGGAAATATATCCGTGATCCCGGCAGACTGAATAAGTGGGAGAGAGCGTATAATAGGGAAGTCTGTAATTTTCCGCAATCTTTCTCACCAGAGCCGCCGCGGACCTCCAGTCCGGCAGTTTTTCTCCCAGAAAGGCATGGAACACCGTTCCCGAAGTATATAACGTCTGCAGCTCATCCTGAATGTCCAGAGCATCAAAAATATCCTTTGAAAAATCCACCGGAAGATGGGAACTGTTCGTGTAGTACGGCGTGTCTCCTTCTTTTCCGGCAGTGCGGATATCCGGCCACTGCTTCCGGTCATGCTTTGCCAGACGATAAGAGGTCGATTCCGCCGGAGTTGCCTCCAGGTTATAGAGGTCGCCATATTCTTCCTGATAATCAGAGAGACGCTCCCGCATATGATTCAGAACATCCTTTGTAAACTGCTGCGTCCGCTCATCTGTCAGATCTGCCTGCAGCCAGCAGGCATTCAATCCGGCTTCATTCATTCCCACCAGACCAATCGTGGAAAAATGATTTTCAAAACTTCCCAGATAACGCTTCGTATACGGATACAGCCCCTCATTGAGAAGTTTTGTGATCACTTCCCTTTTTATCTTCAAAGACCGGGCCGAAATGTCCATCATATGATCCAGTCTCTTATAAAATTCCTCTTCATTTTTGGAGAGATATGCAATTCTGGGCATATTGATCGTAACTACACCCACAGACCCGGTACTCTCCCCCGATCCGAAAAATCCGCCCGTCTTCTTCCTCAATTCCCGCAGATCCAGACGCAGACGGCAGCACATACTCCGCACATCTGAAGGCTCCATATCGCTGTTAATATAATTGGAAAAATACGGCGTTCCATATTTTGCTGTCATCTCAAAGAGCAGACGGTTATTTTCCGTATCAGACCAGTCAAAGTCTCTGGTAATGGAATACGTGGGAATCGGGTACTGGAAGCCCCGTCCGTTTGCATCGCCCTCAATCATCGTCTCAATGAAAGCTCTGTTTACCATATCCATCTCCGGCTTACAGTCCTTATACTTGAAATCCATCTCTTTTCCGCCCACAATAGCCGGCAGCTCCGCCAGATCATCCGGAACAGTCCAGTCCAGCGTGATGTTTGAAAAAGGAGCCTGGGTTCCCCAGCGGCTCGGGGTATTAACTCCGTAAATAAAAGATTCAATACACTTTTTCACTTCCCGGTAGGAGAGGTGATCCACTTTTACAAAAGGCGCGAGATACGTATCAAAAGACGAAAAGGCCTGCGCACCCGCCCATTCATTCTGCATAATCCCCAGAAAATTCACCATCTGATTGCAGAGTACACTCAGATGCCTGGCCGGTGCAGAAGTAATCTTCCCTTCGATTCCACCCAGTCCCTCCCGGATCAGCTGCTTTAAAGACCAGCCTGCACAGTATCCGGTCAGCATGGAAAGGTCATGAATATGAATATCTGCATTCCGGTGTGCATTGGCAATCTCTTCGTCATAGATCTCCGACAGCCAGTAATTGGCGGTAATGGCCCCGGAATTGGACAGGATCAAACCTCCCACCGAATAGGTAACGGTGGAATTCTCCTTCACCCGCCAGTCTTCCACCTTCACATAGCTGTTGACGATTTCTTTATAATCTAAAATAGTGGACTTCATATTCCGCATTTTTTCCCGCTGCTTCCGATACAGAATGTAGGCTTTGGCCACGTCTGCATATCCGCACTGGATCAGCACATTTTCCACACTGTCCTGAATATCTTCCACACAGATCATCTCATCCGAAATCTTCTCCTGAAAATCTGCAGTCACCCGAAGCCCCAGCATCTGAAGCATATCCTGACTGTAATACTTTTCTTTTGCCTCAAAAGCTTTGCGAATCGCCTCTGTAATTTTTGACAGTTCAAATTCTGCTACTGCTCCGTCTCTTTTTGCTACCTGAAACATAACATCCTCCCACAATTACCCTATCTATTTTCCTGTCTTTTTCCGTTCTGATCCGGCGCTTTTTTCTTTCAAAGAGCAAAATACTGCCCGGCGCCATGTTCCCATCATAGCAGAGTTTCCCGGCCCAGTCAAGGGACACTCACCATATCTTGTATTTTTGTCGTTTTTTACACACTATATATATGGTCTCTATCGTCAAAAAATAACTTCTCCCCTCCCTCTGTCTTCTTTTCTCCTTTTCATCTTTTCATTGTCTTTGTCCCTGTTTTCTGGTAGAATCTATTTATTATGACGTCATCGAGGGAGGTTTCCATATGTCAACTTTAAACGCACTTTTGGCGGCCATCAACGGCCCCCTTTACGAAGTGATCCTGATTCCGCTTCTTACCTTTACCGGAATTTACTTTACAATCCGAACCAGAGCTGTTCAGATTACCATGCTTCCGGAATCTCTGCGCATTCTCACCGAAAAGAGCAGCAAAGGCGGAGTTTCTTCTTTCCAGGCTCTCATGATTTCCACCGCTTCCCGGGTCGGAACCGGAAATATCGCGGGCGTGGCTACCGCGCTGGCTGCCGGCGGCGCCGGAGCAATTTTCTGGATGTGGCTCCTGGCACTCCTGGGAAGCGCTTCTGCTTTTATCGAGAGTACGCTGGCTCAGATTTACAAACAGAAGGACGGCAAAACGTTCCGCGGCGGCCCCGCTTACTATATTGAAAAAGCGCTGGGACAGCGCTGGCTTGGCATTCTCTTTGCTGTTCTGCTTATTGCCTGCTTTGCCTTTGGCTTTAATGCCCTCCAGTCCTTCAATGTCAGCTCCGCTTTCGAGTATTATGCCGGAAATGATGCTCAGCTAAAGCATACCATTTCCATGATTGTCGGTCTTGTCCTGGCTGCCGGCACTGCAGCTACCATTTTCGGCGGCACCCACCGGATCGGACTTATCACCTCCGTTATTGTCCCGGTAATGGCTGTTCTCTACATCGGACTCGGACTTTTTATCACATTCACCAATCTGGGACAGCTGCCAGAAATTTTCCGCCAGGTGTTCAGCGAAGCCTTTGATTTTCAGGCTATCGCCGGCGGATTTGCCGGTTCCTGCGTTATGCAGGGAATCAAGCGGGGACTCTTCTCCAACGAAGCCGGTATGGGATCTGCCCCCAACGCAGGAGCCACCGCAGATGTATCACATCCGGCCAAACAAGGAATGGTACAGATGATCTCTGTTTTCATTGACACACTGATTATCTGCACCACCACAGCTATGATGCTGCTTGTATTTTCTCCCACTCCGAATGCCACGCCGGAACTGACCGGTATGCCTCTCGTCCAGCAGGCAATCAATTCTCAGGTCGGATCTTTCGGCATTCACTTTATCACGGTGTCCATTCTGCTCTTTGCCTTCAGCTCTCTGATCGGCAATTACTGCTACGCAGAATCCAACCTGAAATTTATCAAAGATAACAAAATTCTTCTGAATGTATTCCGCGTTATCTGTGTCCTCGTCATCTTTGTCGGCTCCACTGCCGAATTCGAGACCGTATGGAATCTGGCTGATGTCCTGATGGGATTCATGGCCATCGTCAACATCATTTCCATCCTGCTTCTCGGTAATATTGCCCTGAAAGCCCTGGCAGACTACCGTGCCCAGAAAAAGCAGGGGCTTGATCCAGCCTTTCATCCAGACAAACTGGGCATTAAGAATACAGATTGTTGGGAAGATTAAAAAAGAAAAGGTCCATCGCAGTTCACAGGCGGTGGACCTTTTTTTATTTCTTTTCTATCTTTTTCTTCCAGAATTCATCCCAGTCCGCCATACAAGGCACGGGGCACATAAGCCTTCACATAGATTCCTTCCGCCCGGTATTCTTCCTCCAGAAGTTGTCCCTGCTGACGGATCAGTGCAATTTTTCCCGCCTCGCCGTATGAAAAGATGCGTTCGATCAGAATCTGCCCGTCCAGAAGAATTTCTTCCAGAAGCTCTTTCAATTCTTCCAGACCGCTTCCCATCTTTACTGAAGTTTTCAGGACATAATCCGCTTTAAAATCCCTCAGCTGCTCCTGACTTTCCACCAGATCCTGCTTGTTAAACAGGGTGATAATCTTCTTGTTTTCCACTTCCAGCTGACGCAGAGTATCGTAAACCACCTGCATCTGCTGCTCCATCTGGGGATTGGATGCATCTACCACATGGATGAGAATGTCGGCATACCGCGCCTCTTCCAGTGTACTTTTAAAAGCTTCGATCAGATGGTGCGGCAGCTTTCGGATAAAACCAACCGTGTCTGTAAGCAGGATCTGCTGACCGCCCGGCAGTTCCAGTACCCGTGTGGTGGGATCCAGCGTTGCAAATAGTTTATCCTCTGAGAGTACATCTGCATCTGTCAGCCGATTTAAAAGCGTGGATTTTCCCGCGTTGGTATATCCCACGATAGCTGCCACTTTTGTCTGCTGGCGATCCCGCCTGCCCCGGATCAGTTCCCGGTGCCGCTTCACCTGCTCCAGCTCCTCCTTAAGCTGTGAAATCCTCTCCCGGATCAGACGCCGATCCATCTCCAGCTTCTTCTCGCCCGGTCCTCTGGTTCCAATTCCTCCTCCCAGACGGGACAGCGATGCCCGAAGTCCCACCAGACGAGAAGCACGGTAACGCAGCTGTGCCAGTTCTACCTGGATCTTACCTTCCCTTGTTCTGGCCCTTCCCGCAAAAATATCCAGAATCACCATAGTACGGTCCAGCACTTTGCACTCCAGTTCCTGCTCCAGATTATTCATCTGCGCCGGAGAGAGTTCATCATCACAGATTACCCCGTTCGCATCCAATGCTGTGAGAAGCTCTCTGATCTCCTCTATTTTTCCTTTTCCAATATAAGTTCCGGGATGAACCGCCTCCCTGTTCTGCACCACTTTCGCCACCGTTGCCGCCCCGGCCGTAGCTGCCAGCTCTTCCAGTTCATCCAGAGATTCCAGCGTATCATCTGACTGATACGTCTGCACTCCTACCAGAATAACCCTCTCTTCCACATCCTGAAATTCAAAAAATTCTGCCATTCTCCTCCTTTAGCGGCTCTCCAGAAACTGCGCCTCCCGCTGTGCTTCCTCATCGTCCGGATACACAGCCAGGTAACTTTCCATTTTTTCCCTGGCCGTTTCAAAATCCAGCCTGCGCTCATATACAATAATCTCATTGTAAAGCAGCTGCTGTCTGGCTGTTCCTCCCTCCGACTGAAGCCCCTTTTGAATCTGTTCCAGCGCCCCGTCATAATTTTCTTCCGCAATATCACAGAGTGCCAGACCATTATATGCCTGATCCTTTTTCTCTTCTTTTTCCAGTGCCTGCTGATACATCTGCCGGGCGCCATCCACATCTTTCTTTACAAGATACACCCGGCCCAGAAGAAGCATTGCTTCCGGCTTTCCCTGATCCATAGCCTGCGTCAGCTCATCTTCCGCCTTCTCATACTCCTGCAGATAATAGTATACCCTTCCCCGGTTATAATATCCTTCTGCCGTTTCATCCCTGATCTGCAGCGCCTTTTCCAGAAAATCAGTCCCATCCTTTTCCAGACTGGTTCCCTTGTACAGCTGATAAATCTGAATATACAAATCCGTATCCTTACTGTTCTCCACTGCCCGCTCAAAATCTTCCCGGGCCTTTTCGTACTCTTCCAGCTTAAAATACGTTTTTCCCCTCAGGAAATACGCCTGCCATTCTTCCTCTCTTCCCAGGAGCTCATCATAGATCTCTATTGCCCTGGCCGGTTCCCCGTAAGCATTTCTGGCTTCTGCCAGATAGTAAAGCGTATCCCTCTCAAAAGATGCATTTGACATATCCAGCGCATTCAGGCTCCTCTGCAGAGAAGCAATCGCCTCCGGGTAATCTCCCAGCTGCAGACTGGCAATTCCCTGGATTCTGTAAGCCTCCGGAAGCCGGTATTCCTGGCCGATCACCTCATCCATAGCCTGAACCGCTGTCTCATACTCCCTGGCCTGCAGCGCTGTCACGCCTTTTTCATAGGCAGTTTTAGCCGAATCAGACCCACAGCCTGTCAGCAGCAGTGCCAGGCAGACAGCACAGATTCCCCTTTTTCTCATTTGATCCCTTTCTCTTCTCAGCCGATCACCAGACCCTCGGATCTCATCACGGACACTACCTTCTCTACCTGCTCTTCGCAGATCTGCTGTGTGGCTGCCTCCACCATGACGCGGATCAAAGGTTCTGTCCCGCTCTCTCTGACCAGAATACGTCCGTCCTCTCCCAGTGTCTCTGCCACTTCATCCACTGCAGCAATTACCTTGGGATTTTCTCTGGCTTCTTTTTTATTGGCTACCCTCACATTTTTCAGTACCTGCGGATAGATCACAACCTCTGAAGCCAGCACGGAAAGCGGCTGTTTTTTCTCCATCAGAACTTCCATCACCATAAGAGAGGTCAGAATCCCATCTCCCGTGGTTGCATACTTGCTGAAAATGATATGCCCGGACTGCTCTCCTCCGATTTTATGGCCATTGGTCATCATATTTTCTGCTACGTACTTATCACCCACCGCAGTTTTCTCATAACGGATCCCTTCCCGGTCGCAGGCTTTATAGAGTCCCAGATTAGACATTACCGTAGTCACGATCGTATCATTATCCAGCTTTCCCTGCTCCTTCATATACTTTCCGCATACATACAGAATCAGATCACCGTTAATCTCATTTCCCTTCTCGTCCACAGCAATACAGCGATCTGCATCGCCGTCATAGGCAAATCCCACATCCAGATGATTTTCCCGCACAAATTTCTGCAGTTCCCGAATATGAGTGGAACCGCACTCTTTATTAATGTTCGTTCCATCCGGATTGTTATGGATCACATAGGTCTTGGCACCCAGGGCATCAAAAACACTTTTGGCAATTGCAGACGCACTTCCGTTAGAACAATCCAGTCCCACTCTCATATTCTTGAAAGACCGGGTAGGCAAGGAGATCAGATATCCCAGATAACGGTTTCTTCCCGCAGAAAAATCCACGGTGCGTCCAATATTTTCTCCCGTAGCCAGAGGGATCTCCTCCAGCTCTCCGTCAATATAAGATTCTATCTTCTCCTCAACCGATGCCTCAATCTTCTGTCCATTTCCATTAATAATCTTGATCCCATTGTCATAAAAAGGGTTATGGCTGGCAGAAATCATGATGCCGCAGTCAAAATCTTCCGTGCGCACCACATAGGAGACACTGGGTGTCGTTGTCACATGAAGCAGATACGCATCCGCACCGGAAGCTGTAAGTCCTGCTGCCAGAGCATACTCAAACATGTAGCTGCTTCTTCTGGTATCTTTTCCAATTGCAACCTGCGCCTTATGCCCCTGTCCGTAATACCAGCCCAGGTAACGCCCTACCTTATATGCATGCTCAACTGTAAGATCTACATTTGCTTCCCCTCGAAAACCGTCTGTTCCAAAATATTTGCCCATGATTTCTTCACTCCTTCTTAGTCAAATAACTTTTCCTTATATACTCCCTGAGAAATCAGTTCCCGAAAAGACTCCACCACACTCTGCTTGTCTTCCTGATAAGTCACGCCAAACCAGCTGGATTGTGTCTCCAGAACTGTTACCTCCGCTTTGTTTCTCCGGATCAGCTGATCAATCACCGTAGGCAGAAGATACTCTTTCTTCACATCGCCCGGCTCCACGCTCCGGAGGAACTCTATAAATCCCTCCTCCAGCACGTCCAGAAATTCCGGCTGCAGTCCCCACATATTCATGGAAACCCGGCTGTCCAGAGCAAGAGGAGTAACTTCATCTCCACTGACAGCCGCCGCACCGGAAGCTGTCCTGCAAATGTTATACGTCTCCCGTATACCCAGCAGATGATTCTGATCATCTGTCCGGCAGATTCCCCTGGTCACCCCGCCATTCTCACTCAAAGTATTTTTCAGCAGAAATCCTGCCATGCAAATGTCCAGCTTTCCATCCGGAATCTTACGGCCGCCGGTCAGATAATCGTGGATCTTTACATAGGGGTCTTTCCCGTAATAATCATCCGCATTGATCACAGCAAAGGGCTCTTTTATCCTGCCCCGGCAGCAAAGAACTGCCTGTCCTGTTCCCCAGGGCTTTACCCGCCCCGGCGGACAGCTGAACCCTTCCGGCAGATCATCCCGCTCCTGAAATACGTATTCCACCTCTGTAAGCTTTTCAATCCGGTTTCCAATGATCCTGCGGAAATCCTCCTCCAGATCCTTCCTGGTAATAAATACCACCTTGTTAAATCCGGCTTCCAGAGCATCATAGATCGAATAATCCATAATGATCTCTCCTCCCGGTCCAACCGGCTCCAGCTGCTTGATCCCCTTTCCAAAGCGGCTCCCCAGTCCCGCGGCCATAATGACCAGCGCTGTCTTTTTCATTTGCCTTCTCCCTTTACTTCTCCTGCATATTGGATAATTTTGCAGCCTGATCTGCTGCGATCAGACTATTGATTACTTCATCCAGATCTCCATCCAGCACTGCCTCCAGACGGTGCAGGGTCAGCTTGATCCGATGGTCGGTAACTCTTCCCTGCGGAAAATTATAAGTCCGGATTTTCTCGGATCTGTCCCCGGTTCCGATCTGGCTTCTTCTCGCCTCAGCTTCCGCACTCTGCTGCTTTTCCAGTTCCAGATCATAAAGTTTGGAACGCAGCAGGCGAAATGCCTTTTCCTTATTCTGCAGCTGTGATTTTTCTGTCTGGCTGTAGATCACAATCCCCGTCGGCATATGAGTCAGACGAACTGCGGAATCGGTCGTGTTGACACACTGCCCTCCATTTCCCGAAGCCCTCATAACATCAATCCGGCAGTCATTCATGTCGATCTTCACATCCACATCCTCGGCCTCCGGCATAACCGCTACCGTCGCCGTGGACGTATGGATCCTTCCACCGGATTCCGTCGCCGGTACCCTCTGCACCCGATGAACACCGGACTCATATTTAAATCTGGAATAAGCTCCCTGCCCGGTTACCATAAATACGCACTCTTTAAACCCGCCAATCCCATTTTCATTCACATTGACCAGTTCCGTTTTCCAGCGCATGCTCTCTGCGTAACTGACATACATCCGGTAAAGCTCTGCCGCAAAAAGTGCCGCCTCATCTCCGCCGGCGCCGGCTCTTATCTCTACCATGATATTCTTTTCATCATTAGGATCTTTGGGAAGGAGAAGGATCTTCAGTTCATGCTCCAGTTTTTCCACCTCTTTTTTGGCATCCGAAAGTTCTTCTTTGAGCATCTCCCTCATTTCCTCATCCGACTCTTCCTCCAGCATAGCCAGACTGTCCTCTATGGTCTCTTTTGCCTTTTTATAATCCCGGTACGTGTCTACCAGCGGCTGTAAATCACTTTGTTCCTTCATCAGGCGCTGAAAACGCGCCTGGTCACCGGTTACTCCCGGCTCAGACAGCTCATTAAGCACTTCTTCAAACCGGGCTACCAAATCCTCTAATTTATCAAACATGTCTTTCCTCCTGAGGTCTCCGACCCACCGCCGTCCGGTCAAGTCCGGCCAGATCCCTGATTATTTCAACTTCTTCATATCCGGCTTCCAGAAGCATTTCCCGAAGCGGCTGCCCCTGATCATAACCGATTTCCAGACACAGCCAGCCGCCCTTCTTCAGATATGCGCCCGCCTGGCTTACGATCTTGCGGTAAAAGTCCAGTCCATCCTCTCCTCCATCCAGCGCCAGAAGCGGCTCATGATCCCTCACTTCCGGCATCAGGCCTGGAATCACCTCACTGGCAATATAAGGAGGATTCGAGGTGATCAGATTAAATTTACCCTCTATATTCTGAAAAAGATCGCTCCGGATCCAGCTGGCCGGTACACCGAGGCGCTCTCCATTTTCCTTCGCCACCAAAAGAGCATTCTCCGAGAGATCGGCTCCCGTTCCCCGAATCCCTTCACAGGACTTTAAAATCGCCAGAAGGATACACCCGGATCCGGTGCACAGATCCAGGATCTCATCCCCCGATTTTAATCTCTTTTTCGCTTCCTCTACCAGAACCTCCGTATCCTGTCGGGGAATCAGCACCTGATCATTAACATAAAAGGGAAGTCCGGCAAACCAGGCCTCCCCCAGAAGCTGCTGAACCGGTGTATGCCCGGCCCGCCTCAAAATCAGCTGCCGATAGCTTCGTTCCTTTTCTTCCTCTATTATAGCATCCTGTTTCATATAATAACAAGTGCGGGAAATCCCAAGAACTTTCTCCAGACACAGCCAGGCATCCGTATCCGCATCCCCAATTTTTTCCTGCCGTAAGGTTTCTTCTCCCCACCGCAGCAGCTCCCGCATCAGCATTTTGTCTCCTCCAGATAAGCTCTCCAGTCAAAAACTGCCTCCACCGCTGTGATCGCCACCTCAACCATAGATTCATCCGGTTCTCTGGTGGTCAGCTTCTGCAGAGCCAGTCCCGGTCTGCTCAGGAAACGAACCAGGGAATGATCGCTGCTGCCGGCCAGACGTATGAATTCATACGCTACTCCTGCTACAACAGGAATCATCAAAATCCGTCCTGCAAGCCTCATCCACATCACCGGCACGGCGACAAAGGCAAAATGGAATACGATACTTACCAGCATGACCAGCAGAAGAAAACTGGTTCCGCAGCGCCTGTGCTGTCTGGAACTTTTCATCACATTTTCCACCGTCAGGGGAAGCCCCTGCTCCACGCAGTTAATACACTTATGTTCCGCACCATGGTACATAAAAGTCCGCTGAATATCTTCCAGCCTGGAAATCAGAAACATATATGCCAGAAACAGCGCCAGTTTTACGACCGCTTCCAGAACTGTTACAAGCCACTCAGACGCTCCCAGGTTCCGGGAAAGGCTGGCGATCAGATAGGGCCCTGCCATAAAAAGCCCTGCCGCCAAAACCAGAGACAGGGCCACGATCCCATACATCTCCAGTTTTTCCCGTCGCTCCTTCTTCGCTTTCTGCTCCTCATCTGCCTCTTCTTTTTTCTGCTCATCCTCGTCCTCAAAGAATTCAGCTGAATACATCAGACACTTCGTTCCCACAACCAAAGCATCCACAAAACTGGAAATGCCGCGAAAAATCGGCTTTTTCCAGATTGCTGCGCCGCCCAGCACGCTTTTATAATCTTCTACTTTACAGACAATCTCTCCATCCGGCTTCCGCACAGCAATGGCGTATTTATCCTTATGCCGCATCATAATGCCTTCCATGACTGCCTGACCGCCTATATTTGATGACTTCATATTTTACCTCATAAAAGCAAGAAGAGAGTGTCCGTAGAAATTCACCAGACACTCTCGCACTTTGCTACCATATAAGTTATGCGTTGATACCGTATTTTTTGTTGAACTTGTCAATACGACCACGGGCTGCTGCTGCCTTCTGCTGTCCGGTATAGAACGGATGGCATTTGGAACAGATCTCTACGTGAATCTCTTTCTTTGTAGATCCAGTGGTAAACGTATTTCCACAGTTGCAGGTAACGGTTGCCTGATGGTATTCCGGATGGATTCCTTCTCTCATTTTTTTCACCTCTTCAATCATATTCTTTATCTATTTTACTATTTTATCTAATTTAAACAGCTTATTGATTATAGCATATGCTTATAAAAAATGCAAGTCCTTAAATCGTTTTTTGCAATCAGATAAATTTCTGCTTCTTAAGCATCTGAACAAACTCAAAATTGTCCCTCGTTCTGGCAAACATATTCAGGATATTTTCAGCCGCCTCGTCCGCTTTCATTCCATTCAAAGCGCGGCGCATGATCTCCACACTCTCCAGTTCTTCTCTGTCAAGCAGAAGATCCTCCCGCCTGGTACTTGACCGCTGAATATCGATTGCCGGAAATACTCTTTTTTCCTGCAGTTTCCGATCCAGAATCAGTTCCATATTTCCAGTTCCCTTAAATTCTTCGTAGATCACATCATCCATCTTGCTTCCCGTCTCCACCAGAGCAGTCGCCAGAATAGTCAGACTTCCGCCTTCCCGCATTTTGCGGGCAGCTCCGAAGATTCTCTTGGGCATATGCAGGGCAGCCGGATCCAGACCACCGGAAAGTGTTCTTCCGCTGGGAGGAATCACCAGGTTGTACGCTCTTGCCAGCCGGGTGATAGAATCCATGAGGATCACCACGTCCCTTCTCTGTTCGACCAGTCTTTTCGCACGCTCCACAACCATCTCACTGACTCTCTTATGGCGCTCCGGCAGTTCATCAAAGGTGGAGGCCACAATCTCCACCTGATCCCCCTGAATTGCTTCCCGGATATCAGTAACCTCCTCCGGGCGCTCATCGATCAGCAGAATAATCAGATAACATTCCGGGTTATTAGTCAGAATTGATTTTGCCACATCTTTCAAAAGTGTAGTTTTACCTGCCTTGGGCGGCGATGCGATCATCCCCCTCTGTCCTTTTCCGATTGGACTGACCAGATCGGCAATGCGCATAGCCATGCTTCCATTCTGGCGTTCCAGTTTCAGCCGCTCATTCGGAAAGATCGGAGTCATATCCTCAAAATTCATCCTCCGTGCGCTCTCCCCGGGAGTCATTCCATTAATGGAAGTGACATATAAAAGAGCGCTGAACTTCTCATTCTGAGACTTCACACGGGTATTTCCTTTCAGAATATCTCCCGTCTTCAAATTAAAACGACGAATCTGGGACGGAGATACATACACGTCATTTTCCCCTGGCAGATACCCATTGCTCCGGATAAATCCATAACCGTCCTGCAGTACCTCCAGCATTCCCTGCGCTGACTGGCCGCTGTCCAGCTGAGCGCAGTCTAACTTCCGCTCTTCCCCCTCAGACCTCTCTTCCTGCCTGTCATGAGTTCTCTCTTCTGTCTTTGCCTCTGCTCTTTCCCGCATTTCTTTCATAGCGCTCTCCCGCTCATCTTCTTCCAGCATGCGGGTGATCAGATCACTCTTCTTCATTGTCGATGTTCCTTTCAGTCCCCTGGCTTTTGCCAGCTCATGAAGAACTCCTGCAGACAATGATTCATACTTTTCTCTCATCAATTTTACTCCTCCTAGCCCGGGTACAAAGTTGTCGCTGCAAATAATGATTAAATTCTAGTCTGTTTTGAAAAAAGGAATTGATATGCAATTTGATCTGAAAAATAGCTTCGTCTCAAAAGTCGCTTATAATCTATGTGAAATTATAGCAGACACTATAAAAAAAAGCAATTCCTTCTGCACTTTTCCTGCTTTTTACATAGTTACATATTTCAGTATGTTCAAGGGTTATTTTTGAAATGATAATAAGAGTATTATCATAGAAGGAGGGGTTGCTATTTGATTAACTACAGTCCATTATGGAAAACCATGACAGAAAAGAATATTTCGACTTATGCGCTGATAGAAAAATATAATATCAATCCCAGAACAGTAAATAACTTAAAACATAACCGAAGTATCACTATGTATACTCTGGAGCGTCTCTGCAGCATACTTCAGTGTACACCAAATGATATTGTTAAGTTTGAATAAGTTAAGACCACCCGCTTAGTGAGTGGCTTGTTCTGCCCCTGTACTGTGTTTATTATTCAGCACAGAAACTTATACTCATATCTAAAGATCTGTCCCCCCTGTGCATAACAGAGAGGTGTTTTTACTGTGACACAACCAAAGCTGCCGGAACAAAATGTTTAAATTTTATTCCGGCAGCTTTTACTTCAAAACAACTGCGGCCAGAGGGATTTGAACCCTTAATATCAAAACTATGGAAAACTCAATGATTTCAAAGGTTTATCCCAAAAGCTATTTCTTCTTATTATAATGGATTATAATGAATTGTTATTAGCTGTGAACGTTTCCAGTAAATTATAACGCTATGCAACACGAAATGCAACACGAAGATGATACAATATTTGAATGAAATAAAAACTATCGCCTGGAATATTGCAATCCAAAACAGCATATGCTATAATGCCAGTAGGCAAAGAGAAGCTAGTAGTCCATATGGCTCGACTACAACAAAAAGCCCCAGTGTTCCAGCACCGGGGCTTTTCTATTCCCTTTTTTAGAGCGGCAGAGCTTAAGACCGCAGGCTGGTTACCGACTATTTATCACCGTCCAACCATTTGATGATGTAATGGCAAATTACACCAGCCACAACAGCGACAATAAGAGAAGCTAATAATTCCATATGGTTCACCTCCTTCCTGTCACCAGTATCAGAGGCGGTAACATATGGATTATAGCATAACTATTTCTTCTTTGAAATAAATTCCGTCATTTTCTCCTGTTTTTTTACTTAATCCTCAGCTGAAGCTTCCCGATTTTCTTCCCGAAAAATCCAGCGTAACCGTCCATACCGGCCTTTTTGTCTGTGTCGGTCTGCTCCGGGTAATAACCACGGCCAATAGGCGCAACACGATACGTCGCCTTTTTATACGGGCGGATAGAATCCGGCGTATAATAATACACCTGCAAGGCGTCAATTGGCTTTCCGTTTCCGGCATAGCCGTTGATATAGTCCCCGGTATTGTAGCCAGTCACCCAGCCAAGCCAGCCGCCACCGCAGACGTGTACACGGTACTTGACAGATCCGGCAGACACCTTGATTGCAACGTCTGTGATCGGTGAGTCCTTCCATCCGGCATAGTCAGAATAATTTTTTACCTCTGTCAGCCATCCATGGGCCTGAGTGCGTACACGGTATACAGTGGACACGTCAGCCGGCACTGGATCGGGCGCCGGGGTCGATGTCTCAATATCAACATTAATGTCCCCGCCGTCCATTTTGGCCTTGACGTCACGGCGGAACTGATCCATGGACAGGCCAAAGTGCCGCCATAAGTGCTCCACGTCCCCATGATTGGAAGCAATGCCTTTTCTGTGTCCCTCGCTGTGGCTCATGACTGCATTGCTGTCCAAAGGATTAAAGCCGTGTTTTTTTGCCAGGTAGGCAAACAAATCCACAGCGTTTTTGTAAGTAGCAAGGACGTGCACCTTTGTGTTGCTTCCGTCGCCGGTTTCAACCCAGTTTGCCCCGCCGGTGTATCTGATCGTGTTCGGTTCTGTCATTTCGGCAGAGATCAAGTAATTGTTGCCGTTACCGCCACAATGCCAGCTGCGGCGATTGTCCGGCAGCATTTGTATGATCTTATCCGCACCGATAACATAATGTGTGCAGGCGTTCTTTCCTGGCTGGTTCCAATTCTGCTGAATTTTATCGGGGTTAGGCTGCGGGGTACCGATACTATGCAGCATTGCACCCCTAATATTAATCGTGCGCCCGGATTTATAACAATCACTCTTTACACATAATTTTTGTTCAATGTTCATTTTCTTCGCCCTCCTTAAAATTACATAATAAAAGAGAGCCTGTTTCCAAGCCCTCTCTACTTAATACTGATTTACCCAACGTTTGTTTCAATCCACGTTCCAGCGCAGGGAACGACCACTCCCTTCATCACCGCACCCTTCTATATTTCTACTTGAAACTTTATATAGCCTACTGTATAATACAGTTAAAGGAACAACCGCCCACAAGGGGTTGACCTCGACAATATGGTTTAGAATTACCACTCCATCGCTCGCCAAAGTTCCGGGGTGGTTTTTCTATGCTTTAAATCATTATCGACAGAACGTAAAAACGAATGTCAGCAATGCAAGAATGAACATTCCAAAAGCCATAAGGTCTTTAAAATCAAAATGTTTCATCAGCACCACCCCCATTCTATGTAAGAATAGAGGTCAGCCACCCTGTAACACGGTTATTCCATTTTTACATCATAACACAGCTCGAAGTTTTATCGCAATCCCTAATCCTGCTTTTTTCGCTGTTTGGTCAGCTGATTCACGTAGGTACTTAATCCAGCCACCAGAATCCCCTGTACAATCGCCGTAAACACCGCCATGGCGATCTCCTGCACGTTGCCCAGCGGACAGGTGGCAACTACGTACACCGCCGCCAGCACACAGCCAATCAAGCCCAGAATCGCAGGGATGTACTTATCTTTGACCGCCTGCGCCTGTTTTAATCCCATGCCCACAAAATATAATACAACAGCTAACACCAGCAATTCCGGTTTTACATAATTTACAATCTGATCCATGTTTTATCCTCCTCACATTCCTATCTGGTTAAAAACAAATCCTAATACTATACCGACTACCCCAGTAATAAGGTAGCCTACAACCTTACGCCACATCTCGCCGTCACGGCCTTCCAAAAGCTCCAGCTTTTCAGAGTGCTCTTTCTGTTCCCGTGCCATACTCTCAACGCTTGTTGCCAGTTTCTCGACGGATGTAGTAAGATCATATATCTTGCTTACGACGCTCTCCACGTCAGACAGACGATGGTGCAGCCTCTTGTGCTCGTCCTCCATCCGCCGCTTAAATTCTTCATGTTCCGCCCTCGTAATAGGTGTGTCCATCGTCTTTCCCTCTCTTGCTTAAAAAATTGCAAACAAAAAGACCGTCTCCGGTCTCGCTCTGATCTCTCTCATATAATTTTTATTCCTCTACCAGCTTCCAACCTGCCGGATAATCTGCGGGGGAATAGGTATTACTATCAATCAACGAAATATACTTCTTTCCGTTGTATGTGACCTTATCGCCCTTCTTGTATGCGTCATGTGCTCCTGTTGGCTGCTTCCACTCCGGGTATTCAATCGCTGGATCAGATACCTCTACATACAGAGACGGAGCAGATCCGGGCACCCAGTCAGCCTGTGACGTATGGTCAAGCAGCACCTTATACAGCTTTCCTTCATGTCGCAGACGCTCCCCCTTTTTGTAAGCTACACCTGCGCCGCTCCACGCCGGAAAAAGCAAAATACAGTTCAGAGCCTGATCGTCCGTAAAAGTAGCAGCAACCGCACGCAGTGCATACTCGCTTTGCTTTGTCAGATCACCCTCCTGGATCTGTGCCACATCCTGCGCCAGGGCGGCACACTTTTCCATACATTTTTCCATTCCCTCCTGTAGATCACCAACCTTATATTTCGCAAGATTCATGACATATTGATTTTCAATAGGACGGAAAAAGAAGGAGTCAATGGTCACATACCCTGTAAAAACAGACTGCAAAGTATTGTCATCCTTGTACAGGGTTATTGTTTCCAGGCTACTGCTGCTGAAAAGATCATATACGTTCTGCATTTCCAGATCCGGCTTGATATACAGAGTAAGTACATTGGAGTCATGGGTTTCTGCAAGTACAGAAACCTTTGTTTCATTCAATTTCAGATACATTTTTTCATCTCCTCCTATGCTGGATTGAAAGTAAATTCAGAATAATATTGACCCTTCAGATCATCTCTTAAATAGAGCAATGTACATCCAAGACTGAAAGTCAACTCCGCCGGATGATGATTCTTCACATAAGCAAGGAGTTTTGTTCCGTATACCGCATAAGACACTAGAAACTGATCTCCAAACCCATTGTTATAAGACATGATACCTTCGAGAGTATATCCTGAAAAAGCTGGAAGAGAATTTGCAACCGTAAACCAATCATTCCCGCTTGCTGCGATCTGGCAATTATTTCGTTTCATATATGCCAATTTAAAAAGTGGTTTTGCAGTTAAAAATTCATCTTCATTTACGTGTTTTTTCCAAGCGCTCCATTTTCCACCGTAATAATAACGGTGATACTCCGATCCAGAACCATCGTATGGATAGGCAACTTGCAGCCTATTCGATGTTACCGTTTTTGATCCGTAAAAATATGTAAGGATATACATATACTGTCCGGTTCCCATAGGCGTTTTTTGGTGTGTAACAATAGCGTGGTGTAGAGTAGTGTCTGGATCAATTCCGGACGTCTCACTTTTTGTCATTCCGTTCAGGATTTCCTGGCCGAACCGATCAAAAATAGCACTGCCAAAATATGCAGGCATACCAACGTCAAAGCCCTTCCGTGTGGCCGGCTTCCCAAACGCCACACCTCCGCCGCCTTTGAGCAAATCCATTTCATACCGCATTGCAAAAACTGTCTTCGTACTGTCAGAGCTTCCCAGGGAATCCATCACAGTTACACGAATATCATAGTTGTATTCTGTGCTTAATGCATTTGCACCAACCACCTGGCTGACACTGCCGCTTGTGCCACTTCCGCTCACCGTGGTACTGCTCCAGGTGGACGCCGTGGACTGCTTCCACTCTATTTTTATAGATGATACAGCTTTATCTGTAGCCCAGCTGAATTTTACCAGAGCATAGGTTCCGCTTTCTGACAGCGCTCCGGAAGAATTGCACCGGTCAACCGTGAAACCATTGATCCGTGGCGCAGTATATGCCAGCTCCCAGATAGCGTATAAGGTAATCGGCGCATTTGCAGTATAGTTCGCACCGGCGGCATAGGCCACGGTGGAAGAAGACGGAGAAGTACCCCATCCCTTAAAATTATAGTTTGTCCGTGTCGGCTGTGTGCTGGACAGCTTAAGGGTGACCCCATACGTCTTAATCTGGCCGCTGGGCGCTCCGCTGCCCCCATTGGCGTTATACAACACCTGATAAGTGTCCGCCTTCCAGATAGCATATAGCGTGGCTGACGTATCAGATCCCCATGGATCGCCCGGGCTATAGTCAACCGTCGTGTCACTTGCACTGGTTCCCCAGCCCTGGAAGCTGTATCCGGTACGTGTAGGCCGCACCGTGGAAAGGGTCAAAATCGTACCATACCACTTTGTCTGTGGGGAGGGTGCGCCGGTTCCTCCATTTGCATTGAAAGAAACCGTACTTGTAGAGATCCCGGACACGCTGAAAGTGCCATCTGCGGACTTTGTGCCTCCATAAGTAGATCCCCAATTAAGGTTAAAAGCCATAGAACAGCTGAAAGATACCGTACGGGACGAATTTGCCTTTGCAATGGTTTTTGTACCGCTGGCAATCCGGGCGGTTCCAGTTATGCCGTTAATGGCAAACGTACCCTCTGCCACCGTCTCCCCGTCCAGTGTTGCCGTATATGCTTTCTTATACTTTGTAGAGGCTGCGTAACCGTGAGCCACATAATCCAGATACCAGGTATAAGTTTCTGTGTTACCCGTGGAAGAGGACAGCTCTACCGTCATTTTTACCTGGGGAGAAGTTGAACTCCCGAAACTAGGTGTAATACAAGAAGCCATTTTTTAACCCTCCACCCATCTTAGACCCATATTTCCGTTACTTCGTCTCTTCCACACAAAACCACTTCCTTCTCCAATCTGCAATTCATCTTTTATGATTGCTTTTTCAATATACAGCGCCTTATTGCTGACATATGCAACCTTTGACGATCCATCCATAAAGTCAACGGACGTATTCGTGATACGGACTTTAAACGGGTTTCCCTCTTTTCCCAGCTCTATGCAGGGGTTTCCGCTCTCATCTGTAGCCATAACAATATATGCTGTCTTTTTGCCGAGATCATCCACAACAGAATTAAGCTTATTAATTGTATCGTCGATACCATCAACACTTCCCGAAAGCTTATCCAGTTCAGAGGCCGCCTGATCCAGCGTGTCACTGATCTGCCCCATGTTAAACGTCCAGCCGTTTGACGTCTGAGTCATAAGCGAAGTGCCGTTCTTATCAGTTACAAGGTGCGAAATAGAATCCGAAAGCTGCTTGATCGTGGACTCTGCCACGGTAACCCGTGAACCAGTAGCGTCAGCGTCCGCCTGGGCCTTATCTGCTGCCTTCTGGGCTGTTGCTGCGTCTGCCTGTGCCTTATCCGCTGTCGTTTTGGCATTATCGGCCGCCTGCTGGGCTGCCGTGGCGTTCTGCTTTGCCTCATCCGCTTTTTCCTGGGCTGCTGTGGCGTCTGCTGCTGCCTTATCCGCTGCCTTCTGGGCTACGTCAACGGCTGCCTGGGCTGCTGCAACCTCTTCCTCTGTAGCACCCACACGGTTTGTCACATCCTGTAGGTTTTGCTTTGCAGCCTCCAGATCCTGCGCCGCTGTGTCAGCTTTAGCGTCTGCATCTGCCGCTGCCTTCTGGGCTGCGTCTGCCGCCTGATGCGCCTTATCTGCGTCAGCTGTCGCACTTTCCGCCTTTTTCTTTGCTGCGTCTGCGTCCTCTTTTGCCTTTTTTGCAATCTGCAAAGCACGATCCGCAGAAAGGGAATTTTGAGCAAACTGATCCGCAAGATCCGCCACTTTCTGAGCGATTCCACTACCTTTTATCAAAAATTCTCCCAGGGTGGCCTTTTGCGTCTGGTCAGCTATTGAGTTTTCGAGTTTCAAAATACGGGTGGAAAGGTAGAGCTGCCCGGAATCATCAATGATATTTACCCGGTCACCAATCCGCACATTTTCCGGCAGTTTCGAGATCTCAACTTCATAGTTCACTTCAATTTCACAGGCTTTTTTCAGCTCTGTAAGTGCCCGATTGCACAGTTCCTGCTGACTTGTCGTGTCATAGGAAAATGTTTTGACAATATGGCCGATGTCTCCCTTTTTGTTCGGTTCATTGATCCATACGTAACGGCTCCACTTTTTAAGAGCTTCCCGGCTCATTAAGTACGGGCCGGAAGTATGATAATTTCCATCGTCATAAGAATAGCCATCGAGTGTGATCGGCGGCTTTTCTTCTGTGGTTTCTCCTTCCTCCGGCTCCGGTGTCCCGCCGGTGCAGAGCAAGGCTGTGGCAAGATTTGCAATTGACTTTTTCGTAATAATACTGTCAATTTCTCTATTTAAGTGTAGCTGAACACCATCATCTTTCCCTCTCTTACGGTAGATGTTAATGTACTTACCAGTAACTACGAGTCCTTCCACTTTAAAACTGTAAGAAATCTCACAATTGTCAAACTGCGTTGCAACACTCGTGATTCTCTCAGAAGCTGTACTCTCTCCTTCCCAGCTTAATTTCCGGCTCAAGTTGGAAGCTTCGTTGATCCCAATTGTAAAGCCGGAGTCAAAGGAGAACTTTTCTATGTAGTAACGGATCGGGTAGTCCTGATCCGCCTCATATGCACCTACCACCTCATTCAAGAGGTCAAGTCCGGCGTCCTCTGCATACATATACACACTTTGATCTTTCGTGTCTGCTTCGGTCTCAATGATTGTATAGAACTCATTCTCATCTCTATTGCTGCGAAGGATATAATTTCCCACCTCTGTACATTTTTTAACCTGATCCATTGTCTTTGAGTCGTAGGGAATGGTACATTCAAATACGGCAACTCCGGTTTCTACATCTTCCGTTTTAAGATCCTGTGTAACCACCAAACCTTCCGGCAGTTCCGTACTTGCCTGTCCTATTATGTTCATATTCCGGTCAGCAAAATACAGTATCATAAAAACACCTCTCGATATTTCAGCCTATACGTCGGATTTTTAGCCCATTCAGAGCATACACATTTTACCTGGTTTACTTTTTGAGGCAATAAACAAAAATTTTCCCAATCATTTCCCAATGCGCCCAACTCCGATTTTGGAAGACCTTTTAGCGTCACTTCTCCAGTTCGGCAATTCACAGACAACAAGTTTCCATCAGAAAATTTGTTCGGAACATTTCTCCACTTATCCACATTCAGCTTATAAAAATCAAAGGTATCTATCCCCATAAAGCTCATCAGCTTATCGCCGGATCTATCCCCCCATTGCTTTATAGCAACCTGGATTTTGGCACACTCCATATTTTCCACTTCAGGAACGACAAATTCCGGATACCCTCCGTAATAGAAAAAAGTCAGTCTGCTGCCTTCTTTTGTCAGTGCACAATGTCCCCAATCCCAGAACCAGGGATTCTGTTCATGCAAATGGCTGGTTGTATACGCATAGGTTTTCAGAATCTTTCCATTCGCCCACAGCTCATAATGCCCGGTATTTCCGGTCATATCAGTCTTATACCAACACAATCCGGCAATCATTTCATTTTTTTCAGTAAGCCAGGTGACCGTCATTTCTCCTGTCTGTCCCATCAACCCGGCATAGAAAATAAGGTGTAAATAATTATCAAAATTCTTCGCACCGATACGCCCTTCAGAATCTGCCGGCACTTGAATCGTCCTGAGACCTCCATTTGCCGCTCCGATCATTTCCCCCGCTGTTCCCAGGGAAAGAAAATTAGTTGAAAACCAAGTAGACGTAGTTAATGTCCCTTTTGTTCCGTGATCCGGATGCATAATTTCTGTTCCATCTGTATCATCGGGAGCTTCCATAAAATTTTTGATCGTAAGCAGTTTTTCACTCCGCTGATAATTTTCACCGTCTGCCTCATCTACGCTTCCAAACTGCAGGATATACCCTTTATCATTCAAGAAACCCACAAAACCATTATCTCCGTTCATTGTCGCTTCAAGCACCGGATAGGCTTTATAGGTTCCCTCATAATTCACAGCAAATGCTTTCCCGTTATCCTGATCCGGTGATATAACATATTCCTCACACGAATATTTAAACGGGTCAGCACAAAAAATCTCTATTTCCCCAGTGACCGTGTTCCTTCCTGGCTCCACCTCACCAATCAGGGACGGGGTGCCGGTGTAATAACGGTCCGGTTCGTCATTAAATATCAGTTCAGCGTCTTCTACATTAAGGATAAAGCCGAGTTTGTTATAAGCTTCCCGGAACTTCTCCGAAGATCCAGCCGACAGCTGATAAGTGATTACAATTGTTCTTGCCGGGAATCTCTTACTTTTTAAAGCAGATCCATCCCGGATGCCTGTTTCATAAGAATTTAATTCCGGGGAAAGCGCCTCACGCCCTGAGACGTGAAGCGTTCTATAACCTTTGATCTGGTTTTCAATGTATTTCCCGTTAAGTTTCATAGCTTCGGAGGGCAAAATGTTATTTTCTGCCGTTTCCGTTACGTCAATAAAATCATACATTTCCTATCCCTCCTATGCTTTTCCGTGTTTCCTCTGTTCTCTTCGCTGTCTTTTATTTAACTCTTCCTCTGTGTAGGGTGCCGTAGTCCTTGCAACTTCCTTCCCGTCGATCTCTACCGGCACAACAATGGTATATTCCGTATTACGGTAATATTCGTAGTCTGCAGACATATCGCCAGCATAGGCAAACTGCAAGTCCGGGGTCTGAATCGCCGGAATAGAAATCAGCTTTTCTGCTGCGCTCCATACCTCTTTTACTTTGCCAAGAATACCGCCTGCAAGTCCAGATCCCCAGTAGCCGCCCAGCTTATCCGCTACCCGAGACGGGCTGTGGATCTTAGCTTTTGCCCTTACTGCTTCGTCAGCTGCCGCTGCCATCTGGGCCGCTGCGTTGCGGATAATTCCCAGGCATGAAAGCATACCCTGAGCGAAACCACGGCTGATATATGCGCCCGCTGCGTAAGCCTGGCTATATCCAGAGGATAAGGCCGAATATACTGCAGATACCGCCATAAGCGCCACAGACGGAGCTTTCGCCAATCCGCTCTGTATTCCAGCGGCATAACCCGTTCCTGTTTTCTTTCCTGCCGTCTGTGCTCTCTTTGCTGTATCATCAAACGCCTGCGCAAGCACCTTTAATGCCTGCTTTCCAATGCTGGATAATTTTTTCAGCACCGTTCCCACATCAGTTGCACTATTTGCAATTTCTCCCAAAGATCTATCTGCGTTTTTGGCTCCTGCAGCAATTGCCTTCATTCCTGTTTCCACGCTTTTTGCTGCTGCTGTCAAAAGATTTATTGTGACGGCTGCACTTGCCGCTGTTGCAACCAATGCAAGTAAGTTTGACGAAAAAGCAGTAACGCTCGCTGCCGACGTAACCAGAGAAGCCAGCGCAATCAATGCACCTGCCGCAAAAGTCTGGATTGCCTCCCCCGCCTGCAGCATTGCCGGAGCCAATTGAGGAACCGAACTGGCAAGCGGTAAAATCGTACCAGCCAATGACGTAAACGCCGTAGACGCAGTCAGCCCCTGACTTGATACAATAGCCAGCCCATCAGAAAACATCTGCATACCACTTCCCAAACTCTCAAGATCTCCGGATAATATGGTAATACCACCAAGACCGGCTGCCACAGCCGCCAGAGACCCAGCCAGATCAAAAAACGGAAGATCCACGATAATTTCAAGACCATTTGCCAGCTTCTCGAACCCTGTACCGGCATTAAGAGCCGCATTGCCGAGTGAATCAAACACGCCAGAAATGCTGTCAATAACACTGCTGATTGCTCCTCCGATAGACTCCATTACCCCAGCCACGGTTTCTCCTACGCTCGAAACAATATCACTAACCCCGGATAATGTCTGAGAAATCCCTTCGCCAAGCTGCTCAATCAAGCTCGTCACACTGTCAATAACCGGAGCAATCTGACTTACAAGATTGGAAAATGCGGTACACACTGCCTGGATCGCCGTGGATGTCGCCTCAACCATTGCCTGCAGACAAGGAGTATACGGAGCAATTGCCTGCACGATGGCAACAATTGCGTTCGAGATAATAGAAGTAATCTGCGTAAAGGCGCTTGTAATTTCAGGCAGTATTGGAGCAATCGCCTGCACGATCTGGACAACTGCGCCGGCGACTACCGAAGCAATCTGCGTAAAAGCCTCTGAAATTACTGCCGCAAGCGGAACCACCGCCGAGATAATCATACTAATCGCAGTTCCGACTCCTGAAGCCGCAATAGAAAAAGCCTCTCCCAGAGCCGTCACAAGCGGAGATAACATTGTCAGGGATTGCGCTATAATTGGCAGAATCGGAGCCATAATCAGCATTGCATTGGCTACCGCAGTAATCGCTACAGCCAATACCGTTGCAATACTATTTCCAATTGCCTCCACAAATGGAGCTGCTGCTGCAATTGCCTCTCCAAAGGAACGGATTATAGCAGCCACTCCTTCTCCCTGAGTAGCCAAAAGCGCAAAGCCCGCATTCACAATAGCGATAGCCGTTCCAAGTGCAATGAGCTGCGCCGGTTTTACCAGCTTCAATCCTGCACCAATTCCCTTAAACGCAGCACCTACACCTTTCCCGATTCCTTGCGCTGCTGACGCTACACCTTTCCCGATTCCTTGCGCTGCTGACGCTATACCTTTCCCGATTCCTTGCGCTGCTGACGCTATACCTTTTCCTGCTGACGTCACTGTTTTAGAAATCCCATTAAAAATTTTATCCACAAGAGAGCTGGATTTCTTTGTACTTTTGGTTATGCCATTCATGGATTCTTCTGCGTTATCTCCGAAACTCCGAAATGGATTGAAGCTTTTAAGGAAATTGAAAGCTTTAAATCCGGCTGCAGCCGCTGTGATTCCTCCAACTGCCGCTGTCACCGTTGAAGGTTTCATACTGCTGATAAAATTTGATGCAGCACTTGTTGCTTTTGAAATAACGTTTACAACGTTTCCAATCACTTTTCCGATCACCTGAAATACTCCGCTCGAAGCTAAGGAACCTATCACATGTGAAATTGCTCCTCCTACATCAAACAAAGCATTTTTCAACGCTGAAAAAGCTCCTGTATCAGCAATACTTTTCACAAAATCTCTTACGACTGCCTGCGCCTGATTCAGTTTTTCTATAACAAAATTGATCCCAGTAGACAGCTTTGCTGTCAGAGCTTCGCCATCTATACTCGAAACTGCTTCTGCAAGGCGGTTGACCGCCTTAATTCCGATCCCGGAAAGCATATCAAACGCAGGAGTCAACTTATTTCCCACGGTCTCTTTTAAACCGTCCATAGCCTGTCCTACGGTTTTCGCTTCTGTTGCAAGGTCGGTGAAAGCCTCGTTTGTACCCACTTTTGAAATGGCGTTGAAAAAATCCTCTGTTTTGACTTTTCCTTCCTGCACTGCGGTAACCATTTCCTGCGCACTCATTCCCATTTCTTTTGCAACTGCCGCAACTCCGGCAGGGGTCTGATCCAGAATCAGCTTAAAGTCTTCCCATGCAACTTTAGGCTTTGCCGCCATCTGTGTAGCCTGCATGGAAAGAGTCTTCATAGCTTGTGCTGGATTCCCCGCTGCTGCTGCAAGTCCACCGAATCCCTTTACCAGGGATAGGGTGTTTTTGGTTCCTACTGCTTCCAGCTGTGCAAAGGTGGAAGCCATATCCGAAGAGCTATAGATTGTTTCCTGTGCAAAGGACTGGAGTTCTTTTTTTACGCTGTCGATCTCGTCTGCGCCTTTTCCCAGCATAGACATATTGGAAGTGAACGTCTTCCATGTCGCATTGGACTGGTCTATTTCGCTTATAAGACTCTTTGCTCCTCCAATAACAGAGTCAAAGGCCTTTGCTCCCATAGACGCAAACGCACCGAAGGCCACTCCGTTTTTCAGCCTGCTTCCCAAGCCTTCAATTGCTCCGGCAGCTCCCTTAAGTGTGGAAGTAAAACCTCTGTCAACAGCAGACAGGACAGCTTTCACACTATAGTCGCCCATACTCCCCTCCTTCTTTTTTCAAAAATTTACTCAAACCTGAAAATCTGCTTTTTGTAACCTTTCCCTCCGCCTCTGCAATTCGTTTGTCATAGTCGAAAAATTGTTTAAACCGGCTATAAACTGGCCGTGTCTTACTTTTTCCAACCTTCTTTTCTGCCTTGACCGAAAAATTCAGGAAAGCCTGCAAGTGGTTCCTATAATCCATATCAACCTGACGCAACCGGACAGCCTTCATGAGGAGCATATATTCCGGAATTGTCAGGCGGTCAACCTGAGAAAAGCTTGTGAAATTTAAGAAACGGAAGCAGTTTAAAGCAGCTTCCTGGTATAAGTCCTCAAAGTTCGTTACTTCGTATTTGCTGCTTCCATCTCTGCTTCCCTTTTCGCTTTCTGTCTCTCCACTTCCTCCAGAAGATCCAGGGTCGTTTTTTTGGTAGCATTTGCACTCTTTAAAAAATCAATCACCTGCTCAAAGAGTGCGTCAATGTCCGTCTCAGGATCATCAATATAGCTGTCAAGCAGCTGACGGGTAACACGGGGCGTCAGGCTTTTGTTTGCCGCTTCCAGGAGGCTCACGAGATCTTCCGGGTCACGGTCAATAACACCAGAGATCAGATAACTTAATCCGATGTTCCTTTTCACATCGGGGATCTTGTCAACGGGTACGCTCACTCTTTTGTTGATCTCCCGTAAAAATCCCATGCCAAAGTTAAACTGATACACTTCGCCGTTGATTGTTAATTCCATCATTTATTTTTCCCTCCGATTATTCCTATTTTTTTGCAAACTGAAAGAGAGGCCGTAACTGACCCCTCTTTTTAAGCTCCTGTCTTTTTAGTATCCGTGAATACGTAATCCGCCATTTCCTGCTGTGCAGTAGACACGGTGACATTTCCACGTTTTCCGACTCCGTTAATACCAAAAGTCAGGCTGACTTCCACCATATCCTCAGCAGTGGAAGAGATCTCAACTTCTGTCAGATAGCCCTGAAAGTACATCCCTTTAAACTGGTTTTCGCCTTCTTCTACTTTCTCTTCCAGGTTTGCCTCCCAGATCTCGATCAGCTCATCTTTATCCATGGCGTCCTCTAACGCAGAAACCATCGTGTCACCCTTTGCCAGAATACAAGTGGCGGAGATCTCCACCTCCGAAGCTCCAGGCGTCCGGATAGAGCCGTCTTTTGTCATGGTAGAGTCAGCGTCTTTGGACTTTGTACGGGTGTTTTCCGTAGAGAAGGCCAGCGTTGCGCCGTCTGTAGTTGCGTCTTTGCTCTTTACACGGAACAGATAGACAATTTTCTTCCCCTGTACCGCTTCGTTAAAAAGCTGCAAATCAATTTTCTTTTTATGCATGATAATCCTCCTAACTGAAATGAAATTCAACATTTAAAATCCCGTGTAGTAACGGGGTTTTTGTCGTATTATCTGGTATGATCCGCTGTGTAACGCCGGTCAAAGACCAGGCGAAACTCTGCGTATGCGATATTTTCCGCAGTGCCGTTTTAGCATCAAGCAGGATCTTAGAGACCGTCCCCCGGTTTCGTGGCGTATTGCTCCATACATGGATAGTAGGCAGCACACGGCCAAACACAGCCGTCTTATTTGCCTCGTCGATCTGCTGGACGTCACCCAGATATACAAAGGGGTATGCGGTTCCATCCGGCGGTAAAACACCGTCATAAACTGCATACCCCAACGATTCAATGACCGTTTTGATTTTTATAAAAAGTTCCTGCTGTGGGTCAAGGTAATCCATGGCCGCACCCCCTTATTTCACAAGCCTTTTTAGGTCCGACTTGAATTTTTCCCCTTGTTCTTCCAGTGCTGGCCTCACAAAGGGCTGCGCCTCCATAAAACGGGTACCATATTCCAGATACGGGGAGTATTCAGTTTCCGGTCCGGACTCAGCAGACAAGCCGCCGTCTGTAATCTCCAGGCTGACGCTCCGCTTTGTCGTACCGGTCTGATACCCCTGGGTAAAATCGGCGTTATCCATAATCTTACTCTGGAGATCTGCGCCGTTTTTTCGCACAATTCGCTTTACATCGTCCATAGTGGCATTTTTTCGCAAGGCCTTTTCCAGTTCCTTGATCCCGGTTACAGTCATACCTGCCATCACTGCACCTCACTTACAACAAACGTATGTTTTACAGCAAGCTTACGGCTCATATCCACCTGGTAAACCTTGTCCCCTATGCGGATATTGTCAAAAGGCTCCTTATAATGGTTCTGGAGCCGCACGGTAAGGCTGCCCTGTTTTATGCTGCCGTACACAATCCGCATGGTTTCAGTGCCGGAATTGGTAACAGACGCAAGGCGCCGCTCCTCCTGGATCTTATCTGGTTTATAGTCCCCTGTGGTGGTATCGTATTCTCCGGGAATAACACGACGGAAAAATACCGGTGTGTCAAATCTCATAAAAATCTCAGCCTCCCCCTGGAATTTTCCTTCTGTGACTCCAGATAGGCGTTGATCTCCTCTATATACCCAGAAAAATCATCATCTGAAAAGCTCATGCTTTCACCTTCCACCGTATGACTTCCCATGCCTTCTGATCCAATCCGGTTAAAACGGATAATTGACACATCGGTCAAGATATGATCCATAGATTCCGGAGGATCAATTCCGCCAAGAAGTAATTTTAACCGGGATCTCGTCATGTTTAAGATCAGGGTAAGCTTATCATCAAGGCTGGTGTCCTCTGGGGCAATATTCAGTAATATTTTAAGGTTTTCGAGCATGGCAGCACCTCACTGAGAGTCCTTTTCTGCTGCCTTTTTGGCCGGTGCTTTTCTTACCGTTGCTTTCTTTTTCTGCGGTTCTTTTGCTGCTTCTGAAGTCTCATCTGCCGTCAGATCCCCATCCGGCATAAGCATAATAAGCGGCTGGCGCTGCCTGTTTTTGCTTCCTGCCAATTCTGCCAGCCTCTCAGCAGTCACAGACAGGCCAGAGCGGGGGAACTCATCCCCAACGTTGTACAGGTGTTCGTTGTCCTGTAAATCCTTAAAAATCTTTACGACTTTGTACATCGTTCACTCCTCCTTTTTACGCTCCTAAATCCGCAGCAGCTGCGGGCGCTGTAATGCTTCCGACTACAATGCCACCCAGGTTCTCAGCAAAGAGACCTACACCGGAAACGGCCACAGTCTCAGCAGACATATTGTTATAAGTCGCCCCGGTGTGAATACCGATCAGGCCGGTAGCGTCTGCGGTCAGATCAAAGGCCTGCGCCATGTCTGAGCTGGTAACCGGGATATAATACAGCACGATATTTTCCGCTGCGGTCGCATAGATCTTTCCTTTCGGGATATCGGCAGCCAGAATAGCAGTACCCATACCAAGGAAATTCTCAATGTAGGACATTCCGAAAGCGGTCTGCGTGCTGATCTGTGCTTTCCCCAGGTAGTCCGCAACGTCCAGGGGATTCATAAAGTACACAGTTTCAACGGCAGTGTCTTCATAGAGCACCTGCATTTGTCCCCACACCTGTGCCATGGCCGCCTGTAAGCCTTCTCCGGTAGCTTTTCCGGTTCCAGTACCCACAAACGTAACAAAGTCTTTTCTGATCCCTTTCTGGATGTCCTTAAGCATTTTTTCGTTTGTGTCGTTCACCGCCTGGCCGTAACCCTTTTTAGAGATCGCCTCCGCAGTGGTAACCTTACGCCACTTTTTCAACTCAGCGCTTCCAATGGGAGTATATTCCGTCTGATACTTAGACAGCGGGATCACTTCGCCTTCTGCTACTGTTCCATTCTCCAGGGTTCCGGTCACTTTGTAGACTTTCAGAGTCTCTCCGGCTTTCATTTCAATTTTGCGGGTAACACCCAGCATTTTCATCAGGGTATCAATACCAGCAACAAAACGCTGAGTGAAATCAACGTCACGTACCTTTTTCAGATCTTCCGCTTTCACGGTCTTTGCGTCCACAGCAAAAATCTGTAAATTCATTTTGTTATACATATAATCCTCCTCAATTCTTTAGAAATCAAACAGTGATCTGTTTTCAAGCATTTTTTTCTGACGCAGTTCCGGGTCTTTAATTGCCAGGATCTGCTCTTTTGTCATGGCTGCCGGGCTTCCTGCTCCTTTTCTAGGCGGCTCACCTTTCAGGCGTTCTTTTACAGCAGCTTCTACCGCTTCCGTGAACATCGTAGAGAAACTGTCAATAGCAGCCTTTGTGCTGTCTGCGTCCTCTGTCACCATCACAGAAAGGAGATCGTCAGAAATCGTAATCCCGTTATCAGAAAGCATTTTCCGGGCGGTCTTACTCATTTCAGCCAGTGCAGAGACACGTTTCAGCTCTTCCAGTTCCTTTTTCAGCTGGTCTCTCTCATATTCCACCTTCTGATTGGCGTCCATCGTCGCAAGCTTCTGGGCTTCGTCCACTGCTTTCTGCTGCTTTTTCTGCCACTCCGCAAATTTTTTGTTTAGGATCTCGTCCACGTCTGCGTCTGTGTACTTTGCAGGCTTTTCTTTTACCGTGGCCGCCGGTGCCGCTGTCTGTTTTTTCGGATCTGCCGCCGGATCTGCTGCCGGATCTGCGCCGGTTCCTGGACTTGACGCAGGGTCAGAGCCAGTTTCTGCGAACAGCTGCAACAAAATGTTAAAACGCTTTTTCATCTTTCTTTCCTCCGTTTTTTGAAACTTACGCTTGTTTTCCGTAGCTTTGTAGGGTTCCACGCCTGCCCTTTCTCCGTAGCTTTTTACGTCCTCCACGCCTGGACATTGGTTAAATAATCCGCACATAGTCAGACCATTCTTCCGCAATATTGCTGACGCCAATAAAAAAAGAATCTATCAGAGTCTTTGATCTCTCTGAAAGATTCTCACATTTCACGGTTACTGCCCCCGGTGATATGCTGTATTCAATTTTATCCTCTGTCAGGCTCTCAATGGACAGGATCATGCTTTGCACCAGAGCCGACACCGCAGCACAGACAATATCCTGTCCGGGCGGTGCATATCCTGCATGACCCAGCACGCTTATATAATCCTTACTCACACTTACTTCAATCATAAAAGCCTCCTCGTCTTATCAAAAAACAATATAAAATCAACCTTTTTGGAAGGTTTATAATCCCGGAACTATATCTTTCATGTTTTGCAAAGTCTCTTTTACTTTTTTCATCATTGAATTTTCTTCAAGGTATTCTACCCCCTCAAAAGTAATACTGATGTCATCATAGTTAATTATTCTTCCTGTTCCCTTCGTCATACGGCACTTGACGCCGCTGATAAATCCTTTTTCCTGCATTTGAATAATAATATCAATCCAATACGAATACGGTACTCCAAAACGCTCATAGCTAATGTCTTCTTTCTTGACACCGACACCCTGTTTCATGCATTCATACAATTCTTTTAAAATGCAGTAAATAATTCTAAACATATCATCCTTTGCCATTGCTTTCACCTCCATACAAAAATACCACCGGTCATTGCGACTGGTGGTATCTAATTACTGTACCTTTTTGGCACCCTTATTTGAATTGCTTTATCCAGTAATTCAAAATTTTTCTCATCCGGTAAATAAAATATGGTTTGCTCTCCTGTATCTTTAGCAATTGCAATACTTTGCTTTCCGTACAGCGTCTCATGTTTTGCATTATAACCCGAAAAAACCCATCTATCCCCTATATCATACGCTGGCGACAATCCAATATCTCCATACTCACTATTAAAATACTCCATAGCTTTCTCACAAGCATTTTCGAATTTCATTTTCAATCACCTACCTCACATGCAGTTATTCCTCTATCCGAGGGCTCCAAATTATCTATTCTCCAAAATTTTGTTTCCCCATTCTTAACTCTTTCAAAAACACTTTCTGAATATTCCACTCCAGATTGAACATCATAAAAGTGAACTATCTCATCTATCTTTTCGGCAACAAACACATGACCGATATTCTCGTGTTTCCATGTGATAGCTATCTCTGCCCTAGATTTATCCGGCCATTTTTCAAATGAGTTTATTATTTCTTTCAGTCCATTTCCTGTAGTTTGTTCCACTTCAGGATTTCCCCAAGCCTCCTCAGGATGATATGACAAGTAATGGTTCTTTCCCATTGGTCTCGCAATGACATTGTAGCCCCTTCTTCTCATCTCAAAAGCAGAAACACAATTAGCACAATTAGTGCTATATCTCTTGTCATTAAAATTATAATGAGGATTTACTGCTCTTAATGAATCCTTTTGTAACCCGAGTTTTTTCCAATTACTCGGAATGCCCTCATATGTCTTCTTTAATTTTATTATATCAGAATCGGAATTATTTTCAACTTTTTTCCATTTTGCTTTCCCTGATTTCTCCCATTCAGCCGTAGTGCCGCCCTTGTCCAGGTAGTCCAGCCATGCCTCATACTCTTCTGAATCCTCATAGGCAGCTGTAGAGCAACGGCAGTTCGGGTGCATGGGCGAAGCATTTTTTCCCGGCATCATATCTTTTACTTTAAAATGCTTCCCGTTTAGCTTCTGGCAGATCGGACAACACCCCACATTTGCCAAGAAGGTATATTGCTCAAATCCATTCCGCTCAAAGGACTGTTTCTGTGCCTCTGTCTGCACACGGGCCAGCTCTGTTCTCATAAGGCGCTCAGCGTTTGATATGCTCACAGAAAATCGCTTTCTCAGATCTCTGGCAAGGACACGGGGGTTTTTCCCCTGGATCAGACCACTTTGCAGCAGTTTGGAAAGCTCAGATTTCAGCAGGTTCTGGTTCATCCATATACGATCCGAAAAGGTAGCATTATGAAAAGAGGCGTTTACAATAGCTTCTGCCTTCTTATTGTTGCTCAGGACGGTTTCCCCCAAGATTCCCGCCTGTCTCTCCAGTTCATCCTCTGTACGGCCTTTCAGGATCTCTGACATATACTCTTCCAGCTCTGCATGACCGGAAACCAACGCAAGGCCAATCTTTGCTTTCAGCATTTCCAGCCGGTTCACCTTCATGGTCAGGTTATAGATCCGCATTTCCTCATTTGCGACTTTGGAAAACTCACGATCCTTTACATAGCGCTTCGCCTTACGCTCATACTCGTCCATATCCAGCTTTGAAACCCGCTTCTTTGCCTCTGCTATGGTTATGCCCTCTTTGCTGGCATAACGTGCATAGAAACTATCAATTTCAGCCTGCACGTTGTCCAGCATATCCTCATAGATCTCTTTCACCCGCTTGCTGTACTCTTTCTCGTCTGTAAGATAACGCTTTAATGACTCAGCCTCTCTCTTTTCCCAGTATTTTTCACTGCTGCTCATCTGGTGTTACCTCTTCCGGATCAGGTTCTTCTACTTGTTCGGCTTTTCCGAACATCACCTGATCCACCACAGTTTCCTCCGGGGCTTTGTTCTCCTCTTCAATTTTGTCAAGCTCTTCCTGCACGTTATCCACGGCAGAAATCACTCTCAGCTGCGTCTCATGGCTTGTGATACCTTCCATCTGTGCAGCTATCTGAGTCTCTTCAAGAAGGTTTGCCGGGAAGTTAGGCGTAAAGGTGTATTTCAGGGTCATCCATGCGTCTTTTGTCACCTTAGAGGCCGGATGACCGAAAAGAAGCTTATAGCGCCGGTTCATTCCGCTGGTGAATTTTCGCTCCTTTGTCTTTTCCAGGTTACTCATAGCCTGTAGCTTATATTTAAGGGCAATACCCGTGCTTGCGCCAAAATTCTCATCTGAAATATTTGCTACCATGCTGATCTGGAAAATAAGCCGCTCCAGCCGGTTCAGGAAGTTTTCCTGTGCCGTGTCATTAGAGGGCTTGTCCATAAACTCCACAATAATCTTGTCAGCATCGTCACCGCCGCCAAAATTTACAATACGATTGTCCCGTATAAATTTCAGGTCTTCACCGTCCACCGTTACACCCAGAATCTTCATATATGCGTCCGCAAAATAATCAACATCATTTGCCTTTTCTGAAATAGCCTTGTTATAGGCATTTACCATAGTTAAGACGCTCTCAAAAATCCCTTGTCGCTCTGCATTTTCCACATACTCCGTAGCTGGTACATCATCAAAGTGGTGGGGCTGCCATTCGTCCAGCCATGTGATTCCGCCCGTGATCTTAAAGTTTCGTACGCCGGCTCTGTCCGATATGCTGCCATACTCTACGTTGTCATTGTCTGTATACCGACGGACAAAATAAAGAGGCCTCTCAATGATAGACTCATCAAAAATCATAAAGGACTCCACCGGATTCAGGTATGTAATGCATAACTCTGAGTTCTCATCCGTGTAATACATTTCATAGCCCTTACCGTATATGCTGCATATTTTGGAGAGCTCAGCATTGTTGTCATCCTGGTCATTGTACTGATCCAGATACTCCACAAACTCCGCTGTCTTTGTGTCCATGCTGGTAATCTTGATAGGATTGCCAATAAAAAAACCGTTCATCGTGTCCACAATATACTTTGGGAAATTCACGACAATACGGTTATCTGGTTTATAAGCCGGTTTCTCCGGCTGGTGCAAAATATCATGGTCACTTTCATAAGCATTTTGCAAGCCCTGGTATCTGTCATTCACTTCTCGCCGGTGCTTATCCAGAAACTGCTGCAATGTAATTAAATCAATCTCTGTGCCTTTTGGTAATCGAAACATCATAAACCTCCTGAAATGCTCCTGTTAAGTTTCGGTTTTCCTCTTCGTTCGTCTTCAATGGAATATCGCAGCATAGCCATGGCATCGTCCTGAAAAGGTACCGGCTCGTCTGTATATTCCCCTGTCTTCTCATTCTTCTGCCATTTCCACTGCTGAATCTCCTTGATCGTATTGACACAAGACGGGTGTATGTGGATTCTGTGCTGCTTAAGATGGTCAATCTGTGCTTTTACGCTGTTCGGGTGCTTCTTTACTGGTAACGCCCTGTACCCTGCTTTTTTCCACATTTTGATCCTGTCAGGTTCTGCACTGTCGCACCACATCTTTATATCTTTTCTGATTCCCTTTTCATCTGCAATCTTAATCAGTTCTGACGTGTCCTTTTCAAATTCATAGATTTCCCGGCACAGATACAGCTCACCATCTTTGAAACCAACCTCTCCCAGAGCATTTGCGTGATTGAAACCGAAGTCCTGGGCATTGACCATATAATCGAATCGCTCCGGGGAAGTATCAAACTCCTCAATCACGTAATTTGACAGGATCAGGCCGCCAACCTCTCCCCATTCCCCCAAGCCATAGATCCGGTAGCCTTCGGGGTCAACGATCTTACGCCGTTCCATTCTGGCCCGGTATGCGTCGTCTATAAAGCGGTTTCCCATATAGGTGCTTTGGTGGGTCAATACGTTTGGGTCTGCAATATCAAAAAAAACCTTCTTGATCCAATGATTTTTACTCACCGGGTTGAAGGTCATTCTAATCTGATAAAATTGTCCTGGCGGCAGCTCACCTCTCAAACGGTCGTCTATAATTTCAAGATCCGCCTGTGTAAACTCTGTAGCCTCTTCCAGCCACACATCTGTCAGCTTCCCTTTCTGGAACGTGATAGATTTCAGTTTTTCCCGCTGCTTATCATCGTTCATGCCACGGAAAATGATCTTGTTCCCATTGTGGCGACAGGTAAGCTGTAACGGGCTTTTGTGGATCTGCCAGTATTTCTCCGCCTGATCTCCAAACATACGATACAGAGCGCCTGTAAGCTCTGCAAAAGTGCTGTCTCTGTTTGTGATGTCAGACTTTCGCATTGCTACCAGGTTACGACCCTTATCCTGCATTAAGCGCAAAATATAGTTCTGTGCTGTATCTACGCTCTTCCCAGATCCGGCTGAACCTTTCATGACAATGTACCGCTTTCGGCTTTGGTCTACCTCTTTAAAGCCAGGGTTTGCCTGTACGGTTATATTCATGTCAGCCTTCTCCTCCAGTTTCTCCGTCTCCATAGTCAACGGATATGGTGAGCTCCATATCAACATCCTGTTCCATACGATCTGTATAGAGTCCGTACCGCTTGCCTAATAGTTCGGCAGCTTTCAGGCGTTCCTTTTCATCCGGCGCCTTTTCGATCTCACGAGCCTCACTGCAATAATCGCCGATATTCTCCACAACTACTACAGAGGAGCGGGACTTGCCACGCAAGACAGAGGTTAGATACCGCAGCACCTCATCTTGATCCGCAATCAGTTCAGACTCTTTTTCTGCCATGCGTTCCGCAATGTATTCTTTAATGCAACTATTCGCAACTAATTTATGCGCATTTCCTCTAGCATACCTGGGAGAATAACCAGCACGAATCGCAGCTGCTTCCGCATTTAAGTCAATCAAATATTCGTCTGCAAAACGCTTATATTTATCTTTCATTATGTTATATCCCCCTTTCTCTATTATAATAAAATCAGGCAGTACACCAGACACCACCGCAGCCAGTTGCCGCAGCGAAGGAGGGGTCAATGAGCAAACAAAAAAACCCTGTGTCTGTATACTGCCTGTGAATCCTACAAAGCAAAAGCACCCGGATTTCTCCGAGTGCCTTTCTTGTGGCTTTTATGCCTGATGTGCTTTTTCTAATATTGCTTCCTGAAGCACTTGTGAAAAATTAATTTTTTTCTTTTCTGCAAAAGTATTTAACCACGCAGGAATGGTTACATTTTTCCTTACCGCTTTGTCGCCGTATTGCTCTGCGTATTTGTCTATATCCAACAACACAATATTGACCTGTTCATTTCCCTCTGATTTTACCTTTGCATATTCAGAAGCTTCCGGAATAGAATTCCCGTCTTCCAGTTCTCCGAGGATCCATCCGCTGGCAGCATCCATCGCCATCTCGTATGCTTCCTGTAGATTTTTCCCTTCTGTAACGCATCCGGGCAGATCCGGAAATTCAACCGTATAGCCTCCCGTTCCATCCGAGAACGGATGAAATACCGCTGGATAAATAAGTTTCATTGTAGCACCCTCCTTATTTGCTCTGAGCTTTACTAAGACGATGGCATGGCCGGAATTATATTCCAGCCTGCCGTTTAATTGATTTCACCGTATCAATATGTATGTCTCCGCCGTGCTCAGGTATTGTAACCTTTCCGCTCTTTACGGGGTGCTTATATTGATGGTGCGATCCTTTTTGCTTTACCTGATACCAACCATCTTCAAGTAAAAGCTTTTCAAGTTCTCTGAATCTCATCTCAGCAATGCTCCTTCCTTAGTATGTTTATATTATAATACATACTATGCGCATTGTCAAGCATTTTATGCGTATAATACGCATTT
>OLQH01000495.1_pt1 | contig 42228 bp, 48 predicted proteins | sample 1672671 | NCBI WGS metagenome assembly OLQH01 (sample SAMEA3136712, study PRJEB25190) | human gut metagenome
AGGCGGTTTTGTCTGTGTACCGGACGGACTCTGGGGTGCTGCCGCAGCAGGTTTCTTTTCAGGAGCCGGTTCTTTGTAATACGGATTATCCAGCTTTACCGCATCAGAACGGTTTCCTGCATAATCCTTTGCGTATATGCTTACCTGTTTTTCTGTTCCTGCATAATCTTTCAGTGCAACCGACGCTTTCCCATCGGTGAGGGAGTTGATACGGTTTTCATCAACAAAGACCGCCTCCACGCCGGATAGATCGTCACTGCTTTCTATTTTCAGGGCATCGCCCTCCAGGGAAGCAGTCAGCGTTGGCGGTGTGGTGTCTTTGGAACCGCCGGCATGAGCCGTTACAGGTAATGCGCTGACACTTACAAGAAGCGTAAGCGCCAGCAGCAAGGAAAGTTTTTTAAGTCTCATGCACATCCTCCTTCTCCTGCGGTAAAACAGTTTCCGAAGGGGCTGCCTGCTGTGATTTCAAAAAATCCGCAAGCTGCTGGGGCGTCAGTTTGAAACTGCGCGCCACCGCCACATAATCGGTATTTTCTAGCTCCGTTTTCTGTTCCTCCAGCTTATGGAGCTTTGCCTGCATTTCCGCAATCTTTGTTTTGGTCTTTTCAATTTCCTTTTCCAGTTTTTCAATTTTAGGATTCAATTTATTACCTCCAATCTGTTAAGGCAGACGCCCAAATGTATAAAAATGCTGCTGCCAGTAGCTTGTATTGATGTTGGCATAAGAGATCGGGTCTCCGCAGTGGATCATCATTCCATTTCCTACATAGATCCCTACATGGCTTGTACCGCTGGTGTTGTAGGTCCCCTGGAAGAAGATCAGGTCGCCCGGTTTTGCATCCGCACTTGATACCGGCGTACATACACCTAAAAGACCATCCGCGGTCAGCCTTCCGAAATTCCAGCCGACGCCGCAGTTGTTGATCACCCAGGACACATAGCCGGAACAGTCAAAGGAAGTAGAAGGGCTTGCGCCTCCCCATACATACGGATAGCCAAGATATTTTTCCGCCTCGGCCATCATTGCGGCAAACTGTTCATCCGCAAGGGCTTCCGGTGGAATGTCATAATCGAAGTAGTTTCCTGTGCCGCCTGAACCAACTTCCGGCAGGTGCCGTTCGCTGGTATCGCCGGTATCAGCAAAATACAGGGGATTCAAATACTGGCCGTCAACCAAGACCTCTAAGTGCAGGTGGGGACCGGTGGAATTTCCGGTATTCCCGACCTTTGCGATCACATCCCCGGCTTTGACCTCCTGCCCGGCAGAAACAAGGATCTGGGAACAGTGCCCGTATTTGGTCGTCAGGGTATGTCCTTCGTATGCCTCACCTTCAATAGCAACACATAAGCCATAACCGCCGGCATTTCCCGCAAGGGTGACTGTTCCGTCATGCCCGGCAAGGATCTCTGTGCCCTCCGGCATCCCGATGTCCACACCGGTGTGATAGTTCTTTTCCCCACTGATGGGATGTACCCGGTAGCCGTAATAACTGGTCACATAAGGGAGCCAGTTGGTGCCAAAGACATTTTTGACATACTGGCGGTTTCCTTTTGTCTGCAGCAGGATCTCGCAGATTTCTTTCTGGTCTGCGTTCATCCGGGAAACGACCAGGTTTTCCAAAGGTGTGACCGTGAGCTTGACATTTAAAATGTGCCATTCATAAGGCACTTCCTCCTGGGTTTCTTCTCCGGTTTCCGGGTCAACGGAAGTTTCGGTACGGTAACGGATTTCAGTTTCTTCTGAAAAGGACAGGGTATATTGTTCCTGAAAAAGCTGCCGCAGCACGCTTTCCACTTCATCGTAAGTAAATCCCTGATAAGCAGAAGTCAGATACCCCATCAGCACATACGGGTCATGCTCGATCGCACCCAGGTTATACCGATATTCGTCATAGCCGGGGCGGTCTGATTCCACCCTGTCTATTTCCATTTGCAGATCTGTTTCCCACTCGGTATAGGTAAGCTCCGCCTGATTGATGTCCTGATCGTCTGCAAGATAGGTAGAAGCAGCCAGACTTCCCAGACCACCGGTTCCGATATTGGAGAATGTGGAAAACAGGGACATGATCAGGAAAATTACCAAAAGGAGGAGCAGGAGGACAAGGCAGATCACAGGGTGCCGTTTGACCGCATGGACAATACCGACGCTGACCCTCTCTGTTGCGACTGCGGCATTTTTTGCCTGTTTCCCGGCTTCACGGGCAGCCTTGGCATACTGCCTTTTCAGTTTTTGTTTCTGCCACATCCGGGCAATCGCATGTTTTTTTAGCTCCGGGTGGTCGCTAAGAGCCTGCCGGTAGGCAAGTCTTGCGTTTGCCTTTGCTGATTTTTGCTGTAATTTCGCTGCCTTTCGGTAGGGGGCAGTTTTATGCCGGTGATATGCCGTGCGAAGCCCCGCCTCGCCCACAAGTTCAGAGCGGTGGGCTGCCTTGATCCCCACATTTTCATCCTCTGCCTCATAAATCTTTTTATGAGCGTAACCAATAGCAGTATTGGCGCCCGCCTTGACCGGACGCAGGGGTACAGGTCCTTTTACATGGGCCTTTTGGGATTTAACCTCCTTTTCAAATTTTAAGTGTTTTTTGGCTTTTCCGGTCTCCGGGTCGGAAACCGTCTCCATGCGCAGTTTCTTCCGGGCCGGCAGACGATTTTGCGCCTGCTCTGCTTTTTGTGCAGTCCGTTCCGCCTTCCGTCTTGCATGGGTGAGCTTTTTATCCTTTGTCTCCGGCGGCAGTTCATCCGCAGTAAATTCCAGCTTGGATGTTTTCGGCGGTTCGCTATCCACACCCTTTTCCTTTTGTGCTGCCTGTTCCTCCGCCTGCGCCGCTTCCTGAAAACGCTGCTGATATTTGTTCCCATGCTGATGTGTCCGGTAACGATGTTCCTGACCGGATCTGTCTGTGCCGCTCGGTGGGGCTGATCCTTCGGAAGAAGGTGCATATTGTCCGGTATCATGGTCTGTCACATCCTCTGTTACAAAAGAACGCCTGAAAGCCTCCTGCCGGAAATTGCTTCGTCCGTTGTCCTGTATCGGGGACTCTGTTCCGGCAGCATCCGGTATCTCAAAGCGATCTGAAACATCCAAAGCGGTTGCATAAGCCTCGCCCTGTTCCAACAAGGACGCCGGTGTTTCCGGTGATAGCTGGGAAAACTCCGTCTGTACAGGAATGTCCTGCCTGTGGGTTTTGCCGGTGACAGAAGAAGGGGTGTCCCGTGCCCTGCGCAGATCAAAATCCTGTTCGGTCTGCCTGGCTGCCAGTTGATCTTCCCCGTGGGAATCACGCATCGGCATCCGGGTATCTTTGCGCTTCCTTTGAAATTCCCTGTCGTGTGCCATTGTTCTCACCTCCGATCCATTTTAATTTTTGTCTCACGCTTTGGTCCCCGCTACTTCATCCGGTCTTGTGGTAAGCACGCTGTACAACAGTGTGTCCTTCGGGAAGTGGTCCACAAAGGGGATGATCACATTTCCAAAGAACAAAAGCCCCTCGCCGGGACCGGAATGGGTCACATAGGAAAGCTGGTGCGGGGAAATCCCCAACTGCTTTGCCAAAATCTGACGGTCTCCCTGGGCCTGGTTGAGCATATAGATAAAGTCCGAGTTCTCAAAAATGTTCTCAATCTCACGGGAAGCCAGAAGGTCCTTGACATTCTGCGTTAAACCTGACGGGATTCCGCCCCATTTACGGAAGCGTTTCCAGATCTCCACGCTGAAACTTCCTGTCTGCCCTTTCAAAAGAAGGTGGAATTCGTCGATATAGAACCAGGTTGTTTTATGTTTGGAACGGTTGGCCGTGACACGGTTCCACACCGCATCCTGCATGATCAAAAGCCCGATTTCCTTTAAGGCTTTTCCCAGTGATTTAAGCTGGAAACACAGTACCCGGTGTTGATCCATTTGGATATTGGAACGGTGGTTGAACACGTTAAGGGAACCATTGACATAGATTTCCAGCGCCGTTGCGATATTCTGTGCCTCCGGTTCAGACTGTTTCAAAAGCAGCTCGTAAAGATCGCCTAAGATCGGCATATTTTCCGGGCATGGGTCCTGCAGGTATTCCCGGTACACCAGTCTGGTACAACGGTCGATGATCGTCCTTTCGATAGGGGAAAGCCCTTCTTTGCCGCCGATGATAAGGTCACACAGCGACAGGATAAAATCACTTTTCAAAGTGATCGGGTTTTCATCATCGGAATAGTCCAGATTGATGTCCATCGGGTTGATGTAGTTCGTGGAAGTAGGGGAAATATCAATGACCTGCCCCTGGGAACCGAACTGCTGTACCAGCGGCCCATACTCATTTTCCGGGTCGGCGATAATGATGTCGTCCTCCGTCAGAAGGAACACATTGACGATCTCACGCTTGGCAGAGAAAGATTTACCGCTTCCTGGGGTACCGAGAAACAGCCCATTGGGGTTTTTCAGCGTTTTTCTATTCGCCATGATCAGGTTATTGGAAAGGGCGTTCAGGCCGTAATACAACGCCTCACCCTCCTGGAACAATTCACAGGTGGTAAACGGTACAAAGATCGCTGTGCTGCTGGTCGTAAGCCCGCGCTCAATTTCAATCTGGTTCGTACCAAGAGCAAGCGAGGACATAAGCCCCTGTTCCTGCTGGTAATCCAACCGTTTTAAGGCACAGTTGTATTTCTGTGCCACACCCGAAGCGGCAAAAATATCATTGAACAGCTTTTGGCGTTTGGCAGCGATATTTTCCACCAGTACCGTCACAAGGAACATGCGCTCATTGCGGCTCTGTAAATCCTGCAAAAGATTTTTGGCTTCCTCTCCATAGGTGGCAAGGTCGGTGGGAATGATGTCCATGTCATACCCGGATCGGACCGCTTTCTTTTGTTCCTCAATGGTCATTTTCTGCAGGTCCGACATTTTACGCTTGATGTTTCGGATTGCCTGTGCCTGGTCGATAGACTGGATATGCAGGTTGACGGTCACGGCGTCGTTTAAGTCAAGAAGATCCGCTAAAAGCCGGTCCGTAAGCTCCGGCGCCAAAATCTGCAAAAAGGAGACAGCACCGGAATGGTCGCCTACCCGGAATGTCTTTCCATCCTTTGAAAAAGACAGCCCGGATGGGGAAATGAAGTCTTTGGTAGAAAGACCGGTCTTAGGCAGATCCGACCACTGGAAATGAAACTTTTCCTGACCGTCCGGGTGAAGCTGGCTGTGAAGAAGCTCCAGACGTTCCAGTCCGTTTAAGGATCTTGCCTGGACTCCAAGGGTCTTGAAATTTGCCAGCACATCCGTTTCAATGCGTTCCAGACGCATTTTCGCAGTACGCAGGTCATCTGCCTCGATCCCAAAGGTGATGTATTTTCGTTTGGTGAGACCATTATTTCCTTTCTGCAACTGGTTCTTTAACATATCCCCGTATTCCTTGCGGATTCCGTCATACTCGTCGCCGCGGGGAGGGATGTCAATGCTTCTGGTAAAATCCTGCATATTGGCCCGCTGGTTGATAAAGGTAAGCTGCACATGGATCGAGGCATCGAAGTAATTTAAGAAATCGCAGTAGCCCTCGAAGATCTGTGCTTTATCATCTGCCTGTGCAAGCTGATAGTTAATATCAAAAAACTGCACCGTTTTGGTGTAAAGGGTATCGGTCAGACGGCAGATCCCATCCCGGTACATTTCACGGTAGGGGATGCTCTGCTGGACCGTCTGCGGGGCATCTGCTTTCAGCCCGGCAAAAAAGCCGCCTTTTTTAGACGGCTTGGAACGGGCAGACTTAGTTTTGCCCTGCTTTGCATCGGCTCTGGTCTTTTTGGCCTGCCTGATGTTTTTTTGCAGACGCTTTTCCTGAGCTTCCTGCTGCTTGTTTTTTGGCAATCTGTGTAACCTCCTTCTTTGACATAGATTTATACAGGTTATCCGTCCTGTATGGACGGTCCTTCGGCCAGAGCTTATAACGGAGCCGGTTCTTCAAGATCTTTTCTGCCGGCTGCCCGTCACGCTCATACATGGCGAAGAAGAAAAAGGGCATCATCAGCCCGATCATCAAAAGTACAGCCGCCGAATTGCCGATTGCCCCGCGGGTAAAGAAATACACCGGAAGGCCGACAAGCCCGGCAAGGCTGAAACAAATAAGCTGGCGCTTCGTCAGATTGAAGGCCAGCTTAGTCTTAACTTTGGTTAAATCCTTTGGTACAGGTACATAAGGCATCTATACACCTCCCATCGTAATATAATTTCCGGCCCATTACCGTGCACCGAAATCGCGTACCGGTTTCTCCGCAGCCGGACATTCCCGCACTTCCTGAGCCGCATTTTGCAGCCGTGCCAGGACAGAAACAGCCGGCTCTCTCTGACACAGGTATTCCTGGCTGTCTCGGATTCCGGCAATATTTTCCCGAATATCCATATCCACGTCGAACACATCTGAAACCGGCATAAGCCAACGGTCTGCAAAGTATTTCAAAGGATTCTCAAGCGCCAGCACATCATCCAGCATTTCATCTCCGAACTCAAACTTTGTTGTCAGATAGGAATACGCCTCCTGCATGGCTGTAATTTCAGCAGCTTTTTCAATTAAGGATTCCTTATCCCTTGACATAAGGCTTTCCCGGTAGGCAAAGTAATTCTGTCCCAGTCGTTTCATCAGGAGCGTATATTTGTCCTGTGCGGAAGGCTCGCTTGTGAAATGTTCAAATTTTTGCTCTGCATCAATTTCTTTGAGAAGATCACAGATCGGGAAACTGTGTTCATGGTTATTTTCTTCCCAGCACCATCGGGCTACATCCAACGGGTCCTGGAAAGAAAGAAGCGCCTCTACTTCCGCCGGAGTAAATACATGCTCAACCTTCAGATAATAGTGGAGTTCCGAAAGTCCCTGTAACTCGTAAATACTGCCGATGTTCTGTGCATCCAGCATATCCGCATGAACCTTCAAACACTCGTCCAGCCGTTCCATAAGCAGCCGCTTTGCATCTTGTTCTATCAAAATCACCCCTTTCGCTCCGGCATAGTCAGCGTACAGTTCACTTCATTGCCCCATACATCCCAGCCGGGTGTCTTTTGTCTTGCAAACAGTTCCACTCTGGGCTGATCGCCCATGAGTTTTACGATCTTATCCCGCACCTCGTCCGGTTTCTTGCTGTGCTGCTCAATATGGGAGATTACAAACTGATGGATTCCCGCACACTGGCGTTTCGGACGGCCTCTGGTTGCCAGCAGGCAGACCTCCGCGTTTGAGCGGGTCCAAAAGCCCATGCCATAAAACCAGCTATCCGCTTTCCGGTTCTGTTTGAGCCATAGAAAAGCCAGCGTTTTATATTTGAACCCCCAGGCGTCGATCACCCGGAAGGCTTCATTGAGCTGTGGGAAGGTCGCCCACAGAAAGAGGGCGCTGTCTTTTGCGGCAAGTTCCGATACCGGCAGGGCACAGATTTCTTCAATGCTCATTGTGGGGTAATGGTTTTCCGCAACGCCGCTTCCATGTTTCCTGTCATAATGCCAGGGCGGATCGGCATAGATAATGCCGTACTGTTTCGTTTCCGGCATTAGCGAGCCTGCTCATTCTTAGATGGGGCAGGTTTGGCCGGCTGTTCTTTGACCTTACCGGCATTTTCCTTCAATGCACCGGTCAGAGAAGGCTTTTCCGCAGCTCCCTTTGTTGCTTCAAGAGTCGCCTGCAAATTTTCAATAGCCTGCCCGTACCCATCGATCAGGGCATCGTTGAGCTGCTTGCGGAACTCTGCCGTAACCGGCCAGCAGACATCTTTCCAGTTGCCTCCCTTATCCTGGGTTGCGGGCATATTGACATACAGCCCCTTTTCACTGGAACAGATACGGAAACCGTCAATCTTAAAGCATCCGCCAATCGTAACATTGGCAAACGCCAGCAGGTTTCCCATTGGAGCGATCGGACGCACGCGGACATCCAGCTTCATGCCGTTTGCCATTTCCGGCGTCTGTGTCTCCGGCGCCATTTTTTCTGTATTGGTTTTACTCATATATAAAATCCTCCTTTTTAGAATTGGTTTTGTTCATGCTATCTTGCATTAAATATGGATTTGGATAACGAACCTGTCTTAAACAGGGCAAAGGCCAGCAGTACCGTATAACCCGCCGTTCCCCAGATCGCGCCGTGCACGTCGCCGGACGATGGGATAGACTGGACCAGCACTGCATAAATGGCAACACAGATCAGGATCAAAAACCCCTGAAAACCCAGGGCAAAAAGGGAACGCAGATACCCGGTTCCCATTTGTCCCCATTCCCGGTTTGCCATTGTGGAAAACGGGATCGGCGCAAGGCTCACGGTTAAATAAATCTCAATCATACGGCCATATACAATGACAAAAATCACGATGGACAGTACCCACATACACAGATTGATGATGTTGGTTTCCAGCCACAGTCCAATCAGTTCCCACATTCCCATTGCTTCGAGCTGGGTTTCCAGATCAGACAACGCCGCCTGCACATCCAGGTTCCCGTTTATGACACCGGCACTTTGCGACACCACATTTTGGGCCACATCAAAGACCGCCATCACAATCGTAAAACAGTTGGTGAGCAGGTAAGTGGCAACAAAAGTCTTGAAAATCCACTTGAAGATGTTAAATGTATCGAATTCGTGCATGTTGTTCTTTTCGAGAATCATCTGGATCAGTTCATACACCAGAACAAAGGTCAAAATCATGCCCGCAATGGGAATGACGACGGTTTCCGAAAGATTCTGTATCATGGAAAACACGCCGCCATTCCAGCCCTGCGGGGTCTGTCCTACCTGATTTGCCACATCCGCAACCTGGTTGTTGACGGAGTTGAAAATGCTGGTGTACTGTCCGGTGATCGCATCGATCAGGCCCTCTTTAATCCAGTCTGTTATCCATTCAAACAGACTGCCCATAAGTCAGCCCTTAACCGAACAGGCCGGAAAGCAGCGGGATCAGCGTTGCACCAACCAGAGCGATACCTCCGCCTGCCATAAGCTGCTTGATCCCCTGGGATTTTGCACCTGGGTTATCATTTCCGTAACCTTCGAGAAGGTTTACAACACCCCATGCGCCCAGACCTGCGCCCAGGGCGATCACAAGGATCTTCAAAGTATCAATCGCGCTTGCAAAAAATGCCATATAGTTCCTCCTTTAATTTCAGAAATTTTAATTTGTGATATGGCCGTATCAGGCCGGAAACAAAAAAAGCCGCCGCACTGTTTTTTAGAAAAAAATCTGTTTCAAACAGCACGGCGGCATGGGGCAGGAAGAATCCTGCGGTTATTTACTTTTCAGGGAGAATCACGAATCCTCAAAAAATCCTCCTTTCATCGTGACAAAAACAAAGCCTGCCGGGGCATCATGCTTTGACAGGCAGGAACAACTCTATAAAGTCTGGGAAGCCAGATCTTCGGCTGTGACTTCATAATTGCGGTATCGTTCACCAGGACGCATCGGCATCCGGGTAGAAAGAAACTTTTCGATATTAAAAGCGTTCTTCTCATTAAAATCGGAAAGCAGTTTGTAATTTGGGTGTTTGGTTATATCATATTTCCGGGAGAGGAACGGCCGCACACCCCTGATCTGCAGCAGACATTTACCCCCGTCCATAACTGCCAGTTCATCCACCGACATCAGATCCTTTCCCAGCTTTTGAAAATTTTGTCCGTGGGATTCCTGATTGCCCTTTGTGACACTGGTGTTATACAGGTCGATGGTCTCTTTCCCCAATAGGGAGTTCCAACTTTTTAAGGTAGTTTCTTCTTTGCCTCCTAAGAAAAGAGAGGCGTCACAGTTACCGATGATGGTGTCCATGTTGTCTTTATACAGGGCTTTGAGCTGACTTTGCGCCTGCAGCACCAGGCAGGCAGAGATCTCACGGCTTCGGATGGTCGCCATAAGACGCTCCAGGTTCGGGATCTGCCCGATATTTGCCGCCTCGTCGATCAGGCAGCGCACATGGATGGGAAGCCTGCCCCCATACACATCATCCGCCCGCTCGCACAAGCGGTTAAACAAAATGGAATAGATCAGGCTGATCAAAAATGCAAAGGTTCCGTCCGTATCACTCATAATAAGGAAAAGAGCAGTCCGTTCATCTCCCAGCATATCCAGATCCAGTTCGTCATACATGGTAATTTCCCTGACTTCTTTAATGTCAAAAGGAGCCAGTCTGGAAGCACAGGAAATAAGGATCGACTTCGCTGTTTTTCCGGCAGCGAGCTTATATTTCTTATATTGACGCAGGGCAAAATGATCCGGGTCTTTCTGTTCCAGCGCGTCAAAGAGAAGGTCAACGGCATTTTTGAACGACTCATCATCCTCACGGACTTCCATTGCGTTCAGCATTTCTACCAGTGTGGCAAAATTCTGTTCGTTTGCCGGAGCCTCATAATAGATATATCCGATCAGTGCCGTATAGAGCAGGGTTTCTGCCTTGACCCAGAAATCGTCTCCGGCTTTTCCTTCGCCTTTGGTATTGGCGATCAGGGTAGTGACGATCTTCAGAATATCTTTCTCGGAATGAATGTAGGCGAACGGGTTAAAGTGCATACTTTTCTGGAAATTGATCGTATTGAATACCCGTATTTTATAGGGCTCATAGATGATCTTTCCTTTTTCATTACGCACAGGATTTCCGTCCTTGTCCAGCTTTGGTGTGCCTCGCTGCAACATCTTTCCGCATTCCACAAGGACTGTACCTTTTGGATCGGTGACGACGTAGGAACTGTGCATTTGCATCAGATTGGGCTTGATGAAAAAGCGCGTTTTTCCCGAACCTGATCCTCCGACTACCAGTACATTTTTATTTCTTGCATTGGCCGGATTTTTAGGCCTTCCGTTTAACATCAGTCCTTCACTTTGGGTAAGAATGATATTGTTTTCCGGCTTTGGGTCCATAAACGGGCCAATATCGGCTTTATTTCCCCAACGGGCTGAACCGTATTCCACATTTTTGCGGTATTTCTTAGCGTCTTTCCCTCTAAGATAGATTGCCAGCCGCATAATGGCTGCACCGCATAAACCGATCAGCCAGTCCATTGCCGCCCCCGGCCACATACTCTGAAACGCAAGGGCAAAGCCTTCGGACAGTCCTAACAGCTTTTGGGAAGCGTCTGCTCCGGGAGCCAGACGCACCGCCTCGCCCAGCTTGGCAAATACCAGAAGGAACAGAATATACGGAAGATGGAGAATGACCTGTTTTTTCAGTGTTTCTGCATCGATCTTCATCGTTCCGGTCCTCCGTGTTCTTTGTTCTTTACACGGTCACGGCCAAGCGACTGCGCCAGTTCTTTGAACTTATGAAGCTGTGTAAGCAGCGACGGTCTGGTGCTGCGTGTAAGGTCTTTCTTTGTATATTCCTTAAATGCTGCCGTCAGTGCATCCGCCTGGTTTGCCTTGAAATATACCGTCCATTTTGGGGGATCGGTCCCAAGTTCCTTTTCTATATGGTAGCGTACCTGATGTTTCCTGGCATACCGTTCAAAAGAGCGGATTCGTCCTGAAACTTCAATGGTATTGGCTCCGGGGTCTTTATAAGTCAGCCGCTTCATACTGTTGCGTCCGACTTTTGGCATTGTGCGTTCCTGTTCCATCTTTTGGAGTACCGCAGCAATAGCCGCACGCAGTACCCGCCCTGACAGTTTTGCTGCCTGTATAGAAACAGAAACCGTTCGTTGTTCGAGATCTTCCTGCAAGAGCATCCTCCTTTCTGATAAAATCGATATTTATAATATGGAAATAACTTTTTACCGGCTTTCCCCAAGAACCTGCTGTCGGGAAGCGTGTTCAAAGGCTTTTGCTGCCTGATCGACCTGAATTTTAGCGTGTTTCAAAAGCGTCTTGATGATCGTAGCCGGGCGTTCCTGTTCCTCCAGATAATCGACCATCCCTTTGCACTCATCCGGGAGGTATTCCGCCATATCTTTCAACACATCGGAAAAGTTACCCATAAAGCCCCAGCAGCTATCCGACAGCTCCCCGTTTTTATAAAGCTCAAACCCATAACACTCGCCACGCAGATAGGAATCATAAGCGGCGACTTCACTGCGCATCAGTGCGTCCGCTTTCTGCCGGATGGCGCCGGTCATCTTGTCAGCGTCAAATTCCTTTAGGGCATCTTCTTTGGAAACATAGATCCAGCCGACCTGTCCGCTGTCCCATTCTGCATGAGGAGCCCTGCCTGAGAAACTTTCTGTACTCATGGCAAGACCTGAGTGGTCGTAGAGATAGAGGGGGAACATCAGATACTTTTCCGAAATTACTTTCTGCATTGCTTCATCGATCGCTCGTTCCTCTGTCTTTGGTCCATGCCGGAAACGGCTGCTTACAATGTTTACCATCCGCTCATAGCGTTTCATACCGGCTTCATCATGTCCTACGGTATCTAAATACATTTCCCGCAGGAAGTCATCTTTGTCCATATAGTTGTGATGGTCGCCCAGCGCATAGCGGGGATGGAAGCATACCATCGTCCCAAAATGTTCATCTACCTCACGGGGAGAGATCAGAATATCGTCCGGCTGCACCATAAGGGCATAAGGTTCATTTACTGCCATTAACATAATTGGCTCCTTTCTTTCTACAAATCCGGGCCGGAATGGTGCATCATCGTTTTTTCCCGGTGTTCATTGGTTGCAGCATAAGGGGACTTGCCCGGCTCTACCATTAACACTTTCATAATTGTATATCCTCCTTCTTTTTCATTGCCGTACCGGGAGCGGCTGGCGTTTTTTCCTGAGTTTTTGTCACAGAGAGCTTCCCCAGGACGGAAGGCTTCTCCCGGTTTTCGGGTGTAAAAATACCGCCCTCCGAAACCTCGGCGGCGGCATGTTCCGTTTTGGCCTGTTCCAGTCCTTCAACCGTATAGCCAGGTAAAAGAGTGCCGTGAACCATAAAATGGTGCTCATATTCTTTCGGGATCGGCGGGGAAATTTCCGTGAATAAATGGGAATAGGCTTTCTTTCGCCCGTCCAGGTATTTTATGGCTGCGTTCTTATCTGTATATCGTTTCTGGTTTTGTCCGGCAATCTTTGCTCCATATCCCTGCTTCGGGGAATGAATACGGACTTCCCATGTCACATACCAAGCAATCGGAACACTTTGTTTGGTTTCCTGGTCATATTTCGTATCTTCCCAAATACTGCAGGTCATCTGATAGACCCGGTTGCTGATCTTCTGATCCGCCCTCCAGTTATTAGTGTCTTTCCATTGATTGCCGGTATGTTCGATCTCCGGTGTACGAAGATATTCCAAAGCCCGGTTGATCGTCTGTGTTGCCGCTGCCTGCTGTTCCCACTGTTTTGCGGCAGCCACCACGATTTCATAGGCTTTCTGCTCCCCGTCGATACTTCCCTGGCGCATGGCTTCCAGGCTATCTGTTCCCATTGTGATCAGTGTAGAAATATCCACATTTTCACAAACTACGCTGTGCTCAATTTTAAGCTCCGATCCCGGCGTCAAGTGGTCGCCATACCGGTAGGCATGGTAATCCCTGTTTTCTTCCAAAATGCTGTTCACCTCCTGCTATATTTCCGGCTCATGGTTTTTTCTGGAAATCGTCTGTGCCGGTGATTTTTTATCTGCCGGTCTGTTTGCCGCAAGCTGATCCATCACGGAAGGACGGCCGACGCCGAACATGGATAGCTGACCGTCCGCTGCCTCACGAAGTTCAGAAACAGAGAGGGGAAGCGTTATATCAGCATGGGTCAATAGCTGTTCCCGTTTCAAATCCTGAATGATCTCGTCAAAAACAGCGTTGATCGCACGGCGTTCTTCCCCCACAGGGAAGGCTTTCAATACCTCCATTTCTCCGTCTTTACCAGAAACCAGGGTAAGGGCACAGTCGGCATGGCCTGCCAGATAATCCGATGTGTAGGGTAGTTTGTCCTTGATATAACAGGCAAAGGCTCTGGCTGTCATTTCCACATTGCTGTCCCAATAACCGCCGTCTTTTTCACATTCTTTTCCCATGCGTACCGAATTACGGTAAAAATCAGTTTCCGTCCGTCCAATCTGCGGAGCTTCTTGCGCCTGCATCCCGGAAAGCATACGCTCAAAAATTTCCAGCCGTTCCCGTTCACTTTTGGGAATTACCCGGCCGGTAACATTCTTCTTAAATGCGCTGATCTGTTCCACAGAGCCGGGTTCGCCGGACAAAAATGCTTCCCGCAAGACTGCGTAGGTTTCCATCTGTTCCTCATTGCCATACCGTTTCAGGGAGGCAAGAACCGAGGAATCCAGCCAGCTTGCCGCATTTTTCCGGGTGCGTTCTGTTTGTGCTTCCGTGCGCTTTGCTGCCTGTTCCGGTGTTTCCGGTTTATACTTCATGGTGTCAATGAGTTTTTGGAACGGCGCATAGAGGCGGGGCTGTTCTGACAGCATTCCTTTTGCGCCCATCTTTGTACCAAGATAATCGTCAAGTCCATGCCACCATTCATGTGCCAGCGAACCGGCCCCGTGCATTTTCGTAAGATTGATGACTGTACGCAAAGGTTCATAATGAGCTGCAGCATTGCCGCTGCCTCTTGCACCAAAAGCGATAGCAAGCGTTCCCTGATAAGCAATATCTTTATCGCTGATCTTAAGGGCTGACGCCAGATCCTTTAGTGCTTCAAATCCCATGTTAAGGGAGGTCTGACGGTCGTTCTGGTTCATCCAGTTTCCAAACTCGCCGCCGCGGAACCCAAATGTATCAAGATAATGCTGTCCGGTGATCTCCACACCATTCCGGTAATCCGGCCCGGTACGTTTGACATGGGCGAGCTGGGGAGGAACAAACCGGATCTTTCCGTTTTTGTTCCTGCCTTTGGCAAGTTCCTGCACCCATTTCAGGGCAGCTTCTTTGGTCTCAAAATTGGTCCGCAGGATCGAATAGCCTTTTGTCACATAGTAGGTACCGGGTTTCCAGTCCTCATTTTTAGAATAGGTATGTTTCCCGTCGTTGAAGTGGATCGCATAACCTTTCGGTATTTTCTGCTCTTTGGAAACACAAAACTGTTCCTTTTTTGCTTTCTGAGTAAAGTTGCGCTCAAAATATTCAGCCGAGCGGATCAGCATGGTATTGGACAATTTGTTTGTGATCACGGGATTGTCCTGTCCCTTTTTCGTTGCCCGGTAATGGATTCTGCTTCCCCAGCCCTGTACTTTTTCTAAATATCCATTGTCAACGAAAAAGCGGTCATAGGCTTTCGCGGCATCCTCCACAGAACGGACATCTGAAAGCACTGTCTGCAATTCCCGGACTGTTTTTATATATTCCTTTTGTCTTGCGGTCCGTTTTTCCGGGGTGTCATCTGTGCGGTAATACTGAGGGGAAGCGTTTAAGCCGTCCCTTGCTTTTTTGATAAAATAGACCACGCCAAGAGGAATCCCTTCCTCCAGCATGGCTGCATAGTCCGGCTTTTTCCAGACATTATCCTTTTTCACAAATTTTTCAGCTTCGCGCTCATTCATGGCTTCCAGATCATCCGCATACAGCCCGCGGTCTTTCCACAGGTCTTTTTTCGCACCGCCGATTTTTTCACCGAAATCTTCATGCACTCCTGCCAATCTTCATCACCTCCAGTCAGTGTAAAATTCTTATCGCTCCGGGGCAGGGCGGCGTTCTTCGTTTTTGTGAAGTTGTGGGAGGTTTCCTGTGAGCCGGTCGGTTTCCCTGTGGATCAGTTTGTCCAGAGCGCCTAAATCCTCCGGTGCAATGGCAAACTCCCGGTAATTTTCATACCACAGGCCCGTAGAGATTGCCGCGATGGGCGCGATTTTCTCCGAACCGGCTGGAAGAAGCCGATACACAGGGGCTTCGTCATAAAGAAGCATCTGTTTTGCCGTTCCCTGTGGTATGCGGTACTTATCCATATCCGGGTTCTGGGCTGCCTCCATATATTGCATATTCAGGAGTTCTTCTAAATCCTGGGGCATATAACGAAATGCCTGATCCATCCACTGTCTGAACATCGTGGAATAGTGGTACTGCCATTCCGTAACTTGATTCGGGGCATAAGAAAATCCCCAACTTTTCAGAGCATCTTTTTCGTAAAGATCCATTTCAGTCCATTCTTTCAGGCTGACCGTGGCCGCTGAACCATCTTTGCGTTCGATATTGACGCCGCAAGGATAGAGGATATTTCTTTTTATATCCTGCCGTAGCGTGTCTAAATCCATCATCAGGACATCCCCGTACAAGTGACCGCCCTCGCTGCGATCCGTATGAAACAGGAACGCCCTCGATCCGATGAACTCCGTTGTTGAGATCATTTGATGAAGGTCCGCCGTAGAACAATAAGCAAACAAGGCGTCGGAAAGCCACATGTGATTTTTCCCCATGATAGCAATGGAATCAGCCCCGGTATTTGTCGCCAGAGAACGCATATTAAATTCGCATTCCCTAAGAAAATCTCCGGCAAAAATATGGAGCTCATACGTAAAGACGGATAAGTCTGTATCACGGATCAAATGAATCTGCGGTAGTGGTTCCTGATTCAATCAAATTCCTCCTTTCATGTGAACCTGACAATTACCGGCTTTCCTTATCATGGGAAGATGCCGGCTGCTTTTTTGCCGGTTCCGTTTTTGCTGCCTGTTCCCGCATTGCTTCCAAAACAGAAGGGCGCCTTTCCGCAGTCTGTTCCAACCGGGCAAGGGTATTAAGTGCCCACTCCGCATTACGGTTAATGGAGGATATAAGGGCGCCCTCCACTTTGAAAGCACCTTTGAACACTCTGGCAATCTTCCCATTTTCTTTTGCGTCTGTCTCCGCAGGTTTTCCTTGAAGGGTACGGCCCATATTTTTGAGATGCCGCCCCATTTCGTGGTATTCCGTACTGAAAGCGTCAATTCTGGCAACAGCCCTGTTGCTGGCCTGCATACTTTTTTCTGCTGCACTTTGAATGGACTCCAACACCGGTCTGACATGTAAAAACTGTGTGATCCCATTCAAAGCGACAGTACCGCGTTCCCTGAAATCGGTAAGGATATTCCTGCATCCGTTTATGATCTGGCCTTTGAGTTCGGAAAGACGGTGACGCATAACGGAAATATTCGTCTCCATAGCCTTACAGCTCTTTTGGAGAACATCTTTCAGGGAATGGTTCTGTAACCCCTGCATTTCCTGACGCACCGCCTTTAGTTCCTCGGTTGCCTCCGAAAGACGCTGCTCCATTCCGGTCACATGCTCGATCAGCTTGGCAAATTCTTCATATCCCGGTGTATTGTTGTCTTTTAGGAGAGCAAGCAGCTCTTTGACCTGCTCATTTTCCGCAATCGGCTGGCTATCTGTCTCCGCCATTCATCAATCCCTCCCATCTGCCGGTAGCTGCCCGCCGGCAATCTTGCCGACAATCTCCGGACCAGTTTCATAAATCTGCATGAGGCGTTTTGCTGTGCCGCAGGGCTGTGCAGCTCCGCTGGTCCAAAGACGCACTGTGGATGGGGCAACATTCATCAAAAGCGCAAAGCCCTTTTCGTTCATGTCCAGCTTTTTCATCAGCGATTTAACCATATCGGGGCCGTAGTCTGGACACCGGGAAGCCTCGGCAATCATCTGCAAAGCGGTATTTTCAATTTTTTTCATTTTCAAATCCTCCTGTTATTTGTTTGCCAGCCTTATGCCGGGGCAAAGCTGATCTGGTTGTGTTTCATCCTTTTGGCAAAGTCCGGCAGCGAATAATTTACCCCGTCAATTTCTGCATGGGTGTCATCCAAACGATGGCAAACAGCAAAGTGCCTGTCCCCGTTTCCATAGAACAGGCAGAGTAAACCATTGTCAGGAATGGAAAACAGCGCTTTTCCGGCGCTGTCTGTAAAGCAGATCTGTTGAGATCCATTCATGTTGAAATCCTCCCTAAATTGAAACAGCCGCCTCTTTTAGGCGGCGTTGGTGCTGGCTGGTTTGCAGTTGTTCCCGAACCTGCAGTAATTTTTCATTGTAATCTTTTCCCATCCGGGGAGGGTTGACACTTACCCGGATATGACGGAAACGTTTATCCTCGTGGAGCATGGTCTTGATTTTCCGGGCATTGACAAATCCGGCAAGGTCGTGGTCCATATAAAGGGTAACACGCCGGATCTCCGGGTGGCGTTCCAGGAAAGAAGTCAGCGCCACATGGGAAGTACCTCCCAAAGACAAGCGATAACCATTCCATTTCCATCCCTCCAGCTCTTGAAGTGTTGCATGGGAAAGCGCATCAATAGGAGCTTCAAAAACTGCCACATGCCGGCTGCCCGGACTTTGCGGGGGATAACAAAAGTTATATCCTTTGTCGCTGCCATAGACATCCTTTTTGAGATTGCCACTGATACTGCGCATACAGGCGAACTTCGCTTTCCCGGAATCATCTTTCCCTACAAACACACAAACCGGTTCTCCATGATACCGGGCTTCGTAAAAAATTCCGGCTTGTAAACACTGGCGAATGACTTCTGAGCTGATCCCCCGTTTCTGCAAATAGGAGACCGCAGCGGTCGCGCAACGTCTGGCCCAGGGGAGAGAGAATGCTTTCTTTTCCGGTTCTTTTGGTACCTGTATTTCTGCCGTACTTCGGTAAGCCGGTTTCTGCCGGATTTCTCCACCTACCAGAGCATGAACCGCATCCACAAGACCATATCCCCGAATCTGGATCAAATAGTCCAGCGCATTGATACTCCGTCCACGGCTGTTCCAGTACCAGTACCTTTTCCCGGTCACATATACCAGACTGTCATGCTCCTTATGCCGGAAATTAGGTCCATCCCGTTTCAGCACGCCGGGTTCATGGAATTGCAGGTAAGTAAACAAGTCAGCTTCCCGCGCTGCCTGAATCTGTTCTTTGGTTACGCCGGGCATAGTACCGGCACAGTGTTTCTTTTCATTGTGCTTTCCCTCCTTCCTGTGATGAAATGAAAAAAGACACCCAAAGGTGCCTAACAGCCGTACAGGTCGTGATTGACCTCGGCACGGTAATAGCTGTCCATTGTAGCCGGGGCATTATACAGCGCCGCCAACAGGTAGGCTTTGATGTTTCCGACCTTCGTCGTGTTCTTGTCGATACAGTCAAAGACATACTCTAAGTGGCCGGAATTGATCTTCAGGAACCGGCTCTTGACGATCTCCCTCGGAAAATCATCTCCGGCAATGCGAATGTAAGGGCGTTTCGACAAAATCACTTCAAGCATAAGTTCAAGGGCTTCGTCCAGACGTTCCCTGCCATACCGTAAGACCAGTAAGTCATATTCGATATTTTCTTTGATGATTTCACGATAGGCTTCTATCAGCTCTATCCGATCCATCCCATCCGTGCGGCTCGCCGTTTCCGGCTCTGCCGGATAGATTGATGGATAAGTTATTGATTTATCTTTTTTTGATTTTTTTGTTTTTAATGGATTAGTATTTAATTGTGCCGGATTTTCCTGTTCAGGTTCCGCCTGTTTAGGTTTTGCCTGTTCAGGTTTTACCTGTCTTGGATTTTCCCGTTTAGGTGAAAGCCCTGTGTTTTCGGTACTTACAGGCTGCTCATGGATCGTATATTCAATGTCTCCCAACTGCCCGTTATCATAGCGGAGGCGCTGTCTGGTGAGATAACCATGCCGCTCCAGTTCCTTCAGGGCAGTAGTGATAGAATCCACACCGTCCTTGCAGATATGGGCGAGTCCCTTTGTGGTATAATCCCAATCTTCCGGCAGCGACAACATAAGTGATAAAAGCCCCTTTGCCTTTAAGGACAACTCCGTATTGCGCAGATGGTGATTGCTCATTATCGTAAAGTCCTTTGTTTTCTCTACACGGAATACTGCCATTGTATCGCCTCCTTTCTTCGACTATTCCGTTACAAGGCATGATCCCTGTGGTCATAATGGAGATGACCGCCAGAGACCTTCGCATGGTTTTTCAGTTTCACTTCGCCCCGTTCCTGGCTCTCTAAAAATTTCTGATAGCCGGCATCTGTAAGGAACAAGCGCATATTATCGCCTTTGTCGCCAACAGGGGAATCGTAAGACAATACATCAAAAACGATCATGTGCCTTACCTCCGGGTCAAAGCGTTCAAGTGCCATGATGTCATGCCCCTTCAATTTTTCTGCACCTGATTGCTGTCTGGCCTCGGCGATCTTTTCTCCAATCGTCCGGGCTGGATAGGGCAGACGGTAATTCTTCTGAATATCTTTTACCAAGTCCATGCACTCTGCATTTGACAGAACACGAAGTTTTGCCATAAGACCTTCTGCCGCCTCCCGCTGTTCGGAATTATTTGAATACCGCACGGTCATATAAAGTTCATTCAGGATCTTTGTCTGATAATCGCCCTCCACCTGAAAGAGCAGCTTTTTTTCCATTTCGTTTAATTCCATGGGGATCTCCTTTCTCTTGAAAATGTTTATAATAAAACGCCATAGGATTCAAATGAACCTATGGCGTTAAATGAGCGAATTAAATTTATGGTTATAGCTTGTTTAGCCAAGCATCAAAAGATTTTTCTGATACACTAATTTCTACTTTGCTTTCTGTAATTGACATAAAACCTCCTGCCTATTATAATATTTCCATCGAGAGGTATCAAATCTTCACTCTACATGGAGTTGTATATGTGTTGGTATTTGCTAATGGCTTGCTAATTGGACCATACGAAATTAGCAGAAAGACGTTGTATGAGCAAGTACCAATAAGTAAAGGTAACGGTTGAAAAAGCCTGTAAAATCAAGACTTTTCCGAATTGGAAGTCATGTAGTCGTATATTGAAACAGGTGGTATGCCATACTCCTAAGCGATAGATCGGGTGTTCGAATCACCTCGAGGACGCCAATATGATTAAAAAGTCTTGATTTTCAAGGCTTTTTTTATAATTAATTCAAATTCGACACCTTTTCGACACCCTGAAGTATATTATTTTGTTGAAAAGATGGATTAGAAAATATTGAATTTAATGATTTTCTTTTTTGTTCATCATGGTAATGTGTATAAATTGAGATGGTTGTATTGATATTACTATGTCTCATTAATTCTTGAATTGTTTTTAAATCTATGTTGTTTCTTAATAAATTTGTCGCTAATGTATGACGTAACATATGAAAATGAAATTTTGTTCCATACTGTTTGGTTATTTTTTTAACTTTTTTATTTAAAGTTTCTGGATGTAAATAATTTCCTTCATCATCACAAACAAGCAGATTATAAGGATTATATGAAAGCCATTTTTGTAAAATAGGAATTAATATTTCTGGGATAGGTAATATAGCTTTAGACTTTTTTGATTTAAGCTTATGACTAGCATAGAAATCTTCTTTTCGTAAACCTTTATATATTAATTTCTTATTTATATTGATTGATTTATTATGTAAATCAATATCATCTTTTGTAAGAGCTAATGCTTCTGAAATTCTTAATCCTAGATAGTAACCAATCATGATTGAAATTATGTATGATTTATTAATAAAACAATCTTCTTCGTTTAATTTATTAATTATAAAATTAAATTCTTCTTGTTCAATTACATGTTCTTCATAATCGTTTGTATAAGTTGTTCTATGATTTTCAATCCCACAAACAGAAATATATTCACATGGATTTGTCGTCATGTAGCCACTTCTAATGCAAAACTTAAATACTCTATTTAATGATTTTCTAATATTTTTATTTGTTTCAATTCCAAATTCACTTCTAGAATTAAAAAATTTTTGTAACATTAGATAATCAATTTCATTCACTTTAACATTTCCAAATTCTTTTTTAAGAATAGGAAAATATTTTTTTGTATTATAAATTGTGCCTTCTTGGTATTCGTTGATGGCAATTTCAAGAAACATATCACATGCATCATTGAATGTTATTTTATTAATCTTATAGTTAGAAACATTTTTTTGCATTTCACTCTTTACTTTGATTTCATATTCTTCTGCTTCTTTTTTTGTGGAAAACCCAGATTTTGAAAATCTCATTACTTTAGCGTTTTCTTTATATTTAAAATACACCTCCCAGACATATCCATTTTTTGCCTTTTTAGATTCTCTTTTTCTTACACTCATATATATTTCTCCTGATTTTTGTATAAGAAAATCAATCTACATTTATTATAAATCAATAAAATGTAGATTGACCACTTAATTATTTTAATTTCGAGTAGTATAACAATTGATCATGATATACTCGACCATTAATAAAAATGTAACTATGATATTTCTTTAGTGCGTTTAAATCATTGATTGTAAGCAAAGCATGAAAATGTTCTGATGAGCTTCTAGAAGAACTTTTAAATGAATTGCTTTCACTATTTAATATTTCTTTACATTCTCCAGAAAGTTTTGAAATGAATTCTTTTGTCTTTAAATCATCAGTTCCTAAGTAATTTAGAATAGCACAATTTGATATAATTGTTTCACTTGCGTTTTCTCCGTAATTTTCATAAAGCTGTGATAATGCTTGTAAACAGATCATTACATAGATATTATGTTTTCTCATTGTACTAATTTTTCTATCAAAAGTAGGAATATATATTTGACCAAATTCATCCAAGAGAAATATTGCTGGATTTTTTAAAGCTTGGTCATTATTTTTTAGCGAAAGACTTAAAGTCATTTGATACGCACACTCATAGAACATTGATGAAATATAGTCAAAATTTCTAGTACTTTCATTTGTGATAATGAAATAAACTGTTTTTTGGTTTTCTATTCTATCTAAATGCATTGTATCTTTAGAAAGCGTTGTAGTTGCATTTGAAGATAAAAACTTATCAAAGTGTGTTGAAAAACTTCCTTTAACGCTTGAAATATAATCACTATCGGATTTAGAAATTTCATTTCGAACTTGATTCCAACGTTTAATAACAATAGATGCGGGTTTACTTTCGTCTAAAACAGTATGAAGAATACCATCTTCATCTTCTTCAGTAGTTTCTAATTGTCTTTCTAATTCTTGAAAGATACGCTCTAATTCATTTTCTTTATTTTCTTCATCTTCAAAAACAGATATTTTTGAAAACAATTCAACAACAGTTATAAGATTTCTTTTATCTTTAAATCCTGAATGATAACAAATTAATAATATAATTGTTTTCGCTATTCCTCTCGTATTTTCATTAAAGAAATTATCTTTTCCTTGTGTGTCTGGAATAATGATTTTTAAGATATCATCTATTAAATCAATATCTATTGCTTCATCAAATGATACAATTCTATTTTTTAGAAGTTTTCCTTTGCTATTTTTAAGATAATATAATGGATTAAACTGATCTTTTGAAGAAAAATTATTTAAATCTAAAACTTTAATCTTATATCCTTCTGCTTTTAATTTATTTGAAAAGTCATGATAAAGCTTACCACCAACATCTGACACAAATTTCGTTGCTCCTTCATTACATAGTAAATTTGTCGCAAGAATGTTTGCACTTTTTCCTTTACCAGCACTACCAATTACAAGCTGATTCAAATTTGCAGTTAAATGCGAATGTGGATCAATTTTAATATTTTTAGAAATAATTATGTTTTTCTTCTCTATTTTATTTGCATATTTTCTTAATTCTTTTACATCACATATCTTTGCTTCTGTATATTTTTTTTTATTTGAATTCATTTTTGTCCATTCGATTAATAAAAACAGTACAAAAAGCATTCCAAACAAAATATTATTTTTTTCTAAATTCATAGACTTCTACCTCTGTTTTTATTTTGTGTTTCATTTAATACTTCTTCTGTTTCTTCAGCTACTTTTTTTGTTACAGTTCTAACAATCCGTGTTAATCCCTTATAATCTATTAAAGTTGTATTTTGTTTTTTACTATTTATATTTTTAATTACATCATTAATATATTTTTTATTTGGTTTATTGATTGCTTCAAAACTATTAACATCTAAATAATGTTGTTGAGCTTTTGTTAAATTGTAATGATTGCTTATATACTCATTTCTTTCTATGACATCCTCAATATCTTTATATTTTTCAAGATACATCAAAAGTTGATCATATTCTTTTTTCTTCATGTGCTTGTGTGAATATTTATCAATATTTCTATCTTTGAAACTTTTATATTGTACATCTGGATTTAAATTCATTTCTTTTAATTTTTTGTTTTGTAGTGTTGCTATTTCTTTTCGCATTTCATAAATTGCTTTTTTTGATTGTCTTTTATCATCTAATAAATTTCTCCAAACGATTTTTCCATTTTCATCTTTATATGTTTTTGAAATATAATCATGCTTATCTTGATCATAAATATTATTGAGTGAAAGAAAGTGTACATGAAGATTTTCATTTTCTTTATTAGAGAAATGAATAGCGACAATACAGCTATAACCTTGATTTTTAAAATTTTTATTTAAAAACTCATTAATCAAGGTTTTTACAATTTTAGCAGTTTCTTCTTTATTAATTGTTTGATCTTTATTTTTTACTACAAATTGATTCGATAAATTGAAATCCCAATTTCTAACAACAGATGCATCTTCTCTTTTACAAAATTGACTGCATTCATAATCATTCAACAAATCTTCAGCTCTTTTATATTTTCGATCAGTAGCATCTAAAATATATGTATCAATAATATCATCTTTCCCTCGATATTCGTGTTTATATTCTTTTTGCATATATCTGCTGAAAACATTTTCTCTATTAATATATGCACACATCCCAACACACTTATGACCAACGCTCGATGTTGCAAATCGTTGTTCCATATAATTTACTTCCTTTATTAATTATAAGTTTTATTTAAATTCTAGCCTCCAGCTCACTATAGTATTACGCCAAAAATGGGTAATACTAAAATTGATCATATTTTTAACTGCTCAATTTTTCGTTCATTTTTTGGAGGCTAGATTTTAAACATATTTTTAATAGATTAATTTTTTTATAATTTTTCGTTTAATGCTTCGATAATTTTTTTAAATATGATTCGATATTCATTTGTTATTTCGTTCGTATCTGGAATTAATATTTCCTCGTATGAACTAATAATTTCTCTTTCGATTAGATAATCAAGAAGTAAAGCTCCTGCGTTGCACTTTGCTTGTTTTTCTTTGTTCCTCTTATTTTTCTTATACTGCTTTTCTTGATCTTTTAATTTGCATGAGAGATTTTCTCTTTTTTCATTCACTTTGATTGCATCATTTAATATTTCTCGTGCTTTTTTTTCATCATAGAATGCTTCGATATTTTTAATATCTCTTTCTTTGAAACCCATTTTTTTTAGCAGTTGTTTTTGTTCTTGCGAATAGTTCATTTTACTTCATTCCTTTTTTTATTAATTTTGAAAATTGTTTGTTCTTTGGAGAACTATCTACAACAGTTTCTCTCATATAGTCCAACAGAATTACTGACAGCATTGATTTTAATCTTTCTTTATCATCATCAGATAATTCTGAAATCGTAATAAATACTAATCCACTTGCGATAAGTGCGAATATTCTATTTTTAGTTACCATAATTGTTTACCTCTTTAATCAAATTTTTTCAAAAAACACATCATCAATCCAATATGATTGATTTTCAAGTGAGTTTTTGACTTTTTCTATTAGTTCTAATTTTTCTAGAAATCTAACAATGAAGCTATCACTATTATTTCCTAAATGACGATTATAGAAATCAATAATTGTATCATTCATTACAGAATTGAAATCTTCGTTTCTGTTCAACCCTTCAATAATTTCGATTGAAAATTGAGCAGATTCACGTGTTATTTTCTCAATAGTGTTTAGATTTTTTTCTTCTCGCTTAACATCTTTTTCTACACACATGATTGCGTCAAAAACATTACCTAGTGTTAATTTTTTATCCATTTTACATCTTCCTTTTCCAATAATTTATTTTCTAGATTTTTAGAAATATTTTCATCTTGAAATCTTCTAATTTCAGATGAACTAAACATATATTTCCTTCCAATTTTTGTTGCCTTTAACAGCCCTTTTTCTCTGAAAAGGGAAATTGTTTGGCGAGTTGTACCAAATAATTGGGCTACTTCTCTTTGGTCATACATTTTTAAAGTATTATCCATTTATTTTCCTTCTTTCCTCAAATATTTTCAAAGTACTTTGATTGTTTTTTGGAGTTATTCAATGTTATCTCCACTGCGCACCATTATAATCTCATAGAAAAAAGCGCAGGTAAAAACAATAAAAAAATAATTTTAGAGACAATTTTTTGTCTCTGTTTTTTCTTTTTTTTGGTCTCCATCATAAAAAAAAGAAAGCTATTTAAGCTTTCTAACAATTTCATCTTTTTTGTAAATCTTTAATACATCTCTTATTTGATTACTTTTATACAACTGATCTAACATATAAATATTTTCAATATCTAAATCATCTTTGTATTGATTGATGTTCTTAATCATATATTTTACGATTTCTTCTTTAGATATGGTTTGTGGTATATTTTGATGGTTACTTAATAAATAACGTACATATTGATTACGATATTGTTCAATACTATATTTTTCAATCAAACGACAAATAGCTATTGCATCATGATAATAATTAATAATAAATAATAGAAATTCAATATATTTTTCAGCAGTATCACTATCTTTCAATTTATTCATTAAATTAGTAACTTCTTCAAATTTTTCTAAAATGAGTATCCTTTCAGGATCAATATCTTTATTGATTATTAAAACTAAAATATTTTCATAGAAATCTAATTTATATTCATAGTATTCTTTTAAATTTCTTTGTCTAAATTTTGCTTCAATATTAGAACTAGAAATATTATTAACTTTTATATATCTATTGACAATTCCTTCTAGAAAATCATTAATGTTATCCTTTTCAGAAAAAGTAATATGTTTAATTAAATTTTTTTGATCTGTTTCATTAATGTTGTAAAGTGTATTAAGTATTTTCATTATTGATGATGCGATATTTTCATTGTTTTTATAAATTCTTTTAATATTCGTATTATTATTTATATAATCATCAAATCTATACGAAGAAATATTTAATTTATTCTGATTAACAAATGATTCATATGCAACATCTAATCCAGATAACAATTTATCGTCTTTGTTATATTCTTTTTGTATTACATTAAGTATTTTTCTTTTTTTTGATTCTGTTATTTTCTTTGTAGGATTAACAGTTAAATTTGGAATATCTTTATTATATTCATCAATATTTTTAATTTTATCATCTGAACAGCTTCTAATATAGGCAATCCTTCTTATTAAAATATCTCGAAAGATTTTAGAGTTTCTTTCATATTTATCAGTTATTTTATTAATACTGTTTGTTCTATCAAAAGTATAATTAATAAATTTTTTATCAATATCAATGAATAATCGTTCAAAATCAATATCTATATTATTCTCTTTCAAAACAGTTATCAGTTTATCTTTTATTTCATTTGTTAGTAATCCTGATTGTATCCAAATTGGAATACTTTGATCTATACCAATAATATCTTGAAGAATGTTTTCAAATGTATCCTTTCTAGAGTGATTATTTTCATCATGATAAATCATCATTGTATTTTTATATTCTTTTCTAACTAATTCGATATTTATTTTCATATAAACAAGCTCCTTTTTTATAATTTATTTATTATACGCATTATAACATTTTCATCTTCATGGACGAAGCATTGGACTTTTTTATAAAAAAATTCTTATTTTAATTAATGAATTATTTGTAATATAACGTATCTATGCACTTATTAATTATATAATTTTATCATTTATATAATAAAAATAATATTGCTACATAATAAATGCGATGATATAATATAGATGAAGAAAGGAAGGATTAAATATATGAATACACATGATTTTTTACAATTATCTAAGAGAAATATATTTCATGCTTTTTTAAAATGTAATCAAAAACAAGAAAGTAGATATATTCCTAAGTATGCACCATTAGTAATAGTTGAATTTAATGATGATATATTAAAAATAGAAGATTTTTGTAATCATCAGGACTTAATGAATTTACAATATGATACTATCAAAAGTGTTGATTTGTTTGTGTGTGCAAGATATATTAGTTTAAAGGTTGTTCCTGAAAAAATGTATGATATAGAATATGTCATCAAAACGAATGATTTAGAACTTCATTTTGAAAGTAAAAGTATTGAACTTTGGAAAGATATTTTGGAAGTTTTAAATGAACATCAAGTTACAATTAATGATCCTTTAGAATTAGAAAATTATATTAATCATCCTCAAGAAGACTTTTATACTTTTTGTCAAACTAATATGAAAATATGGAAAGAAAAATATACAATCTTAGATCCTAAAATGGATGATTTAATAAAAAAATAGCTCGTTTTGAGCTATTTTTTAATAGTGTTCCATGCCCGGCACACTTAGTAAAGGGTGTCGATTATTCGACACCTTTTTCGACACCCTATTAGCTTTTTTTAGATAACACACAATAACGTTAAATAACATAATAGATTGATTTTCTTATATTTTTTTAATAAAATAACGCAAGATAACATTAAATAACATTGTTGTGAGTTTCCTCGAGGACGCCAATATGATTAAAAAGTCTTGATTTTCAAGGCTTTTTTATTAATTGAAATTTGGCAATAGAAGTGAAAATAATAAATAAAAGTTGATAGAAAGAAATGTGTAATGTAGATGATTGTTTAAATAGTTCAATTAATTACAATAGATGAGGTTGAATATGATAATAGGTTTTTTATTTACTATAAAGGGTGCATTTAATATATTGAAGGGGTTAAACTATTTTATTTTCAAAGATAATTTTAAAATGATTTCTATGGAATTAACATCTGTATATAAATCACCTGTTAGTGTTCATGAAATTACGTATATATATTGTTATCAATCTATTCATCAAGGAACGAATGTAAAATATAAAACCAAAGGACATGATTATAAAAAAGAAGTAGGAGATATTGACTTCTTTTATTATGATGAAAGATTGCATATTGTTTATGAAGATGAAGAATATGTTACTTCTTATATGATTTTAGGAATATTTTTATTTTTATTTGTATTAAGAATAATTTTTTGTACATATAAAAGAGAATATGATATTCATTAAGATTTGATGCAAAAAAAGATTGTAGGACAGTATCTACAATCTTTTTTGTTCTAGTACTAGAACAAAATTCCTAATATTTATGTTTGTGTTCTGATATCAGAACACAAGATGCTGTTTAATGTTTTTTGTTCTATAATGAGAACATGAAATAATATGATATTTGTTAATTTTATTTATACACAAATATGATAAAATAAAGTCACAAGGGGGATTTGTATGGAAAAAGAATTGAACTGGGCAATCATAGGAACAGGTGTGATTGCTAATGAAATGGCACAAGCTTTACAAAAGACGGATAAAACACTTTATGGAGTTGCCAATAGAACACAAACAAAGGCTATTGATTTTGCAAAGAAGTATGGTGTTAAAAAAGTCTATGATGAAATTGATGATGTGTTTGATGATGAAAATGTTGATATTATTTATTTGGCAACATCACATAATACGCATTATCAATTTATGAAAAAGGCGTTAGAACATGGAAAGCATTTATTCGTAGAAAAATCAATTACGTTAAATAGTCGTGAATTAGATGAAATGATGGCACTTGCTAAAGAGAAAAATTTAATTCTTGCAGAAGCCATGACCATTTGGCATATGCCAATCTATAAAGAATTATGGAAAATCGTGCAAAGCGGTGAACTTGGTAAAATGCAAATCATGACAGTAAACTTTGGAAGTTTTAAAGAATATGATATGAATAATCGTTTCTTTAATATGAATCTTGCTGGTGGAGCTTTATTAGATATTGGGGTTTATGCTCTTTCTGCAGTACGTAGCTTTATGTCTAAACAGCCAAATGAAATAGTAAGTCAAGTGAGGTTTGCACCTACAGGATCTGATGAACAAGCAACGATTTTACTTAAAAATGAAGATCAACAAATGGCAACGATTGCTTTATCAATGCATTCAAAACAACCTAAAAGAATTATGATTTCATTAGAAAAAGGGTATATTGAAGTTTATGAATTTCCTCGTGGACAAAAAGCAACGATTGTGGATGCTGTAACAGGAAAACAAACAGTTATTGAAAAAGGAAATACTGAAAATGCACTTTATTATGAAATGTGTGATATGGAAGAAGCTGTTAGAAATCAAGATGCTTCACATTTAAATTTAGAGTATACAAAGGATGTCATGGATATTATGAGTCAACTTCGTAAAGAATGGAAAATGCAATATCCAGGAGAAAAATGGTAAGGACAAATTTTTTGTCCTTTTCTTTATGCAGTGATAAAATAAAGTAAATAAAGGAGGATCATTATGGATAAAGTATTAAAATTTTTAAAAGATGTAGAAACTTATTATTTAGCAACAGTAGAAGGTGATCAACCAAGAGTAAGACCCTTTGGAACAGCACATGTTTTTGAAGGAAAGCTTTATATTCAAACTGGAAAAGTCAAAGATGTTTCGAAACAACTTCATCAAAATCCTAAAGCAGAAATTTGTGCTTTTAAAAATGGAGAATGGTTGCGAGTAAGTGGAAAATTAATCGAAGATGATCGTAATGAAGCAAGACAATCTATGTTAGATGCTTATCCAAGTTTACAAAAGATGTATAAAGCAGATGATGGAAATACGGAAGTTTTCTATTTTGAAAATGCTACAGCTATTTTTTCATCATTTACTCACGAACCACAAATTATTAAATTTTAATCATAAGTTACCTATTAAAGAAGCTTTTAATAGGTATTTTTTATATAAATAGACAAATAAGATAAATTGTCAATATGTGGATAGATAAAGAGGATTATGCATTGTTGTTAATATTTCATTTAATATAATAAAATTAGATAAAAGAAAGGATGAAGTATCGATGTTAAAGAATGAAAAAGGACAAGCAGTTGCACCAAAAACAGTCACAATGACAAAAAAAGATTTTGAAGATCAAGGAAACACCCGTGTTTATTGGTTAGGTGGCGGAGGAGCCATGATCAATGATCATGGAACAGTGATTATGATTGATCCCCTTTTAGAAGGCTTTGATATGCCCTTATTGATTGATATGCCAATTGATGTAAAAGATGTACCTCATGTGGATGCTATTTTAGTATCTCATGTAGATAATGATCATTATTCAAGACCAACGTGTAGAGATTTAAAAGATGTTTGTAAAGAATATCATACTTCTTATTATGGTGCTTCTTTAATGAAAGAAGAATGTGATTTGGATGGAATTGGACATGATATTGGAGATCATATTCAAATTAATGATATTGATGTTGAACTTACACCTGCTGATCATGCTTGGCAAAACCAAGTCGCAAAATATAATTATCGTATATGGGAAGATCGTGAATATTGTGGTTTCTATGTAAAAACACCAACAAAAAAGATTTGGTATGTGGGAGATTCTAAATTGCTGAATTGTCAATTACATATGGACCCACCAGATGTAATGTTCTTTGACTTTGCGGATAATCCAGTGCACATTGGTTTAGAAAATGCTTATAAACTGGCCAATACTTATCCAAATACAAAACTTGTTTTAATTCATTGGGGAAGTGTTGATGCACCTGAAGCAAGTGCTTTTAATGGAAATCCACAAGATATTTTAGACAATGTCGTTAATCCTGAGAGAGTTGTTATTTTAGCACCTGGTGAAGAATATGTTGTTGATTAAGAAGTAGAAATCATGAGATACAGTGAAGTTAAAGATTTTAATTATGATGATTGTTTTAAACTTTGATGTTTAATTGCGAAAAACATGATAAACATAAAGAACCTTTTGCGATTAGAATTTATATAGATGATTTTGTTATCTTTCAATATATCATGCAAAGATGCAGGAAATGTTTCTCGTGGTAGAACCCCTCTTTGTACAAAGTAAAGTGAGTGTTGTTTTAGGTATCAAGATAAGTTATGGTTATAAAGATTTATGTTTTAGCTTTAAAATCATCACTTCATTAACAAATGCCACTTGCTTGGAAAAAGGAACAATTCTTTTTACCAACAACAACTGTTTTTATCAAATGTGCAAGAGAATACTTTAAGATATGATAGAAATATCATCTATTTTAATACCTAAAAGGTATCGTTATTAATAAATTATAAGTATTAGATATTTAAAATAAAGTGAATTATAATGAAGTTGTAAAGTAAGAATGATACTTATGACAATTGAAGAAGCAAGTAAAAAATATAATATTCCAATTCATATCCTTAAATAATATGAAATTTGGGGATTGTGTCAAGAAGTTAAAAAAGTAATGGGATCTTGGCAATATGATGAAACAGACTTTGAAAGATTAAGCTTGATTATGATGTTATATGGTTTAGATTTTACAGTTGAAGAAATAAAAAAATATATGAAACTTTCTTTGGAAAAAAATGAAAGAGAATGTTTAAAGCTTTTAAATAAAAAAAGAAAAGGAATCTTAGATGAAGTTCATCTAAAAGAAAAACAATTATCAAGAATTGATTATTTAAGATATGAGATGGATTGGGAAAATAAGGGATGAAAAAGATTTGTACATTGATGCAACCTTTAATTTTAGTTTTTACCTGTAGTGCTTGTAGTAATAAAAAAGCAATTGCTAAAAAGGAAACAAAACACAAACAGATTTAAAAGAAGTTAATTCAAAATCATTAGTTATTTATTTCTCTTGGTTTGGAAGTACCCAAAATATTGCCAAGGAAATACAAAAACAAACCAATTCAGACATCTTTGAGATTGTTCCTGAAGTTGCTTATAGTGATGATTATGATACGGTTGTTGATGATGTGAAAAAGGAACAACAAGAAAAAGCAAGACCAAAGATTAAAAATAAAATTAAAAATATTGATGAATACGAAACCATTTACGTAGGATATCCAAACTGGTGGGGAGAGATGCCTATGATTCTTTATATATTCTTTGAAGATTATGATTTATCTAACAAAACAATTGCACTATTTTATACAAGTGGTGAAAGTGGATTGTCAGATACTGAAAAAACAATTCAAGCACTTGAACCAAGTGCTCCAATGGTAAAAGGATTGTATGTTTCAAAGTCAGCATCAAAAGAGGCTACAAGGGATGTAAAAGAATGGGTAAATGAAATTAAATAAAAGGAGAGAGGAAAGATGAATTTATATGCAACAGATAAAGAATACAAAGAAAGATTTGATTATTTTTTAGAAGAAGTTAAAAATGATGAAGGAAATAAATTAGATGAACCAACGCGTTATTTAGCTGTTTTATCCGTTTTAATGGGAAATCAAGGAATTTGTGCTTATGAAGAAGTTCTTGAAAAAGCTTTAGATGTTTTGTCGCCTGTGCAAGTAAAAGAAATGGTTTATCAAGCAACTGACTATTTAGGATATGGAAGAATGCTAGAATTCTTAAAAGTTACAAATGAAGTATTTAATAAAAAAGGAATCGAACTTCCATTAGAATCACAAACAACAACGACAATTGAAAATAGATTAGAAAAAGGAATTCAAGCACAAGTAGATATCTTTGGGGAACATATGAATGAGGCTTGGAAAAAAGCAACTGTTAATAAATGGTTAGCAGCTAACTGTTTTGGTGATTACTATACAAGAACAGGTCTAGATTTAAAACAAAGAGAAATGATTACTTTCTGTTTCTTATATGGTCAAGGTGGATGTGAACCACAAGTTATGGCCCATATTCAAGGAAACTTAAATTTAGGAAATGATAAAGCTTTCCTTACAAATGTTGTTTTACAATGTGTTCCATATATGGGATATCCTCGTAGCTTAAATGCACTTGCTTGTATTAATAAAGTAGAAGACTAAAAAATAAAAATCAAATAGTTGTGGTATTGCTTTGCAATACCACCTTTCATATGAAAGGTGGAAGGACAATGAAAATTGTTGTATTACAAGGAAGTTTACTAGTAAATGATCAATGAATATCCTCTGAAAACTTTATCAAGTGAGCAAATGAAAAGAGGTATGAAGTAAGAAGTTTTAAGGTTTCGAAAATGAATATTAAACCTTGTCTTGGTTGGATTGCCTAGGGTTATGAAGAAATCATTATTACGTAATGATTTCTTTATGGACAAATATAGGATTTTATAACAAAAAAAGGGTTTAGCTGAACCCTTATTTAATTTCTATCCAATATCTTTGAACTGTTTTTCCGTCTTTAACAATTTCATTTTCTAAAATAGCACCATTGTTTTTAATTGATTTTGCAGAACCAATATTATCCTTATCACAAACAAGAAGTACTTTATCAATATTTAAATTTTGACATTCTTTTAAAGCTAAACCGATGATTTTAGTTGCATAACCTTTTTTTCTTTCACTTGGTCTTACTCCATCACCAATATGGCCACCGTAATTTAATAAATAATCATTAAGTTTATGACGAATATTGATGGCTCCAACCATTTTATTTCTTTCTACATCTAAGGCGAAAAATGTAGAATCTTCTACCAAACCAGGTTTTGGATTTTTTAAATCAAGATTATTAATATAATAATCAAAATTATGATAATCATTTTTAAAAATAGAAGCTGGAGAAGTATTAGCTTCAGGATGATTATTATTATAATCAATCCACTCCTTCAACATATCAACAATTAAATCTTGATATTCATATGACGCTTTAATTAATTTAATTGACATAATATAATCTCCTTTTATTAAAATATTTCTATTATTATAACATGTTATAGAACATAGTAAAACCCTTTATTAAGTTGTACTTTATAGAGGGAAAGTGCATATTATCTATTTTATCAAATATTTTAATAAATCTTTAATAGTGACAATACCATAAAAACATTGGTTCTTTAAAACAATAATATCTTCATAAAAATGTGAACTTTCATTTTCAAGATAAAGTTGACAAACATTTTTAATAGGTAAATGGGAAGGAACAATTAGAGAGTCTTTAAAAAGATTTGATTCAGCTGCATCTAAATTACAAAGCATATTTTCTCTTTTTAAATAACCTAAATAATGTCCTTCATCATTAATAACATAAATTCTTTGAGTGGTATTATTTTCTTCAAAAATTTGATAAGCATTATTTATATTTTGATAAGTTTTTAATGTACAAGGGAAATGACAAAGAGAATCTATTGTAGGAATATCTAATGTTTTCTTATATTTGTTGTATAATTTTTTGATAGTTTCTTTGATATCAGGTAAAAGATCATCAAAATTATCAACAGGTTTCTTTAAATAATAACCTTGACCATATTCAACACCTAATTGAATTAAACATTCAAGTTCTTCCTTTGTTTCAATACCTTCAACAATTAATTTATAATGCGTAGCTTTACAATAGTTGACCATGACTTCTACCATCGTACGCTTATCTCTATTTAAATGAATATCTCGAATAAGTTCTTTATCTAGTTTGATATATTCAGGTTGTGTATGATTGATTCTATTTAAATTAGAATAACCTGAACCAACATCATCAATAGCAATTTCAAAACCTTGACTACGATAATGTCTAACGGCTTGTTTAAATAAGTGTTTATCTTCAATAGATGTTGTTTCCGATAATTCAAAGACAATATTATTAGAATCTAAATGATATTTTTTTAAATATTCTTTTGTAAACCCCTGAACAAAATCTGAATCTAATAAAATATTAGCATCTACATTAATAAATAACTTTTTGCCTGATGGCATTTGTTGACTTGCCTTAATAGCACATTTACGACAAAGTTGATCTAACTTCCATGATTGTTCAATTGTATTAGCTATCTTAAATAATTCTTCAATATTAAGAGTACATGATTCTAAAGTAATACGGCTTAAGGCTTCAAAAGATACTATCTCTCCTGTTTTTAAGGAAACAATAGGTTGAAAAACACTTTTTATTTTCTTTTCATTAATTATTTTAAAAAAATCATTGATTTTCTTTTCGTTTAATTTCATTTATCTATCCTCTATTCTTTTTAGAATATATAGAAAGAAGAATGATATTTCTATCAATAAAAACTAAGGAAATTGTTAAAAATAGGTAAAAGATTTTGTTATAATAAAACAAAGGAAAAAGCATATGAAAGAAATAGAATATAAAGTACTAGGTGTAGATGATTTAGAATTATTAGTAGAGTTAAGAATAAAAGATTTAAAAATGTTTTCTAATCAAAAAATAACACATTCTACAATAGAAAACATAAGAGTTTTTTATAAAGAAAAAATGTTAAAAGATGAATGTCATACATTAGTGGGCTATCATTTAAATCAAATTATTTCAACAGCTACAATTTACTATTATGATATACTTCCAAGTAATGAAAATCCCAAAGGAAAAGTTGGACAAATAACGAATGTTTGGGTAGATGAAAATTATCGACATTTAGGGATTGGTAGATATATGGTAGAATATCTTATTGAAAATTATCAAAAAGATGTTGGAATGATTTGTTTGAATAGTTCAAAAGAGGGAATGAACATGTATTTGCATCTTGAATTTAAAAAGAAAGATAATTATTTGATTTATAAGAATGGGTAGTGTTAAATAATATTGTTTACAATAACTGTTTTTCTTAATAAAATTGGACGAGAAATAAGTATACCGCTGACCAGTATGCGGGATAAAAGTGATTGGGTTGTAAGTAGTAGTCCTTCACTAGTAAGTGAGGGTTTTTATTTTATAAAAAAAGGAACATTAATTTTGTTCCTTTAAACTTTCTTTATAGCTTCTTCCAATAGGAAGATGTGTTTGTTCTTTTAAAATAACTTCTTGATTTTTTATTTCTTGAATAAATCTTTTGTTAATAATGTATGATTTATGAATTTGAATAAAATCAAGAGATTGTGTTTCTTTATTAAATTGACTTAATGTTTTTCTTTCAATCATTTCTCCATTAATAGAATGAATAATAATTTGATGTCTAAGTGATTCGATATAATAGATTTGTGATAATCTTATTTTTGAAGTAATTCCATTTCTTTGATAAAGATAATATTGAAAGTTTTTTTGAATTTGTTTTTGAATAAAACCATGATAATGAATAAATTGTTTTTCTAATTCATTATTAATGAAATAAAGATGTGTTTGCATTTGTAAACAAATACTTACAAGATCAAAATCTTTAGGTCCAATAATATAGATCAGAGTACTATTTAATTTTTTAAGATGATTTAAAATATTTAAATCATTCTTTTTTTCTATTTCTACAAAATAAATATCTTGAACTGTTTGATGTGTATAATTTGTAAGTTTGTATTCTATTTGTAAATCATCAAAGAATTGTTGAATAAGTGGTTCTATTTGTTGGTAATGCTTTGAAATAAGAGAAATTCTAATCATGTTTTTTCTCCTTTTCAATAGCTACAATATATTGATCAAGATTTTTATTTGAACGTACGATATCCAATAAATGATAAGAATCAACAAAACGTACACCATTTTTTTTCATGAGTTCAATGCCTTTACTAAAAGTTTCTTTATCAGAACTTACTAAATTTTCAATAATATATTGAGAACCATCCAACATATTAAATTTAAACACAATTTTATTTCCAGAACCATTTACTAAATATTTTGATGGATAAAAAGAATAACGATAATAAGAGATTTGTACAAAATCAATTTGTGAAAGTTTTAAATTGATTTGGTATCTAGGATATTTATTTTTAAAAAGAAAAGAATAAAGATACCTTGCTTTATCTAAATTTTTATCAAAATAAATGTATCTTAAATATTTTTGATCGACTTCCCACATGGTATTAGCGAAAACTATTCCTGGTAGTACGAAACTATAAATCAATAATAATATAATAATAAGAACACCAAAAAACATTATTCTTTCATAAAAATGTTTATACATGATAAAGAAAACACCTAACCACCAAACAACAAAAAGTAAAATAACAAAGTTTAATAAGATGATTTTTCTTTTCTTTATTTTTCCAACAGTAACTTTCATAACTTCCTCCTGTACGTGTATTATAACATAGTTTTTTTATTTGGATTTTGTTGTTGGGGACAGGTTGATGGTTGTTGGTGCCTCTTTGCTATTTATTTAAAAGAATAGGATTAAAGTATAGATAAGGAGGAAAAGAAGATGAAGAAAAATGTAATAATGATTGGTGTTGTTTTAATTGTGTGTCTAGGAACTGTTTTTTATAATATGCAAAAAGGAGATCCTTATAAAAGTTATAATCATTTAAAAACAAGTGAAGTTTTAAAAGTAAAGGAATTTAATCAATATTGGGTTTATTTTTATTCAATGGATGATCAAGAAAGCATGGATTCTAAAAATGGGATAGCTCGTCTTAATAAGGCAGTAAGTAATGTTTATTTTGTGAAAATAAAGGATAAAGAAGTAGTTATTGAAAATCAAAAAGTTAAATCAGCTACATTACTTTATATAAAGGATCATCAAATAACAAAAGAATACAAAGGATTAAAACAATTAAAAGATCATAGTGATGAAATATTACAAATGAGTTGGTAGAAAAAAGTTTAAAGCTTTTTTCTACTTTTTTAGTATAATGATAAAAAAGAGGAAAAAGATGATGAAAGAAATAAAATTAACGGATATTAAAGGTGTAAAAGTAGGACAATATGAAAATCAAGAAGCAGCTACAGGATGTAGTGTTGTTATTGTAGAAAATGGAGCGACAGCCGGTGTAGATGTTCGTGGTGGAGGTCCTGCTACAAGAGAAACAGATTTATTAAATCCAATTAATATGGTTCAACAAATTCATGCTGTTATGTTAAGTGGTGGGAGTGCTTTTGGTTTAGACGCAGCTAGTGGTGCCATGCAATATCTTGAAGAACATGGTGTTGGTTTTGATATGTCTGTAGCAAGAGTACCAATTGTATGTGGTGCTTCATTATTTGATTTATCGGTGGGAAATCCTCATATAAGGCCAGATAAAGAAATGGGGTATAAGGCTTGTCAAGATAGTGAAAATGATTTGATTAAAGAAGGAAATTATGGCGCTGGTTGTGGTGCTAGTGTTGGTAAACTTTTAGGATTTGAACATGCCATGAAAGGTGGCATTGGAACATATGGTGTACAAGTTGGAAATGTTCAAGTAGCAGGGATCGTTGCTGTCAATGCCTGTGGAAATGTCATTGATTATCAAACGCAAGAAATATTGGCAGGTGTTAATATTGATAAAAAATGTGTTTCGGCTAGTCAAATTATTTTGGATCAAATGGATCAACTTAGAAAATTACCGGATGGTAATACAACCATTGGATGTATTGTAACGAATGTCAAACTGACTAAAGCACAATGTACAAAGATTGCTGGAATTAGTCATAATGGCTACGCTAAAAGTATTGATCCAGCTCATACAATGAGCGATGGCGATACAATTTTTGTATTAAGTACAAATGAAGTTGATGGAATGGTTGATGCTGTTGGTATTTTAGCTGTTGAAGTCATTTCTAAATGTATTCAAAGAGCGATTAAAAAAGCTAAGAGTGGATATGGTTTATTAGCTTATCAAGATTTGAAAAAATAATCGAAAAAGCATATAATTTTCTCGTTCGTATATTTTGATATTAAAAGAGATCTATAAGACTCTTATTAAGACATTTGAAATAGCGAATACCATAAAAACGTTGCATCTTTTATGAGCGACAGTAGGAGGATTATATGAAGTCGAAAAAGACACAGTACATGACTTCAATGGCTTTATTTTTAGCAATTGAAATCATTCTTGTTGTGACACCCCTTGGATATATTCCAATTGGACCATTAAATGCCACAACAATGCACATTCCTGTCATTATTGCAGGAATCGTATTAGGAAAAAAAGCAGGAGCTGAGTTGGGCTTTGTTTTTGGATTAACAAGTTTAATCAAAGCAACGATTCAACCAGGCATTACATCTTTTTGTTTTTCCCCATTTGTGACAATAGGCACAATGTCAGGAAATTACAAAAGTCTTTTGATTGCTTTTGTTCCTAGAATTTTACTTGGCTATTTAGCTGGATTCGTTTTTGAAATCATGAAAAAGAATAATCGTGAAAACTTAGGTGTTGTTGTAGGTGCTTTAACAGGAGCTATTACAAACACAGTGCTTGTTTTATCAGGAATATACATATTCTTTGGTGAAGCATATGCTAGTGCGGTAGGAGTGCAATACTCTACTTTAGTAACGGTATTATTAGGAGTTGTTTCTACAAATGGTATTTTAGAAGCTATTCTAGGGGCAATTGTTTCACTAGCTATCTACAAAGCATTAAAACCCATCTTAAAATCATAGCAGGTCGATTGACTTGCTTTTTAAAGGAGGTATTTATGAAATACATATTTGTTAGACATGGAAAGACACATTTTAATGAAATACAGCTTAAACAAGGATGGTGTGATTCACCTCTTACAAAGCAAGGAATAAAAGAAATAGAAAATATGGCAGAACAGTTAAAGGATTATAAAATAGACGCTGCTTATACTTCTCCAATATTACGAGCAAAATATACAGCACAAATAATTTTAAAAAATCATTCTGTTTTATTAAATGAAGATGATTGTTTAAAAGAAGTGAATTTTGGTCTTTTAGAAGGATTACCTTGTTTATTTGTAGATAAACTTCAATTAGAATCTTCTAATTGGTTAGATGATTTACAAATGGATTATACTGGATATGAAGGTGAAAATGTTGAAGATGTAATTCAAAGACATTTTGAATTATTAAATGATATAGAAAAGAAATTTCAAGATGATGATACCATTTTAATGGTAGGTCATGGATGTTCTTTATATGCATTTATTAAAACATTATTAAAAAATCAAAAACTTGATTTTCCACAAAATGCCAGTGCAATTATAGTTAATAAAGTTAATAATGAATATCAATTAGAAACAGTATTAAATCCAAAATAAAAAATCTTGAAATAATCAATAATTTTATTGACATGAGTGGCATATGATGGTAATATCTACGTGCAATAAAAAGTAGTGGAAAGAAGAAGTGCCTACTTCTCGCCTGATTGATTTTGTCGATAGGCAAATGTCACTAAGATTTAATCTTAATGTCAATGGTGGGTACTCAGTGTGCTCACTTTTTATTTCAACTATAATAATTGGAGGTGGCTTTTATTAGCAGATTTGATAACAGAAAACCAAAACAACCTGATGATTTAGTAAACGAAAGAGTTCGTTTTAAGGAAGTGTTGGTTATTGATCAAAACGGTGATCAATTAGGAGTAAAAAGTAGTAGAGAAGCGTTGGATATTGCTTATGATGCAAATTTAGACTTAGTTTGTGTTGCACCTAATGCAAAACCACCAGTTTGTCGTATTATGGACTTTGGTAAATATCGTTTTGAACAACAAAAGAAAGCAAGAGAAATGAAGAAAAACTCTAAAGTGGTAACTTTAAAGGAAACTCAATTATCAGTAACTATTGATACTCATGATAAAAATGTTAAATTAAAAAGAACATTAAAATGGTTAGAAGAAGGAAACAAAGTTAAAGTTGCAATCAGATTTAGAGGTAGACAACTTGCACACGTTGATTTGGGTAAAAAAGTTATTGATGACTTTGTTGAAGAATGTGCAGAAGTTGGTCAAATTGAAAAACCAGCAAAATTAGAAGGACGTACTTTAACAGCTATATTAGCACCAAAAAAGAAAAAATAATTAATGGAGGAAACAATTATGCCAAAAATTAAAACACATAGCGGATTAAAAAAACGTTTAAAAAGAACAGGTAGTGGAAAATTAAAACGTAGCCATGCTTACATTTCACACTTATCACACAATAAAACTCATAAACAAAAGAAACACTTAGCAAAAGCTACAGTTGTAAGTGCTTCAGATTACAAGAGAATTAAATCAAGATTACCTAAATAATTTTAGTTAAAAATAAATACAGGAGGAATACACAATGGCAAGAGTTAAAGGTGGATATACAACTAGACATAGAAGAAAAAAAGTTATTAAATTAGCCAAAGGATATTTTGGAGCTAAACATAAATTATATAAAACTGCTCATGAACAAGTAATGCACTCAATGGCATATGCTTATAGAGATAGAAGAAACTTAAAAAGAAATATGAGAAAATTATGGATTGCACGTATTAACGCTGCAGCTAGAATGAATGATATCTCATATTCTAAATTAATGCACGGTTTAAAATTAGCTAACGTTGAAATCAACAGAAAAATGTTATCTGAAATCGCAATCTGCGATCCAGAAGGTTTCACAGCTATCGTTGAAACAGCTAAAAAAGCTTTAAATGCTTAATAATTCAGGACCAACATTTGTTGGTCTTTTTTTATTATCATATTTGTTGACACTTAAAGTAAGTAGGTATATCCTATAAATCATAGTAAAGCTATAGGAATAAGGAGAAATAAAAATATGAGCGAAATTAAAAACAGTTTTTTAGACCTAGTAGGGAATACACCACTA